>Ga0209208_10001333_pt1 | contig 34465 bp, 31 predicted proteins | sample S1TSphfallax_3_FD_187694 | JGI IMG/M metagenome (GOLD analysis project Ga0209208, IMG submission 187694) | Host-associated microbial communities from peat moss isolated from Minnesota, USA - S1T2_Fd - Sphagnum fallax MG (SPAdes) (version 2) | ecosystem: Host-associated > Plants > Peat moss >...
TACCTACTTTCTCGTTTCCTGCTTTCTCACTACCCACCTTACATACCTTCTCACTATTTCTCTCAAAAACCACCCCTTACTTACCTGCCTACCTACGTGCCTGCCTGCCTCCCTCTCTGGTTCTTTTTCCTACCTCCCTAGCTTGACTCCGTGAGAAGGCGAAAAGTAGGTAGTGAGTTCTCTCTAAACCTACCTTTGACCTTCTCACCATTTTTCTACCGTGTCACTATTAGGGTTTAGGTCATGTCCGGCTTCAGGGGCCAATCGGATTCAAGGGAAGCCGACCAAACGCACGGATTCAAGGGAAGCTTCATTTGGTCGGCTTCACTCTTGCTTTACTATATGTAATCTATTTTCTAGATTTTCATGGCACAATGGGTCCTATGAAAGCAACAACTTTGTGAAGCAAGGAGGATGATAATGATGATAGTAACACCAACATCAACATGACAACAAAGGTGAAGAGGCTAAAGGAAACTGAATTTTGTGTTTCTTGCTTTTCTTTTGTTTAGGTTTTGTTTTGCATTGGGTCTTTTTTTTACATTTTCGTCAAGCTTAGAAAAAAAATTATCACCAAGAATTTTGTAATTATCTACAAATTAAGCTAAAGAAATTTTTATTACAAAAAGAAAGACTTTGCCACAATCTTGGTTTTTCTTGAATTTTGTCACAATCCTAGAGAAATAACAAAGGAAGGCAAAAAAAACATGTTGTAAACGTGAATGTGTCGATACTTAATGGCTAGTCATTCACTAATAATATGTTTTTCAAGATTTTTTTTAAAAGCAAAAGATTGAATGTAAGGTGTTTTCTATTATTGAAGTTGGGGTTACATTAATTGGTTAGTCCAATGAATAAAAGATTATAAGTTTTTGGGCCTCTAATTCTTGCACCATGGTTTTTTTGAAAAGTATATAGGTTGTGTTAAACCCAGTAAAGTAAAGATGATGCTGTCAAAGGTTATGGCAAAATTAAAAGTTTAGTTATCTTTTGAAACATGACTTGCTTGTTTGTGATAGTTCATTATTTTTTTCCATTTGATCTATTTAGTATTATGTAGCTAATTTTATAGGTTTAAAATTAATGTGTTGAAATATGCAATCTTTGAAACATGGGATCTATCTACATTTGTGCAAATAGGTCGCATTTTAATATTTTGGTATTAAAGTGTTTAGGTTTCGTTGAATCTAGTAGATTATTGATTGTGACACCCAAGTCTATAATGAAGTTAAGGTTTGGCCTTGACATAATGCCTAACAAAAAACTACTTGGAAATTTTAATATATTTTTCTTTTTGTTTTGTTTAATATTGTGTAATTAGCTTCGGTTTTAACATTGCCTTGTAATGATAGGTAGTCTTTAAAAAATGGGGCTTATGTTCATAGTAGACCTCCTACCTCATGAGCACCAAACATATCATGTCCCCCAACTCATTATGTTTCATTGAACCTTGTAGTTACCATCACCCATTCACCTCACCCTTTGCCACCATTGACCTATCCTCCACCTCATCCCCCACGCAAATCACAAACCACCCATTAGTTACCCCTCCAATTTTAACAAATCACATAACACCTACTAATTCCCCCTACCAAACCCCAACCCTTCATGTGAATGTGGGGTCCCAACCTTACACTTTCCCAAACCCCCTCGATCATGCACAGCTAAGACATTTTCCCCTTCCTGTTCTATTGGTCCCTATAATTGGCCATGATCATACCCCTCAACCTCCACCTAAAATCTTGTGCCCCACCTATGGGCACCAATTTATTAGTTGAAGGTTAGTTCATCACCAACGTTCCTATCAAACAACTAATTCATCCAATCCAAACCCTTGTGATCATCTTGGTTCAATACCTTCACTTACTCCCACCTCGCATGCATATATGTTTGGACATGGGTTTCAACATTGGATGTCCTTGAATCCCTTTATTTAAGCCTTTCTCATTTTTTATTATATAATCACATCCCCACCATTTTACGACATGATGTACAAATGGCATTTCATTTTCCATTGGATAAACTAGCACATGACTCATATAATGTGGCAACTTGGCACTTGCTCCTCCTGTTATCCAAATGGTGTCTCATTTTGCCCTTCTGTGGCAAGACAACATGGCATAAGGAAATGTGGATTCAACTCAAGCACTTTCTAACAAACGACTATAAAAACTTGCATAAGGAGTTTTTTTTTATGGGCTTAAGTTTTGTTGGCCAATTTGAACTCAGTCCCTTTTCCCCAACATGATCTTCTAACTCACAAATGTTTGTTTCGCAATTTAGCCCTTGGGCATTTAAAGGAATATTTTTGAATAGTTCATGTTTTGGCACCATTTTCTCTCACACCCACATCCTTCAACACCACTTTAGCTCTCATCACATTACACCCCGAATCATATGGATACTTCTAGCTTTTCCTTAAAGAGTACAAACCAAATTAAAGCTTCGAGTTTTTTCTTAATTCCTTCAAGTTGGCATTTTAATGCATATTGCATTTATCATCAAGTGGTCCTTTTGGGATGGTTTTTCAATACCTTTGGGACTGTTTTCACCTTGAAGATTCAGTAAATGGATTCTTTCAATTATTCCAACTTTATTTTCATATCGCACAAGGTCACATTCCACCCCAAAGTGCACACGTCTGTAGAGCAGCCCACTTCTTAGCCATGACCAAGCCTTCAAGTGGAGTTTGTCCCATTTCAGTTGAGGACACATTGTATCAACTCATAAGCTACATTTTATGCCTTCAATTTCATGAAGCTTTTGCAACACATTTTTCCCCACACCAATTTGGAGTTGCAACTAAAGGTGGTTATGAAGCAATAAACCACGACATCAAGTGCACCCTGGACCTTCACTTCGACTAAGTTGTTTATTAATTGGATGTGGCAAACACTTTCAATTCAATGTTAGAAAGGGTCATATTTCAAAAAAATTGTATAACCTGTCGAAACATCATACAACACGTCCCCTTTGTTCATGCATTTTATGCATTTGAGTCTCATATGTTTTACAATCATCGTAACCATGAAAGTGATGTCACAATCATCCCCATGTACCATGGGGACTCATCAAAGTGATCTTTTGAAAGGGGCATTATTTGTTTTAACCCATTTTAAGGCTTTAGGTTCTATAATCAATCATTTCCCTCTTGTTTATTTTCATCTATTATAGATGACATTCACATCATAGGTTTCCTTTTAATTGTATCATCTACATATGAACATTTTTAAATCAAACTCCATGTGATAAATCTTTCTATCCAACCTCATAAATGCATAACATGGTCACCTTTTAGCCTACCACCAGATTTCAACACCCCATCCCAGTTTACCACCCCATCCGAAAGAACCAAAGTCTTGGGGGTTTCGTTGGGCACTTTAACTTTCACATCATCCCTCATCAAATATAACCTCCTAAAAAATGTTTAACATGTGGACCTTCTCCCTATAATGGGTAATGTTCATGTAGCTTTTAGATTTTAATTTGTTGTTTCATGTAATGCCCATCATATTTTTTATGATACACACCTCCATCTTCCACTTTCACAAAGTCTTTTATTTCCTTTGATTCCTCCTTCCTCCAAATATTTAGACACCTTTTGGGTTCAAGATCCTTTAATAACCCAGAAGAACTTTTAGTTTGTAAACAAGCTTCCCTTCCAATAACTTTTGGTGGCGTCGAGCTCATATCAACATCCACCATCGCCCTAACATCCTATTTAGGGAATTGGACCCTTGTTGCTTCAGTCATAGTTATTAGGTTTACGATTGATCAACATCTTTTCCTTCTTAAAGCCATAACACGAATTAACAATAACACATTTCCTTTCCAACAACACCTCAGGGCAGCATGTGATCTACCACCTTTAGCATGTGTGTGTGTTCCCCTATTTGAATAACTCATTGGGCAACAAATGGTTCAACTTCAAGATTCCATCTTGGAGTGTTTACACCATCATACCCTTTCTAGCATGCTCCTTGACGGGATATTTGAAGCCCATCGTGCCTACATTTTATCATGTTTTGGCCCAAGGGAAAATGTTTAGCTTACAACTCGACTAGTTTTCTTAACCTTTCAATTATCTTCCACATTTTTTTCCATGACACTTCATACCCAACTTGGACTACCCCATCCCTCAATTGCAAGCATCCTTTGATGTGTGTGCACACATCCCATCGACCTTATGGGTATTTACCTTTTACGTTGTGGTCATGACAATGAATGCATTGGAACCCATGATGCAATTCATAACCTTTTTGCCACCAATGCAAGAGATGTTAGCTTCCATGTGGGACAAAAACAATTACATGCATTTCTTTCAACCACAGTTAACTCCTCTTGTCAACGAGTCAACATTGTGCTTACCAAAAATGGCATTCGCACATTAATCAACATTGTCAAATCTGACTCAACATGAATGGATTAACTTCCCCAATCTTACACAACTCAAAAATTTGTCACCTTTGATGCAGCTCAAGCTAAGGAAAAGAGTTATCACAACTAACACCCCATTGATCAATTCCTCCCCTTAATAAATGAAGTATTTGGTTGCTTAAACAAACATGTTGATGTGTTTTTACATGATTGTGCCAATGCCATTTAGAGCTTGAAAAGGCCAAAAGACCCTCATCTTTCTACCTTGGTCATTTTTCTTTGTTAAAAAAATTCGATCACATTACAAAGGATGTAAACATCCTCCATCTTAAGTTGGGCAATAGTCATAAGCTTAGTTGTTTCCTGACTTCCATCCTTTCAAAACATGCCTCCCATCACCATGGCCGATCTATTGCAATCTATTGGTTCTTGACATATAAATATGATTGACCTACTGCAAGTGGTCAATTATGGACATGGAGAGATTTTCAAACCCATTTTGAACCAACTTGACATTTTATCACTTCTCCCTTTTATTTAATTTTTTTTCCTTTATACATTTTCCTTATCTTCGGCATGATTTTTAATGAAGTTTTACAAGATTTTGATGATTTCAATGTTTTTCATTCTCTACATCATATTGGCACATTAATGAAATTTTTTGTCCACCTATTGGTGTAGACATTCAAAAACCTACACAACTAGAAAGAGAAACATGTCTATTGGGAACTGATCGCAATACAAACCATCCTTCACCTAAACCTAAAAGATTACAAATAAAACATAAATCCTAAATAATGGGGAGGGGGGAGGGGGGTGGGGGGGACATCAAACAAGAATAATTAATTAGATGTTAACATTGGGCTTGACCTTCATGCATTTTAAAGTGCCTAATAAGAAGGTATTGATTCTAAAACATGACACATGACCCCATGTTTAATCTTCCATTTTACAAGCGGGGAATTCATTTAAGAGAAAAATTCACTTTGCCAAAAAAAAAATTCATATTTCAAATAATTTTGATTTTATTTGTGTATGAAAAAAACTTCCATGTTTAGAAAATGATTTTTCCATTTTTTCCAAAAATAAAAATTTCCAATCACAAGTCCTACACTTTATGTCAAATTTGTCTCCATACTTCCAATCAATATTTTGCACTTACTGACGTCATACTTTCTTCCCAAATGCATTTATTCCATATGTTCCCAAACAAAACCCCACACACACACAATACTATATAGGTTTTATTAATATATCAACATTATTATTATTGTTATTAGATCAGAATTTAGTATGATTTTATGATTTATTATGCCTTAAGCAATCTTTTTTTTTCCTTTTAGCAAGGCAAGGTGAAGTGGGGTTAGTTTTTCAAGAAAATAAATAATTTATGGTGTAAAACTATTAGCAAGCATCCATAGCAACAATGTCCAAACAATGTAACACCAACAAAAATTTCCCCATGAGTTTTAAAACTCAATTGAAATGGGATGATTATTTTTTGGAGAAATCCATAAGTTTTTTAAATAACAAGAATTTGTGATGAACTATTTTCATTTTATTTTTTGAGGTTTCTAAATACAATAATTCACACACAAAGTTGAATCCTCATTAAACTCATAAAATAAATAAACTATATTAAAATTTTAACATTAATTATATCCCATTCATTCAAAACAATAAACAACCCAAAAAATGAATTGACAAATGCATGTCATTGAAGTTAAAGAGGAGCCTTATTCCTAAGAATAAATATCTTTCATTTTTTAAAACTATATTTAAAGTGAAATAAAGAGGTTAGCTTGACTCCTTAATTTAGGCTATATGGCACCTATGCTTAAACCACACATGTCATATGGCAATTACGTTTAAAACATATATGTTACATGGCACATAGGTGTAAACCTAAAATTAGGTTGGGTGACATTTATGCTTAAACGATATATGTCCCATGGCACCTAGGCCATGTCGCATCTTTGTCACTTTAGCTAAGTTTAAACCTAGGTCACCTGGCACTTAAATTAGACCAAGTGATACCTTAGGTTTAGACCTAGGTCATGCCATGTGACACTTAGGCTACTTTCAAATCTAGGCCACAACATGTGGCACTTAAGTTATTTATGAGTTCTTGCACATATAGGTTCCAAATTTGTGCATTTGATTATACCAAATGAATGATAGTGGTTGTTTGTGTTGTCCTACATCAATGTAATTGAGGAGTCATTTCCATATTTTTACATTTTAAAAAGTAAGCAATTTTGACAAAAAATTATTGAGAGTTGTGAGACCAAAATTATAATGGCTATGCAACCTCAAGCGTGGATGATTGCCATTTTTTTTCGAAAAGTGGATTTCACATTTCATTACATTTATTCAAGCACACAAATATAAGTTGAATACAACTAATTATCATTTACTAGTTTTAGATGGTCACAATTCACATGTTATTATAAATGTTGTGTATAAAGCAAAAAAATATGGGATTGGATTTGATTATTTTGCCGTCCCACAACAACCTTGTTTTGTAACCTTTTGATGTTGCATGTTTCAAATTGTTCAAAATGACATTTAAAGCTTATAAGGATGTGTGGACCTCAATAAACAAAGGAAGGGTGTTGGAATAAAAGACTTTTCATAATGGGTGTTTTTGGTTTTCAAAAAAACATTAAATCAACATAACATATGCAAGGGCTATAAAGCGACTAGAATTTGGCCTCTTAATGTAGATGTCATGGCAGACAAGATGCATATTAGTGAGATTTTATGCAAGCAAAAGCATATGATGCAAAGTTTGATTAAGTTGATTTACATGTTGAAGAAGTTTTAGGGGAGTTGACTATAGTTGGAAAGAACGTCTGTCATTATTATGTGGACATTGATGTTTCTGAATGTGAAGCACTTTGCAAAGGTTTATCATAGGGTCACGTGACAATCCAAACAACTTACAAATGAAGGTGGCCTTAGTAGACTTGATCATTTTGGCTTCAAGGCCACCATTGCAAAATAATAGCCATGTTTATCATTTTTTGTTTTTGCCAAAGGCCTTTTGTAGGCCCCATGCATTGTGTTTCATCATAAGAACCATTAATAAATTATTCAATTATTATGATGACCTTTGATGTTTACATTTGTGCACTTGAGCAAAAACTAGCTCGTAAGGAAACAACAACCAAAGACAACAAACATCGAGAGGAAGAGATGTTGACATCAAAGGGTTGAAAAGTCGTTGAAAATTTTGAAAAGGAGTTGACCAAATGTGTAAAGCTAGAAGAAAGGGTTGCAAAGAAACTGTTCAATGAAAGGTGGTTTGCCAAACATTGTGTTAAGCAAGGTAATGCACTTCATGTTACAATTAAAGCTAATGAACCTTTACCAATGAATGCTTACCAAATCCCCTTCTACATAATCACACCATCAATTTGTAAGTTCAACATGAAAACAACAATTGAGAAACAAAAAGCTTGATGAGAAGGCAAAAAGGTAGTGCACATTGTGTTGGTTAAACCTATGTGGGTCCATAGATCGCCTCCAAGCTCCATTCCAATGGAAAGAGATTGTTCAAAGAATTGTTGTAAGAAGTTCCGCGTTTAGTAGAAGTTTTGATAAGAGGTCAACAAGAGCTTGCAATGAGAAAAACATAGGTGATCAACAAGATGCATTGCATCATTAAGTGGGATTAAGTGGCACGAGTTTGATTATTAGTAGTTGGTTTACAAATAATGCACTAAGATTTTTACAACATTATTGGCACAATGTTTATAATGAGATGATGCACCTCATGGCCAAAATTTGACACATTTAGAACTAGCTTTGGATAGTTTTGCATGACATCTCTCACATTATATTCAAGTCAGTGCTACTTTGTCCTTGCAAGGACTTGCCATATATCAAAGATTTATTATGAGTTCATATAATGAAGGCCAAGATTTAAACTATAATCCAAATTTGTATGAGCCTCCTAAATGCCCATATTAGGTGCATAAGCTTTCAGACATTGAAATAATTTTCAGAAAACTTTGTGGATGCACAGAAAAATATAATTTCACTTTTGCTTTGCTATTCATCCATTTGCTAATTCAATGATTTTTTTTTCATCCTAAGCTGCTTTTAATTTTGGGCTCTGTAAACAAACTGTCCATTTACAGACCACACACCTTTTAACGTCCTCCATAACGGGCCTCCAAATATAGAGGGGGAAAAACTGTACCTGAAGTGTTGGTTATGTTTTGTAAGATTTAGGGTTTTTGTTTTACCCTAACTCTGTTTTTGTTTGGACTTCGGGGTTCTTCTGTTCCTGGATTGCCATTCTTTTAGGCGATGGAAGATGGGAGCGATGGAGCACCAGGAGGAGGAGGAGGAAGAAGAAATTCTTCGTTTTGGAAAACTTCTTTGCCGCAAGAGCGAATCTTGTTTGTCAATTCACCAGAAAAGCTTGAATTCAAGCTATTTCTGGTGGCGATGGAGGAAGCGGTGATTGTTGCCATGGATGCGGAGTGGAAGCCGGTGCGCAAGCCCGGTGCGGTACCTCGCGTCTCCATATTGCAGATGTCTTGCCGTATGGGAGAGAATTCTCGAGCTTGGTCTTCTTTGATGGAGAAAGATCTTCTTGTTGCAATGGATTCAAATTTCCAGGCTTTAGGTTTGGAAACAGAATTGGAACCTAGAGAAGAGTATTCGGAGAGGAGAAGCACTGAGGAGAATTCTGAAGAGATGATTGAACCAGAAGAGTTTGCACCAGAAGACCTAGACAGAAATTCTCAAAAGGATGATGATCCAGAGAATTGTTTGGATCAGAAGATTGCTGAGAGTGAGGAGGATTGGAGAAGGAAAGGAGAAGATGATGAAGAAGAAGAGCGCAAATTAGTCAAGGGTGAGGAAATAGTGTTTGTTCTAGATTTGCTAGCACTTTCAGCTTCTGCTTTCGGGCTTGCAATGAAGGCAATGCTAACATCACCTCATATCTTGAAGCTTGGATTTGCCTTCAAACAGGATTTGCTTCACCTCACCACAACCTTCCCTGGTTCAGAAGCCCATGGATGCTTTGACAAGGTAATAAAATAAAATAGAGCTGAGCTAAACCCTAAACCCTAAACTCTTCTTCTTCTCTCCCACTATGGCTCCATTTCATTCATTCATCCCACTGATGGGTGTTTGGTGTTTGATTGATTTCAGGTGGAGCCATACATGGACTTGGGTAAATTGTATAAACAAATTGTTAATGCTGGAGGTTCGATATGGTCACAACAAAATGGTGGAAAGAAGCCATTGGTGGGAAGAGCCTTCAGCCTTGCTGCTATTACTGAAGCTGTCCTAGGAATGCCCCTTTGCAAGGTAACAAATTCAGAGCACATCATTGTATACAGGACTGAATGTCTTCTTATACAGAGGAGTAAAACAGACTTCACTTGAGCAAGACTGCACCCTAACCCTAAACACCTATACCCTAAACTCTTGTTCACTTTCTCCCTCAAATTCAGGATTCTCTGCCACTTATCATCAAGACCATCCACAAATTGTTGTAGTCACAGCATTTTCTTCTTTGTCCATGATTTTGCTTTTGTGGCGCACCAATTCACGATGTTTGCTGCTCCGGCCTCCACAATAAGACTAGTTATGGACATTTCTGGAAGGGCAAGCAGGAATTACATATGTAAACAGTTGATTTTTTCTTTGTTCATGTTCTCTGGTTTGTGGCCAAATCTTGACTTTTGCCTCACTTCCACAATAAGATGTAGTTATGGATTAATTTTTTTTTTTTTTGGTGGAGGGCAGGATTCACAGTGCAGTGATTGGGAACAACGACCACTGACAAGAGAGCAGATTGATTATGCTGCTGCTGATGCTCACTGCCTTCTTGCTCTCTTTGATTCCCTCCTACCTGATGCCCTTCACACCATAGTTACAGGTTTGTTTGTCACCATATGTAGTTTTCAAAACTTAAACCTTTCATGAGCTCCATAGCCTTCTGCAACATGGGAATTTCTAATATTTATCCTTGCTTGGTGTCAGCTGAAAAGGCCACTATTGGAGAAGAGGAAATAGGGGCAAGCCTCAATGTTACTCAAGGTGTTGGATTAGCTGAAATTCTATCAGGTATACATTCAATTTCATTTGTGCCTCATGGCCTTGGCAAACCCAAAGTTAGATGAAGTCTAGTGATGAAATCAGAGTATTAGGTGTAGGACCTGTGATTTTGGTGGGACCTGTTGTTCAGTGGGTAGTTGTGGCAGCTTGTCGCTGCTATTTGTGATGAAGGTGATGATGCTGTGACACTTTGTGAGGACTTTCCAAAGTTTATGACTGCACTCATCAAGTCATGTCAGCTTTAAATTCTTGTTGTGGAGATTCCTCTGCAATCTCCTCTGTTGTGGAGCTGTTGAATGCTTCCATTGTTAGCTAATAAGAGTTTTCCAAATTTTGCACTCACAGGAAAGGGTGGAGAAGAATCAAAAAACAAGATCTACCCGTCAATGCGAGGGAGTGCCACAGAAATGGTAAAAGCAGCTCTGGGTTGTTCAGCCCTGTTCTCAAGGAGTTTCAAAGCAACTGCAGACCAGTCAGGGCTGCCTCCCAAATATGCAAAGTTTGTGAAGAAGTACGGTGAACGGTTATTAGTGAGTGTCTTGAAAGAGGGTGCTAACAAGGCATCATCTCACCAAAGAGCAAGAGGATACCATTCCCGCAAAACCTTAAAGGATAAGGATGCTCAGGAGGTTGAAGACTGGGATTGGGTGGGGCCTGCACCTTGGGATGTTGCAGCCAATGGCGATGGAATTCCAAAATTTTTATGTGATATCATGGTAGGTGAACCTTTACCGCGTATGTAAGGATGCCAGAAAGAATATGTAACAGTGAGATTGTTGGTGTTTGTGTTTCTCCTCATTGCTTTTCCTTTAGGGTTATGGCCCGTAATGAGTTTCCTCTGATGTAATGAACATGAGATTTACTTGTTTGGGATCAGGTTGAGGGATTGGCAAGGCAGCTGCGCTGTGTAGGAATAGATGCTGCTAGTCCCTCTGAGAAAAAGAGTGACCCAAGGTTAGTGCCCAGTTCTTACTTGTGTGCCAGGTCTTGAGTGTTATCTGTTTGACAGTGATACAAATTGAGCAGATATAGTGGTGTGTGTTCCATTTTCCTGTCTTAGCTTGAGAGGTCTTTTGGAATTCTTCATGACACCTACTTTGAACTTTTTTTGAATCTATTATAATGTTCTTAACAGTGGAATCCTTTGATTAAGGTTGTAGGTGGTTGGTAAACACATTTCTTGTTCCTGGATGATTGGACATTTTTCTAAATATGTTCCACCGGACATGTATCTATACCTTGTGTTAAAACTGCTGGCAAGACAGGCAATTGGTAGAGCAAGCAGAGAGGGAGAGCCGTGTACTATTGACAAAAGACTCCAAGTTGCTGCGACGTCGTCTAGTACCTGATGGTTTGGCTTACCGAGTCAAAACACGCAACAAGTGGGATCAATTAGCAGAGGTGCGGTGACTGCTTTTGATTGAGAAGTTTTATATTTGTGCCCAATTTGTTTCTCATACCTTCTATTTCTTGTAAACACATGCAGGGTGAACTTGTGCAAGTGCGGTCTTGAAAATGTTGGATTTGTTCTTTGCAGATCATTGAAACGTTCAAGATTAAAATCTCTGAGTCTGATCTTCTGTCAAGATGTGTCAAGTGCAATGGTGACTTCATACCACAACCATTGACAGCAAAAGAAGCTGCAGCAGCTGCTCCTTGGCACCAGGAGATCCCTTCTAGTGTACTACAATCTTGTGATGAGTTTTGGCAATGCTCTGCTTGCCACCACATGTATTGGCAGGTTTGCTTACTTGACCCTCCTTATCAAATAGCACTGTGACCACTCATGAGCAACATGTATATGCTTGTAGATATTTCTACTTGAGTTCCTTGTTTCAAGCAATCATAATCTAGCCACTCTTACATTTTGCAATGATGATTGATTCAAGCTGCTTGGAGCAGAGATTCTGTTTCAAGCTATTACTCTCATATGCATAGTTTGCTTTTTTAATGACCTGAAATCTCAACCCTGCAAACACGTGTCATGAATACTTGAAGATTTTCATTCTCAAAGCCTTGAATTAGGTTTCAAATATGTATGTTTGTGACTGAGAAACAGGGTTTGGGTTCATGTTTGGTTCAAATAAATCCACCAAGTTTTCAGCCAGTCCTTTCTAACTGTTCAGTTCTTTTATACTGCAGTTGCATTATTTTTTCTCACAACAACTACGGTCTATCATCCTGAAGGCCACTCCTCAAGATGGGTCATCTGCATCTTGACATCCTGGTGTGCAGATCATTTGGGCTATTTTCCCCTTCTTCTTTTTAGCTGTTCTTATATATTGATTTTTCAGGCCTCTTTGATTCTAATACTGTCAAGATTCAAACCAAAGGTCTTGCATGGCCCAAACATTAACAATCCTCTGGACTTGGTTCTTTCTTGTCCATGTTTCTGTAAAATTGATTTTCCTGCTTGACAACTGAAAAACTTGAAGATGTTATTTATCTCATTCAACATAATACTCTTATGATCTTGAAGTCTTGTCCTTGAAATTTAGCTAAATGGCATATTGACTCAGTGCAACATTGCCTCATTCATGCAAATAAATGACAATAAGCTTGATCTAGTACTCTAGAAGGTCTTGATGGCATCATTCCTTGTTCTGATCTTTTATGTACACCTCTAAAAGCTGACTTCCTGATAACTGGGCTACTGTGAATCTTAGTGAAAAATGGAGGAAACAGAGGTAGGTTGGTGTATGTATGTATGTTTGTCTTTGTAATGAAAAGAGTTGAAAGCATTTGAGGCTGCTAGCAGTGGTTATATTGTCTTTCACCTGAAAATCATCCAATCTTTGCTTGGCCTTTTTAAATCCTCAAACTCACAGAGAGAGGTCTGTAATTTGCAACTGTGATGGTATCTCTTATACACAATGCCTATAAAGTTTGGATTAAGGTGGGTTGGTGTTAGGCATGTTGTGAATGAAGTGAAACATTGATCAGTTGTCGCAACTATATTTTTACAGTCGGCTTTGATGTGTTGATGAGTTGAGAAAGTGCTTGCTTTCTTTGTTTGATATTACTGAGTGGTTTAAGGGCAGCATCATCTGAGAACCACTTGTCATGCTATGCTTTTGCAGCCATAAGTGGCTCCATTGCAGCTCTAATGCGTAATGATGGTATATGGGTGGCCCATCAATTGGCAATAGCTCCAGGAAATTTCATGGACTTCTGTGCCTCTTTCCCACCCCCTGGCCTCTGTCCAACTGATTGCTCTTGTGAAATTTTAGGAATATTGACAATATTTGTTTTTGGCTTTTTGGGTGATGCAGGGCTTTCAATTCAGCCGAGCATTGCAACAATTTTCAGCTGTCTGTCTTACTCAGGATGCATACAGAACTAGCTGATCCCTCGACCTTGAGTTTCAACATCAAGCTGCAGCACAAGTTAAGTTCTTGGCTGGTGGATTGGAAACTGGACAGAGCCCTGGTGAATTATGTAAATAGTGGAAGTCCAACAAGCTTCTATCTTCTCTGAAGCACTTAACTGCTGATTGGTGTCCTCCCCCTGTTCTTGTACCAGACATTCCTCTTTGTTCACAAAAAGAAATAATTAGCATTACAGATTGAGATTAGGAGTTTTTGATTAATAATAGCAACATTATTGATTCACTGGGTAACGCAGGCTGTCCTATTTACTGACTGACCTCTATGACTTGGAAATGTTTCAATTTTCAATACTAGACTGCAATTTCAAAATAACCTAGTCATGTTTTATCTGGCATCCGTATACGACTATTCTTCCTAGTGTCTTTTTGTGTCTATGTTTGCAGAAAACTCTCAAACATGCATTTTCATATTTCTGCATGTTAATGCAAAAACTTCATACCTGACCAGTTAGTTTACATTAGGGATTAGGGTTCAGGCAAACTTCTGGAGCAAATGCTCACCAGGTCAGTTGGAGGTTTTTTGTATGGATGTATAGAAAATGAATTGAATGTTACCCACCACAAGTCCCTGAATCAACATTGCATGTAATAAAGGATATGTAGATGCTACTATTAGTCACAAACTATTTGTTCTTTTCTCGCATTGTGCAAATTGTCCACATGGAATGCTTTTTGTGTTCTAAACTTGAGGAAAAGAACAGGTTGAACTTAGATATAGTTCAAACTTTGTTCAAGTTAAAATTGCTTGCTTTCACACACATGTCGATGAATTTGAATGTTCTGGTCCGTGCACTAAGTTGAGAAGTATCATGATGGGTAAATCAATATTTATCCATTGATCTAGATCTATTTCTCCAATTCAAATAGCAATTGGTTTAAGTGTGCACATATCGTCTAAATGCCTGAGCTCTAGTTTCTCTCTTGCATACATACTAATTGCACAAATTTGCCATTCATTAACCAAATGGCTTTGTGAGCCCCATTCATACAATGCTAGTAGTCCTCAAGATGACAAACATTAGCACCAAGGATCAATTGTGATGGTAAGCTTCATTTTCATTATAGAAGTGTCTAAGCCACACGCATAGAGAGGTCCACATGCACGGTAGTCATTGAAGACTCCTCCATGCTGAACATGTCCTTGAGCTGTGCACACCACCACAGCTCCAACAGATCCATTCAAAAGATTGCACAATATACATATACACAATCAATCTTTAATGACCTTTTAATGACTGAAGAAAATGTGAGTTGTTCAACTTGCATTTGGCCTAGCATACATCATCTGCACTCCTCACCACCTTGAGAAACTCATAAAATGAATGTTCTGCTGTATCATGATCTAAGGATCCTGCTGACATATAGGAGTTACAAGGGATGGATACAAATTTTGCCTCTGTATGGCCACTGCTGGCAACAGACATAACCCACAGGAGTTCAATCACTAATAAGAGGACATTCACAACCACTCCTGTTGACACATGATACTATCATGAATTTCTGAGTCTATAATTCTGCCCTAGTTTCTGAGTCTGCTGGTGGTGGAAAACTGGTGTAGGCTTTGATGATTTCCTCATACACTCCAATTCCTTTCAAAAATTCTCCTGCATTCAGAAACTGCACATGGGCATGGGAAGACAGTTATTAGTAAGCCAAAACAATGGCAGCCTGAAGCACACTGGGGCATTACAATCATACCATGATTTTTATGACTAGGTGTCTTGCCTTAGTGATGTGACATTAGGAAGCGCTGTAATTCCCAATAGTCAGCTCAGTGAGACATAGACAGTGCAAAAATATAGCTAATGGTTCCACAGACAGTTTTCAGTACATGATAATCTGTGATGAGCACAAAATTCAAAACACAGTCCTGGCTATGACTATTACATGGTACCCTGGCACTTACCTCATTGTGGCCATGTGCCAGAAGAGGTGTGTTTGCCAGAGGAGAGAACCCAAACCCTGGAATGCCTACATGGCGAATATACCGAAGGTCTGTTACTGCTGGAAATATTTCAACCTTGTCCAGTTTCCCACCTGCCTTAGCAACAGCCTCCTTCAAAAGAACGAACCATGGATTCGAATCATCTCCCACTGTCAGAGCTAGCTGCCCATCCTTGTCCAGTGGGTTCTCTTTCATTGAAAACTGTTGACAAAAGAAATGCAGTCTGTTGGTTGCATGCACACCTTCGATAGCAGCTCACTTCTATCTATCAGCCTAAATGTCTACTGGAGACGTTTTCAATACTTCTGAAGATATAAAGAAGCTTAAAGTCAAGATTGCTGGTTTGTACAGCAGCTTTGGACTTTCCCAAAAGCCAATGAACAAAGATATCGAGTACCATGAGAGCAACTATGAATGCAGGGAGCTAGAATCATAACTGTATACTATAATTGGACTGACTATCTAATGGAGCTCCAATTGTGGTGGAAACAGTGAAAAGAATTTGCTATGGAAAAACATGTTTGATTTCCTTGTACTTTGAAAAAATCCTGGTTGCCATCAAAAATTTCTTGACTCCTAATGTGCTTCAACCATTGTAGTCCATCATGGGATATTTCTTTCTAAGACCAGCTTGACTCATGCTTTATGGTCCTTACAGGACCATAGAGAATTCCAGGGACTCCTATAGACATCATGCAGAAGTGGCATGACAGAATGCGTGCCCCACTTGCATCCTGTTAAGGCTCCTGTCACCACCATAAAAGAAACTTTCTTTCCACTACTGTCAAAGATTTGACATTCAAAATGCATAATCCTGAAAGTAATCACCAATTGGTCTGGCAATAGAGATCCCACTTCCCAATAGACAACATGAGACTCAATCCAGAGTTGACATCTCAATGAGGGTAAAGAGTAAGAGGCAAACTGTATAGGTGAGATTTCTGGAAGCAGGGGCCCATTCTTCATCCAGAATGCGCTGTAGCTCTTTTACATCTTCCTGTGGTGTTACCCGGATATCAAATCCTGCCTCTGCTTCAGAGGGTTGTAAATTCATCACAAAACCCTGTGCCAACAATCACCTTTCAGTACTTGAGAAACAATTCTACCTTACAAGCAGGCTTCATCACAGTATCAAGAAAGTAAGTAAATACTAAATACCTGAGACAAGGTTGCACACAGAATACATACAGGATACAGAATATACCAGGTTTAGGGTTTAGGGTGCCCTCCCCATCATCTGGTTCAGATGAGTCTATGCTACTGAAGATTTTTAGATTAAAAAATGCATAACTTCTGCAATCAATTCATTAAGGATTTTACAAGTATGCCTTCACTGAGGCAAGAAATCAGATTCCTCATACACTAACTCAAACTCATTGTTCTACACCTTGACTGCAAAATTATTGATTCTTGTTACAGGAGCTTCAAACACTGTAGCAGGGCAAACTGACCAAGAGTACGTGATGGGATGAGAGGTACCATGGGAGTTGGAGTGCCTGCTTTTAGGTACACACAATTGATGGATGTCACCTCTGCTTCTGCCTTTTCACCCGATTTCACAAGATTAAATTGCTCCTCGCGGAACTTGTTTATGAGCTCCAAGCTTTTGAGCAAATTCCCAAGTGCACTACCATCATACAATTTGGAACCATGGCCTGGTGCTCCTGTGGCTTTAATCTTCAACCACCAGAGTGATCTCTCTCCATTAAAAACCTTGTATGTATCTCCAAGAGAAATGATGCCTTCATCCAAACTGAATCCAATGTTGAGTTTTTGGAACTCTGGGCTGGACACAAACTTTCCAGCTCCATCAATCCCACCCACTTCTTCATCAGGAACAAATGAGAGATGGAGGGTGCGCAGTGGCTGGAAGCTCTTGGATTTCAAGTTCCGAATTGCTTCCAAGTATTGCATTGACACACATTTCATGTCTTGGGCACCCCTTGCAAAAATATTGCCCTCTGCATCCTGCACACATTGAAAGTTTACAGCCAAAAGCTTCAGACCAAAAGCAATTTTGCTCAAATGAAAAGGAGCTAACTTAGTGTTCAACACAAACCGCATATCATCATTGCCTGACAATCTCACTCAATTCCCGCTGGCTGAATGCACCTCATGAGACACTGTTGGTACAGCATTACAGCTACGATATACTCCACAATCCATTTGAGAATGGAGTGAAGAAAGGAGTCAGATGAAGAGAGGAGATATCAGAATGGTGGGTGCTCTCTCCCTTTGTTGTTTGCTTCCCTTCTAAGATAGGAAGGAGGTGAAGTAGATGTATGAACAACTCTGGAAGGATTTCTACTACTGGAGTTGTTGAGGAGCTTAAGAGTATTGGGAGAGCAGAAGTGTTTGTGCCTGCACTGCAGCAAAAGGATCATGAAGCCATTTCTCCCGTTCCGCGGGGACGACATCCGTGTGCGAATTGAGAAGAATCGAAGAGATTGAGGGATCTTCCCCTTTCCATGTCAATAGCACCAACGGCTTGCCCTCCACGAATTCCAACACGCGCGAATCCAAGCCTATCTCAGAGGCTTGCGAGAGAAGAAACTCGACAGCCGACTTGTAGTCAGGCGACGGATGCGCCGTGTTTATTTGCAAGTAATTTCTAAACCTCCTCAGAACTGCTGCATGCTCCTCCTCCTCCTCCTCTCCTCTCTTGTTAGTACCGTAACTGAGGACCGCCGCGGTGCTGATGAAAAGCACAGCGAGGGCAACAAGAACGGGAACAAACCTCCAGGAGAAGAAGAAGAGTCTCCGACTCCGCCTTGGGTACATCTTGTTCTCCATTTGAGCAAAGCCTGTTCAATTTATACAAAGAATTATCTAGATGCGGAACTGCAAAAGCTTAGAGAAGCTCCACCCATACTCGGCATTTGGTCCTGCAACAACAATATTTCTCACATCCAAGATTATTTGTTTACTGATTCCAAGCCCCACCCAGGTCTCATATGCATGAACCTGGGAAAGTGAAAAGTCAGAACTTACCAATGGCAACCACTTGGACCAATCAATATGCTCAGCCCCAGTCATTTTACTGAGCTGTTCGAGCAAATCTTTACTCATCTTCATCCATTACAAGCCTTAACATAACATATTGAGAAAAAATGTTGGGCCATGTTCATTTTATTGAGCCCTTTGGGCAAAGTTTTACTCATCTTCATCCAAAACATAACATGCAGTGTGCTCTCCATGCATAATGTGCAGTGTGCTGCTGGAGATGCTCCCCAAATGCTGTAGCAATATTCACACAGCAAGGATTTAGCTGTGCTCAGCAACTGTGCTGGAGATGCTCCCTGAATGCTGTAGCAATATTCACATGGCAAGGATTTTAGTTGTGCTCCACTGGTACCAAACACAGCCCGTCCGACTGAACCATCCCCCAGGAGTTCAGATCATGTTTGATGACAAGTACATGTGGAATAGACAAGGATACTTGCAATTGCTATGGGATTTGTGGTAATCATATCAATTGCAGATGTACACAGGGTTTACAAGTTGAAAGAAATGAAAGAATCAGTACAGTCAGAGGGATGCAGAAGAAGGACGGAGTCTCGCAAAATGGCAATCGAAAGAGCTTCTATTGATTGAAAGTTTTGCGAACATGTCCAGCAGTATGTCTTTTACATTGATCTTTTCCTCTTCTTCATTGCCACCAAAAGCCAATGCTATGAAATAGAGAGCTTTTTCAAGGGAAAGCTGATTGAAGCTCTTTCTAGTCCAGGGAGACTTTGCCAGTGGTAACTAGATCTGCTCTAGTGGACAAAGCATTGGCAAACAATCACATAATCTCATATAATGGCAGTTGGGAGTGCTTACCTCCTTCAAAGAGACTGTGGGTAGTGTTGTTTACTCAGAAGTTTGCAATAAAATGGATTCGGCTAACACTGTGCCATGAGGAAATGACAGGGACTCTTTCTTTTGTACCACCCTCTCCACTAAATGAAGAGGATTGGCATGATTTTACACTTAAAAGCTGCACACAAACCCTGACTGTGATTCAGATTAAAAGTTTGTTAGAGTTACAACAATTTGCTTATTACAAGGCTATGTGAGGCAGATTTGAACAAATCTTTTTTCTTTTGGACCTGCTTCAGTTTACTCAACTGTCTGATGTTGATCTCAGCATCAGAACAGAAAGAGATCCCTGAGCTTTGACTTAGATCGTAACTGTAGAACCTGCAACAATTTCCAAAATCTCTCCTGTAATCTTAGCTTGGCGTTGCCTGTTGTACGAGATGGATAGGCTCTTGTTCAAATCCCTGGCATTATCACTGGCATTGTTCATTGCATTCATTCGTGCAGCAAGCTCACTGGCTATGGACTCCTGCAAGGCCCTCAGGATCTGGCTGTTCAAGTAGAGGGGTAACAAGGCGTCCAAAATTTGGATAGGCTCCTGCTCAAAGGTAAGCACACCAGTGAATTCAGGAGTTTCTGTGCGCACAATCTCCCTTTCTACTGAGAATTTGCCCTCCTTGGTGGTTAATCTGAACATCTCATCATCTGCAGCATCAACACAGTTGCCATTGATGTCGCACACCTCTCCTTGGGGAGAAAGAGGAAGCAATGTGTGAATAACCGGGTCAGACTTGATCAAAGACACAAACCTCGTGTACAGAAGTTCGACCTTGTCTACATCCTCACTGACAAACAGGGAGAAGAGCTCATCAGCTATGGATTGTGCCTCCTTGGTGGTCGGAGCACTTTCACCATCAATTAACCTGTCAACAGGAATGTAGGGTCTTCTTTTGAAATACCCATTTCCTTTCTTCCCGATGCTGACAATCGTGTACTCTACACCAATCTTCCTTAGCTGTCCCATTCTTTCCTCTGCCTTCTTTAGGACATAGTTATTGAAACCTCCACAAAGGCCCCGATCACCAGTGATGACAACCAGCGCAATCTTCTTGACAGTTCTTATCTGCAGGAGCAAAAATGCATTATCAGATTCCCCATGATTGTAGTATGGACCATCTTTATCAAAGAAAATCTCTTATTCCCAGCCAAATCTAGTTAAGCTAGCTAAAGAGATCATGGCAATACAGGGTTTCCATCCAACCTGGTGACTACCAAAAGAATCAAGAGAAGCTGAATAGCATTGGTGAATAGCTGAGGAGGAATAATTTGAAGCCCTTGGGAAAGATCAAGTGGCAACAGAATAGTGTGGGAAAGGGCGCTACAGAAGTGATATGACTCTGATACTCGCAGAAAGATAGATCTAGAGTGAATCTGAGATGATGCTCATTGTGTAACACATTCTCTTTTGTTGTTTCTAACTTGTGACCATCCAAGCTTTTCTTTCCTGCAACATTTTCCCCCCTTCATGAACAAAAGAACGTGTGGAAAACCTTGGCTGTGTCTTGAACTGACTATAACAGGAGTGAGAATCGGTAAGGCAACAATATGCTATACACTTGACAGGAACAGTCGCCCTTGCTGGTGTATTGCACCAGACCGAACAATATAACAGAGCAACTCCGATTGCAGAGCAGCAGTTCTGATCATAGTGCAGCAACTTTGCACTGACCTGAGTCAAGGGAATGTCAATGTCTTCGGTCTGCAACTGAGAGTTGACATTGAAGAGCACTTTCACGAGATTTTCTGAGAAAGGGCGACCATTGACGACCGCCTCCTGAGCCCTCCGCACCTTTGCAGCAGCGACGAGCTTCATGGCATCAGTTATCTTCTGCGTGTTCTTCACTGTTGCGATCCGATCCCTAAGGTCCTTGAGACTACACACAGTTACGGACCGGCTCTCGGGCCTCTTGCTGGCGAGTTCGGCATTCAAGTCGGCAGATTCTGAAATTCTAAGCGAAAGCGACCTTGTGGAAAGGCCTTCAAACGCGGGACAAGCTGCAACGGGCTTCCGACCTGCCGGTGATGCAGCCGCTCCTCCGCCTGTAGTTCTTTTCCCCGCAGCACACTGTACTGCTGCAGCTACAGACAGTGAAGAATTACAAGCTACCGAAGCCATTTTTTTCCCCGCTTTCTAACAAAACCTTAACGTTGAGTCTTGAGCTACAAATCCTGTCAAAAATGCTTCGACCTACTGAGCACTTGTAAACTGTCAAGATCGCTGCTGCGCGACACAAACAGCAGAAAGCGAACACACTCCCTTCCTTGGGCGCAGAAAACGCGATAGGGAGAGAGACGACACCCCTCACAATGCCGGTTCGGGTGCTGCGAAATCCCCAATTACCCGAGCCGGGTTTACACATGGACGATTCAGGATCTCTTTTCGGGATTAATCGGACGCTCCAGAAACGCCGAAGATAACATCCAAGAACCGACCCTATATGTGCAATCAGGTGATGGACCGATCAGAGAAGGCGAGGTGAAGCGACTTGTGTGGATAAGAAATAACTGAACTATTGGTAGAATCTAACCGTGGTTACCGGAGCTATCTGATTTCTGTGGTTTAAAAAGCTGGCTGGGGACTTATCGTTGCAAAAAAGGGTAGAAGAAAGAAAGAGAAGGGGAAGTGAGGGTATTAGGTATATTCTTTCTTTTCTTTTTCTTTCCCTTCCCAATAAATAAAAATCAAGGATGGGAACCGATCCATCAAAGGTACAAGGCAAATGAGAACTTGGCTCGGCTAAGGACTACGTAACTGGTGAGAGCAAGCATGTGGGTAGGTTGTTATGAATAGTCGAGGCATGCGAGTGTCCTCAAAACTGAAGACTGTAAACCGGTGTGCTTGAGCCCATTAATCAGACATAACCATCCCTCTTGAGAATCGAGATGCCCTTTTTTCATCCATGCAGAAGGTGGTTATGAAATCTTCATCCAAGAAATGAAGGGTTACAGAATCATTGGACCAATGAGAGTTACGCCCTCTAGCTTGTGCTAACTAGTAAGTCACTATTGACTCAGAGATTGAAGGTTATGGGTTGTAACTTGCAACCTGACAGCCAATAAGAGCATGTAGATTCTCCCTAAGGGATGATGGTTATGGTCTGCGTAACCAGCCTGCTCGAGCCATGTTACAGGGCATAACCAGTAGGAGGGGGCATCCAGATGACGATATCCTTTGTCATCCTCTACGATGTGCAGAGAAAATGAGGCTCCATCCATGAGCTCAACAGGTTATGGGATTCACATCCATGAGCTCAGCAGGTTATGTCATATAACTGTTGTGTAGGTGTCCAATCAGAAAGTGACACATCATCAATATGCCCCCTGCTACTGGTTATGGAATTATGACTTTCTATATATATATGAACAGAAAACTCTACTCCAAGTTGGGTATGGAATTAGGGCTTTTTCATTTGAATTACAAGGATATATTAGAGTTATCCATAAAAGTCATGCCCTGTTGGGCCTGAGTTCCGCCCCTCATTTGATGCTTCATCCCCTTCCTGGCTGTTGTCCGCAAAGTCATGAACTTTTATTAAATAAGGGTATGAAATAGGTGCTGAGACTCAACCATGAAATGCACTAGGCTCGAGAACATTTATAGCTACAGTACACATAGCAGCAGCAGTGATTGGTTGAAAGCGTTCAGGAAAAGAAAGGACAGGGCAAACTCAGTTTAGCACCAAATTTGCTCCTAAACTGAGTTTCATGCCCTGTTGAAGCCCATGTACTTTGTTTTTTTTCCCCTGTTTTTTGAAATCTCGTCCCCTATGTGACCAAACAGGGGGGGGGTCCGGTGCCGTCTTTGCCTAACTTTACGGATAACTTTATTGTAAATTGAATTTGAAGTTCAAAGGTTTGCTCCAGTGTTTCGTGCTTGCTTTTTTTCTTTTTCTTTTTTTTCCAATTTTTTAAAAAAAACTCTGGGGTTCTTTTTAAAATTTTAGAAATCAAAGAACCTGCAATTCTTGCAGGTGTTTTGAACATTTTCAGAATATGGCAAAACCTTGGGTTCCTGTTCTTTCATCATTTTCAGAATCCAAAGAACTAGATTTGATGATAATTAAATTATTTTTTAAATTGGTGATTTGTTGAGAAATTTTGTGCTCAAAGAGTCAAAATGTTGAAATTTCAAGCTCTGCATAATGCCAAAAGTTTTGAAAACTTACGAATTATAAGTCTTGGTCATTACCATGTTCTTAAATTTTTGGGGGGTCACAATTGTACACATTTTGTTTTGTCAATAATATAACCTTGAGCTTTGGTGGAGAATGAAATATTGTGAGAGCAAGTGTTTGATGAATATCATTGTGTAAATGTCAAAATTTAACAACAAAAATCTTGAATTCATAGAAAATAATTATTTAAAACTCTCAATCATTGTCAAAAGCACAAATCTTCTATGCATCCTAATGTAATCCGGTACATTTAAAGGTTTTTAGAGGTGAATTGAAATGTTGCAAATAAGAATTAAAAACATAACAATAATTCCAATCAAAAATCAAAAAATGTAATACACCAATGTTGTGTCAAATTGGATGAAAATCATTGGCATTGAATTTAATGAAATATTAAATATTCATAAAATGCAAGCTTAAAATCTTGAAAAGTAATATATTGTATGCCAAAATGTATTTTAATAAATAAATAAAGCATTTAGCACTAAGGTTCCAAAACTATTAAAATATATGTTTATCCTATCCATGCCCACTAGTTCCAGGTTCTAAAGGGAGAGAGTGAAAGAACCTCTTAACATTGATTTTTTCCCTTTGCTTAAGCCTTTGGGTTATCAAGAGTAATGAAAAGTGTTATAAAATACGATTCATGCTAAATATGCACATGAAAAACTGTATTCCTTTATAATAACTAGGGTGAAAGTTCAAATGAATGCACAACTAATGTTAAATGGTTGTGTTGTAACAAAAAAACAAGGGCACATACAAGAACCTTATAGGTCATTTCAATATGAAACAAGTAGTTATGTAGATGCTAATGTAGTCATTCTTTCCTAATGACCTAAATATCATGAACTAAAATCTATAGAAATTTTTATTGCCTACACAAAGGATCAATAACTAAGGGTCTCTTGGGGTCAGATCTTTCCAATCTCACTTTCTTGAACCCAACCAATTGGTCATATTTTGTTTTTCTCAATCATAACAGACCACAAAACTCATGTTGAGGACTACCCTTCTCAAAGCTACACAAAAAATAGAATGAAATATATGACTTAGAATCCCCATGATACATAAACCCTTATAACTCTATCAACTATAGGAATGCAACAATTCAGTCATGAATACAAACAACACTCACTTGAACACAAACAATTTGAACACTCCCATCCCACAGACACTTGTTCATGAGTTTGACAAAGAAGAACCTTGTCCTTCAAATAACCATCACTAACATTCTCTGGACGTAAGTAGATACAAATGTCCTTTTGGGTTCCTAGTATAGAAGGTGTTCTTTCATGACACAAGGATTACCACATTCAACCTAACACAAAAACACCACAAACACGCACTGAAAATTCAAAACAACTACTTTCAAGATCTTTTAAGTTTTTCATCATCCCCATGGTCATCAACCCTTAAAACTTCCACTACAACTAATTCCCATTTGTTGAGGCACATGGTGCAATGGAGATTTCATTGCCTCAAACACAAAGAAGTTTCAATACACAAAACCACATTCAATCTAATTCAATATTTGTCAAAATCCAAGAATTTTCCCAAATATCTCTAAAATTTGCCAAATAAAAACGTTTTTTCACCTAACAGCTCCTCCTTTTATCTTCATCTTCACCTAGAGATCTTTGATTGACATCCATCAAAGCACTTGTGTAAACACAACCACACCACCAAAAATGCACCCAACAAAAACACAGCAGATGTTATCGAAAAATAAAAGTCATAATGCACATTACCTACAAACAAACAAATTTGCACAAAAAATAGCCACATCAACTAAGACCTTACTTTCACATCACCATCAACCACCAGAAATATGTCTTTTTTGCTTTTGACAATTGACGACATTGTTCTATTCACTTTAGGGTTTTATCCCATACGCTTTCAACACATTGTATTCATTTGTTTTAGAGTTTGGGTGTGAATCAAATCAATGCCTAACCAAATTGTGTATAAGTAATTTTGGTTAGGATTTTTTTTTCCCAATTTTTGAAAAAAATAATTTCACTAATGAATCTATGCATCCTATATACACCCTCCTTGTGGGTGACCATAAATATTTAGCAAATATGTTGTCCCTTGACCACAATTCTCACAAGAGCTCTTTTGTCCAAAGTATTGGAGATATTAAAGTTTACAACAAGGTAGGCTGTTTGAATATATGGAAGATGAAATTCAAAAGATTCTTTTAAAATATATATTGATCTTGAACCAAGCATGAAAATATTTTTTATCTCATTGTTGATGGTACAACTAGTTTCATCTTGAGAGTTTGTGTAATTGACATTATAACTAAAAGAACTTTTTTGAGAAATCATGTGCAATGCATGAAAACTATATCTTACAATTTGTGCCCTTACCATTAGCCTTGGCCAAAAATGCTAAATAATAGAGGCAAGCATAGAAATTCTTGGCAAGCAATGTGGTAAGCTAGCATGCACCCAACGGCCCAGGTTTTTTTTTTTTTTCTTATGGGGGATGTGGGGGTGGCGTGGGAATTTTTTTGTTCTCATCAAGTTCCCAATGGATTCCCAAATTGGTTCCCAAGTTCCTTATGTGTCCCCGCAACAAGTTGCCAATAACTTGTCATTTCATCCCATATCTTTTGCCCTAAGTTCTAATCTTGGAACTTGAAACCTATATAACCAGCCCAAAATAAATAAAAGATTCAATATATTTCATTTGGGACTGCTCAAACATTGATTGATTTGTTTGTGATGGGCCAATCAAAGATGTCCATATAAAAGAAATAATTAAACTTTGGGGTCTTGATTCGTCACAACTAAATAATATGAGTCACACTATCCTAAAGCATCTCTACATTACATTGTTTTCTGTGGAGATGCTCTTATAAAGGAAAGCAATTCAGAGTAGCTTTTTTGTTTTTCTGATTTTTTGCAAAATTTCAACAGAAAGGGCAATTAAAAATTTAAAAACTAATTGATTTTGGAGATTTTCAATTGCCAGAAGTGAGGGGGAAAAAATGGCCAGATTACTACAGTTGGTTTTCAATGTGTAGCCAAAAATATATAAGGATGATTAAAAAATTTGTACTTCATATCTGGTTTATAGCCAGATTTGGCTAAACCTCCCTAGGGATGATCATCACTTTTTCTATATCTTCCTTTCGATGATCACACATTGGCTGCAGACAAAAATTCCTTTAAAAAAACATTGATTCATGGAATCCTTTATTCATCTCACTCCCAAGGAAGGTTAGGAAGATGCTGCATCTTGGTGATCAAGTAGAAAGGTTTCCTTTTAATGGTTTTGTTAAGTAGATGGTTAGTTCAGAGAAACCCTGGTGCAAGAACCAAACTTAGAGTAAACCTACCATGACTAGCAACTCAGACTTCAATTGATGCACAATGTATGCACTTGCAACAAAGTGGCATAACAAATATGATCCTGCATTGGGTGAGAAAATCTGACAAGTGTTCAACAGTTTTCTTGCTTCAGTCTCTCCAAGATATGTGTACATAAGATTTGCAAGCACCACCATAACCTTTCCAAGATGGAGTGTGAGCATTTTCAACATCCTTTTACAAATATCTGAAAAAGAATGGAATTGATATTTGCAAATAGTTGCCTCAGTGACCAACTTGTCTGTGAACAATCTCAAATACCAATCAGGTAAACTCATCCTTCCCAATACTGCACAACCACAAACCATCAAGTCTCCATTTTCTAATTCAAAGTTCAACTTTCAAACAGTGTTGGAATTGGTGAAATGTGTGAAAAATACACACCCCAGACTGTAATGTCATGGAATGGAATGATCTTCTCCTTCACCATTATGTTTGATGCATCACCTACCTCTGAATAATGGGCTCACCTCGTGACTTACTGAACATAATGGGCAGCGGCTTAACCAATCCTTTCTAACGTTTGTGTGCAGGCAGCTCTGTGCTATGTGGAGACCAGAAACTGATATTATGTGCTTCAATTTATTGCAAATCGCTAGGAGCTCTTACTGAAGCTACTGAATGAGTATCGGCATGCAGTTGGGTGTGGATTTTTTGTGTGCTCAAATGCCGAACCAACATCAACAGGCAGCGAGGCAAAAATCCCATTCATGAAAACGCCACAAGAATGCTCCTCTTCGGTGTCCCTATTCTGACAGTCCCATCACATGATCCCATCGCAATCAATGTAATTGATCCCCTTGAAAAAAAGACGTTAGTGAGGGACAGTCCACTGTCGTGGGTGTTACATTGTGGACATTTGTTCATATCACAAGAGCTGGCTCGATCCACAGAGCTGAGCAGTAGGTAGACGCATTAGACCCAGTGCAACAGAAATCAAAACATGACTGGCTGCTGACAAAACATTGTAGCTACGTGAGAAGATTTCCTCTGCGCCTGTGTGTGTGTGTGTGGAAGCTGCAGGAAAGAGCAGGGCAACTGGCAACTTCACCACCGGAGCACCTTCGTTGCATCCAACAACAGCATCCAATGCGGCTGGATTTCCTTGCCTTCCGCCACGGCCAACTTCTTGACCCTGCAGAGGTCCCTTTTACTAGTTGCTGGAGATGTGAAGCTGCGAGTATTTTCAATTGAGGGTTGCCGCAATTCGGAGAAGCCGGGTTTTGGCAGGCATAGTTCCTGATTCAGGAAGCCGTTTTCCACTCCTCGGGCACATTCGAAAGAATGCACAAGCTTGAGTTTTAGTGTTTTGCAGCACGAGGAAAAAGGGCTTCGTGTAAGGAGTAAGGACTCGGCACAGTACCGAGGGTCTGGTGCCGGAGAGAGTCGTCGAGGCGGTTGACCATGCGCGGCCACAAGCGGCCCGCCGCAGAGCTGAGGAGTCCACAAAACGGTGCGGAGCCTCCGGCAGGGTGCACATGACACGACAATTAAGATGAATGCAGCTTTGCGGAGATCGATTAATCTCACCTGCATCGGAAGCAACTTTGGCGAGGGAGGCGAGGAGATCCTGAAAGAGAGACGTGGGAGGTCCCAGAGCTGGAATCAGAAACCGGAGGGAAAAGGAAATTGCAGGGGAAGGACATCGCCTCGAAGCCAGGCGGGGAAGCAGGAGCAAGTCCCTTCGATCCGTCGCCCCTAGGAGGATCGATTCCTGTCGGTTGTGCCGCGCAGGAGGAGCGCGCTGCGTGCCGCTGATAGGTGGCAAGCGAAGAGAGAGCAGCGAGGAAGGGGAAGAAGGGGAAGAAGGGGTTGGGGGATGTCCCATAAGGTTTGGCGCGGGAGGCGGAAGGAAAGGGTATAAAGAGGGCGAGGGGAGATGAGAACCATACTTACCTGGGCGGGGTCGATCGGTGGTCAGGATGGCCGATGGCCTAGGGGACCCTGCTCCATTGCACTACGGAGCGGGTGACCCTAGCATCTTCCTACGGGGGGCATGCACGTCGTAATTTGTGGCAGCGGGGGCTCGCGTTCGCGCGGCCCCCACCAAATACACATAAACTGGAGTCAATGGCGCAGCAGCTAAATTATTTATGTTTCGAAATAATTGCTAACTCACTAGCAACACAAAATGGGTTATGAATCCCTGAAATTCACTAGTGTTTGTTCTAAACCTAAAGATGGAACTTAATGTTGGTCAGTCCTTCGAGATTTGGCGAACCTCCAATATCAGTTTTGAGATCTCTGTTTTTTCTTTCCTAAGTTCTTCAAGTGCAAATTTGAGCTGGGGCTATTTCATATTTTGCAATTCCAATTTTGACACATTTTTTCAAACTCAAAAACCTTCTTTGCTAATTTGAAAAACAAATCCAATTCCATCTACAAAATACACATTCCCCAAAATTTCATACTATATAGGTATGGAGTTTTAAAACAAATTGATAATAGGGTATGAATAGGTACATGTACTAGTAATTAAAACATATCAAATACCTACAACGTTGAACCTAGTTAATAATTCTTCAAAAAAGTCTAGCCCATTGACCGAGCAAATCTGAGCCTACATCAAATAAAAATCCTTTAAAGTTATGGTACTTGCCTTGAAGGCTAGTTCTAAGGTCCAATTCTTCTGTTGGTAACTTGATTTCACAAAAAGGATGTCAAGCTTGAACCTCAAATTCAACCCTTCACATTTGACACTTCAAATTAGATAACTTGCCAACACTAGTTAAAACATGATTTACTTGTTGACAATAACCTTTTTTAAATGCCAAAAATCCAAACTTCATAGGACTTAAAATGATGTATCCAAATAATATATAAATTTCAAAATTAGCAGCATGCAATATCTCATGAATTACCCCTATTTTGTGCTCTAAATGTATGTCAAACCTCCTCCACATTAGAAATCAACAAGGTATATTTTAAAATTTTCATTAATTAGTTTTGCTAATTATTAAAAAAATCTATAATTTCTCTTTTAGTCCTTGTCACAATCTTGAACTATAATTTAAAAATATGGAATTACATGCATGAAAGACATTGATTATATTTCATCAATTAATTTCAACTAATATTTGTTCATCTTTTTATGGACCTAGTCCCCTTATTGTCATCTAGCATGATAGACTAAAATCAAGATAATGATCATGTCAATTAAGTTTGGCACCAATTCAAAATACAAGCATTCATGAAATATTAAACATTCTTATGCTTTAAACTTTAAACATGGAGTGATTAAAGGACATTGAACTTTTCAAATTTACACAATGCCATTCCTTGTCTAAATCAAGGATAGGTTAGAAGATATTTATTGTGAATATCATACTTAATCTCAAAGATAAATCATAAAGCATATTTTTAAATATTAGCATATGACCAAAAAAAATCATCATCTTGATTCTCCAAGTTAACAAAAAAAAAATCCTAATGAAAAGTGCAAATTGTTTTCCATTTCTTGCAATGAATGGATTTGAAAATATAATTAAAAAATTGTCATTAACAAGACTTTAAGGACTTTAATGCAATTTCAAGATGAGGTTGCCATCTAAAAGGTTGATGTTGATTTGAACAAGTCATATCAATCATGTTGCATTATCGTTTAACTTCTTGTTGTGGATGAACTTCATCCATTAACATTTTTAATTTCATCCATATTGGATGAAATTCATTCATCACCATTTTTCATCCACTATAGACAATGATCATCCATCACATCCATTTTTCATGCACATGGGACATAAGCATGATAAAGTATATTAGCAAGTACTTCCAAAAGGAAGTCACAATCATAGTAGAATCATAATAATTAAAAAAAACCTATTCAAAACCTCTTTAAGTTTCATTATGTGAACATGAGGACCTCCATTGAGTTTATGGTAAGCTACACAAAGCTTTTTATAAATTTTTAAGTAAGAAAAATGGATGAAAATATATTATAAGTTGGTTTTTTTTTCAATATTTTGAAATGTACTTTTAGAACTTTGGTAGATTATGACTATAATATGAAAAAGTTGAATATATATTAATACATTGTAAGCTTCCATCAACTTCAAAGTATCAAAATTTTAACTAAAGTTTTACTTTCTTGAAACACCTTATTAATTTGTAAAAATGGAATAAGTACTTTCTTGTACTTGCATATTTAAAAATGAAATTAAATGAATATTAAAACATGTGGTTCTTCAATATTTTGGAATAAACTCAAATATTTTCCCTTCTTTTTCATTAAAATAAATAATATTTCTAAGAAAAATATATTAAAGCTTAAATTATGGATATTTTCCATTTGTGATAACAAGTAAAATTGTTGGCATATTTTAGTGCCATGCTTGGGGCTAATGGATGTTTATCAAACTATTTAGATTATAGTTTTGCTACATTGTGCACTACCAATGATGATGTTGTAATTAAAAACAATTTCATGCACATTACATGTTACCATTACATAGAACTTAACAAACATCAAGTTAAAAAAAATACACTAGTTTTTGTTGGTTCATTCATTTTTGATAAAAATGTGTCTTAGTACAATGTTATTACTATGTTGGGATCTGATGTTCATTTGTGTTACCATAACAACAATTTAAAATGATGATTTTGATGATTTGGATATTTTGGATATGGTACACAAAAATGGTTTGATATGCAATATGTAGTGTGATTTCTCACATGTGACCACATACATCTTGAACATTGAGGTTGGTGGCCAAACAATATCAACTATCAAAATTCCACATGAATATATATCATGTTATTGCATGACAAGCACATACATATGAGTCAATGAAGAAATTGGAATTGAACATTGAAGTAAAAATATATACAAGGTCATTCATTTGTGTTTTAAACTAGTGTAGAGCAACAAAGCAAAGTCTTGATGAAATTACAATTTCTATCCCACATAAGGTCTCAAATAATTAAATTTTGAATTTTTTTGAAACACATATTTTGGATTGATTGTTTAAGAAATACCCATATTACCAATTTCACTTATTTTTGTTTATAATACCCAACTATTATGTATAAGCGTCAAATTTGAAATATCCAACTTCATACCCATGCTCATAACCTTGTATTATCATGTCAAGGTAGGTTTTTGTAGGTAAAACTTGTTTCAAAACCAAATCAATCTTCATTCTTTAGGCATTTTTCACAATTGTCAACACAGACTTAACAAATTCATGGTAAAAAGTGGAATTAAAATTGGAGAAGTGTAATTAAATGAAAAATGACATTTCAATGTTTAAGGATTTATTCAAGAGCCTATTGGGATGAAACATTGAAAGGTACAAGTTAATTTTTTGTTTTCATCCAAACAATACCTAACCCATAAGTGTCTCATCAATATTTATAAAATATAATCAAACAAGTAGGGTATCTATTTAGTTCTTAACCCATTTTAGGCCTTATAGATCAATTATGTTTAGCCTACCCTTGAACCCTTGTTGATAATCAACCAATATTGAATGGACTTATGAATGCTAATATTTAATTGTTGTCATCAACATGTTCAAATGTTGCCATTAAAGTAGGGTATGAATGTTGTGCACATCTTACCGTAAGTTTAGTTTGATATTTGAAATTGCTATCTTTAGTATTACAACTTATTATAAAAGCATCTCCACCCTCACAACAATAAACTACACCTTCACATTAAAATAAGTTGATGTTTATTGCTAAGTGTCCCCATTCACAATTTTTTTTTTTAACACTTCAAACAAACAGTAAAAGACCATTTACACCTTTACATTGGATCACTAATTGTCATTGACCAAATCCACAACAGGAGAATATGTTTACAAGTGTTAAAATCACCATAACATTTTTTTGGCTCTTTTTATAGGAGAACAACAACAATTGCACTATCATCTTACAAGATTTAATAAATAATAATAATAATACCATTGTGGGGCAGAGATGTTCTAAAGTGCATAATCATGATAAGGTTAAATGTATATATTTTACATATTCAATGTTTTCTCATGAAGTGGTTTAAAAATGTCTATGACAAGATTTTTAAACATTTGGCCATGTATTTGGTAATCTATCAAACAAAAAACGAGGTTCATTCAATTAGGTATTAGCATTGGATGTTTATATTTTCATTGGGTGTTGGTATAAAATTGTTATGGATATAATTGAAATGAAGCATGGGCACAACATTAACCAAACGATTGTCCACAACTATGTTAAACGTTGATTTATGTACATATTGAAATCCATCAATACATGGCTTGACAAATAAATTTGTTTGTGTGCAACATTGGGTATAATAGAGACCACCCCTTTCAAAACAACATTTGGAATATTTTTTAACAACACCATTCACAAGTCCAAAACTTCAATACAAGTTTTTTATACATGTTTCTTTTAAAAGCCTTCATACAATTGTAGGAAAGCCACAAAGGTTATAACTTTTTATTTGTGAAGATTTTTTATTTGCATGCAAATTGGATGTTGTCTTGAAAGGCTGGTTTCTTTTATGTGTCCATTGCCAATATAGTGTGTCATTTGTGATTACACATTGTTAAAGCACATTGATTATATAATGATTAATACTAGTTCTTATAGGTACAATTCATTGTGGGTATTGTGTGAGTATTACAATGATATATCCCCCAGAGGTTCCAAAATGGTGATTTTTAACAATGAACACATGTTCCATATCTTTAAAATATAGGTCAAGATTATGACAAGGACGGAGGGAAAATTTTTAATATATTTTTAGTTAGCTCAAAAATTAAAACATTAAGAAAATACCTTGTTGATTCTCTGATATGGAGGACTTGGCTTGGCATACATTTGGTGCATAAAGTACAGCTAATTCATAAGATATTTGCATGATGATAATTTTCAAATTTACATATTATTTGAATGAAGACCTATGAAATTTTCATTTTTGGTATTTTGGAAAGGAATTTGTTAGCAAGTATACTTAGTTCTATCCATTGCTCCTAACAAAAACTAATAAGCTTGATTTTCATGTCATGCAACCAAATATGGTCATATTTCCATATTGCCAGAAACACTTGTGTCACACCTGGACAACGTCCATTCGATGAAATTTTGAATGTGAAACTATCTTGATCCCTTTTACGCGCTGTTTGAGGGCTAGAAATTATTTCGAAGCATCATTAATTTAGCTGCTGCGCCATTGACTCCAGTTTATGTGTATTTGGTGGGGGCCGCGCGAACGCGAGCCCCCGCTGCCACAAATTACGACGTGCATGCCCCCCGTAGGAAGATGCTAGGG
>Ga0209208_10001334_pt1 | contig 34461 bp, 30 predicted proteins | sample S1TSphfallax_3_FD_187694 | JGI IMG/M metagenome (GOLD analysis project Ga0209208, IMG submission 187694) | Host-associated microbial communities from peat moss isolated from Minnesota, USA - S1T2_Fd - Sphagnum fallax MG (SPAdes) (version 2) | ecosystem: Host-associated > Plants > Peat moss >...
GTCGTGAGGCATTCGACCGCATCGTCGATGAACGTGAAGGCGCGCGTCTGGCTGCCTCCATCCACCAACTTGATCGGCTCACCCCGTACGATGTGACCCAAGAACTGGGTCAGCACGCGGGAACTCCCCTCCTTCGGATCGTCCATGCTGTCGAGTCCAGAACCGATCCAATTGAACGGACGGAACAGCGTGAACTGCAGTCCCTGCTGCCCGTAAGCCCAGATGATGCGATCGAGCAGTTGCTTGACGCAGGAATAGATCCAGCGTTGCTTGTGGATCGGTCCGAGCACGAGTTCAGACGTCTCCGGGTCGAATTCCTTGTCACGGCTGGCGCCGTACACCTCCGATGTCGAGGGAAACACCACGCGCTTCTTGTAGTGCACGCAGTGGCGAATGATGGGCAGATTCGCCTCGAAGTCCAGCTCGAACACCCGCAGCGGCTCGCGCACGTAGGTGGCGGGCGTCGCGATCGCCACCAGGGGCAGAATCACGTCGCACTTGCGCACGTGATACTCGACCCATTCCTTGTTGATGGTGATGTCGCCCTCGACGAAATGGAATCTCGGGTTGCCCAAGAGGGTGCTGACGCGTTCCGACTGCAGGTCCATTCCATAGATGTGCCAATCGCTGTGGCCGAGAATGTACTTGCTGAGATGATGACCGATGAAGCCGTTGACGCCGAGAATCAGAACGTTTTTCAAGTGTGTCCCCAAATCTTTTAAGATCAATGCAAATGCACCGGCAGGCGCGCAAGCGCCGGCACCGCGGCCCCGGGCTGAATCAGCCGCTCGCCCTGCGCCAAACGGACGATCTTCAATCGCCGCCCATCGAGACAATCGACGAACCACCCATCCTCTGCATAGAGACAGGGCGCGGCGCTCGCGTGCCGTGCCGGCTCCGGATCGACCCGGGTTTCGAGCAGCGCAAGCCTACACCCATTGACGTCGGTGAAGGCGCCGGGAAATGGCGGTGCTACCGCCCGGACGAGATCATGGATCCGCCGGGCCGGCTGGCGCCAATCGATGCGGCCATCCTCGGGTCGACGGCGACCGAAGTAGGATCCGGCCGAGAGATCCAGCGGCTGCGCCTGCGCGCTGCCGTCGATCAATCGCGGCAGGCTCCGCCGCAGCACCAGCTCGGCCGCTTGCGCCACTTTGAAGGACACGTCTAGCGCCGTGTCGTTCTCCAAAATGGGTACGGACTGCTGATCGACCAGGGCACCGGCATCGGGCTTCTCGACCATGTAATGCAGGCTCGCCCCGGTCGCGGTTTCACCGGCGATGATGGCCCAGTGGATGGGCGCGCGGCCGCGATATTTCGGCAACAGGGAACCGTGCATGTTCAACGCGCCCAAGCGCGGAATCGACAGCCACGACGTGCCCAACATGTACCGGTAATAGAATGAAAAGATGAAGTCGGGGGCCATCTTCCGGCCTTCATTCAGCCAAGGCTCCGTATTCGGATCGACCGGCGTCTCGGTGCGCACTCCATGCGCCTTCGCGAGCTCGAGCACGCTGCCGAACCACTGTTGCTCGGCGGGATCATCGGCGTGGGTGAAGAGCAGCGCGATCTCGACTCCCTGAGCAATGAGCTCGCGCACACAGCGGAGCCCGACCTCGCTGTAGGCGAACACCACGGCACGGGTCATCGCGCGGATACCCGATCCGTCTGCGGCGGGGCGACGACGGCGCCCGGTAACACGGCCGCAGGTGGTGCGGCCGCGGGTGATGCAGTCGGTTCCGCCTCGGTATCGAGCACGGCCTCGATGATGTAGCGCGGTCGCTCGCGAACCTGCGCGTAGATCCGGCCCACGTACTCGCCCAACAAGCCGATGCCGAACAGCGCCAGGCCGATGAAGAAGAACACCACGCCGAACAAGGTGAACACACCCTCGGCTTCGGGACCGACGATGATGCGCCGCACGAACAGATAGACCACCAACAACGCGGAAAGGGTCGACACCGCCATGCCCACCATGGAGAACAGTTGCAGGGGTACGACGGAGAAGCCGGTAATCAGATCGAAGTTCAATCTGATGAGGCTGTATAACGAATACTTCGATTGGCCGGCATAGCGCTCCTCGTGGGCGATCGGCACCTCGATGGGATTCATCGCATACAGCGAGGCGAGCGCCGGGATGAACGTGTTGATCTCACGGGTCTGATTGAGCGCCGTCACCACCGAACGGGCATAGCCGCGCATCATGCAACCCTGATCCGTGATCCGCACCGGCGTGATCCGCTCGCGGATGTTGTTCATGCCCTTCGACAGCAGCCGGCGCCAGAGAAAATCCTGGCGTTGCTGCCGGATCGTTCCCACGTAGTCATAGCCCTTGTCGAGCATGGCGACGAGCTTGCCGATCTCCTCGGGAGGGTTCTGGAGGTCGGCGTCGAGCGTCACGACGTAGGCTCCACGGGCATAGGACAAGCCGGCCATCACCGCGGAATGCTGGCCAAAATTGGCGTGAAAGAGCACCACTCGGGTATTTTGCGGACGGCGCTGCCACTGTAGACGCAGCAGCGCGACGGAGCGGTCGCGGCTGCCATCGTTGACGAAAACGCATTCATAGGGGATGCCGAGCGCGTCGAGGGCCGGATACAGCCGGGCGAACAAGGTCGGCAGCACCTGCTCTTCGTTGTACACCGGAATGACGACGCTCAGCTTGGGATCAGGACGAGGCATGGCAATGCCGAAGAATCAAAAAAATCATGCGTCGGCGACGATGGCGCCGTGCGATTTCAGCAGGTCGAACAACTCATCCGTCTTGCTGCGCATCAATTGCTCCGACCGCCGCGCCTCGACGTTGAGCCGGATCAAGGGCTCGGTGTTCGAGGTCCGCAGGTTGAAGCGCCAATCGCTGAATTCGTAGGAAATACCGTCGGTACGGTCGACTTTGAGAGCGGTTGCGCCATAGCGGGCCTCGAATGCGGCGATCGTCGCCCGCGCATCGGGAACCCGGTAATTAAGTTCGCCGCTCACCGGAAACAGGCCGATTCGTTCGCCGACCAAGGCCGACAGCGGCATGCCGGTCTCGCACAGAATCTGCGTGACGAGGAGCCAGGGAATCATGCCGCTGTCGCAATACGCGAAGCGGCGAAAATAATGATGCGCGCTCATCTCACCGCCGTACACACCGTCGACCTCACGCATCCGTTGCTTGATGAATGCATGACCCGACTTGGACAGGACGGCCTCGCCGCCGGCCGCCTCGACGATCTCGATGGTATTCCAGGTCAGACGCGGATCATGCACGACCCTGCCGCCGGGCTCGCCCTTGAGCAGCGCCGCGGCCAAGAGCCCCACGATGTAATATCCCTCGAGGAAGACGCCCTGCTCGTCGAACAGGAAACAGCGATCGAAATCCCCGTCCCAGGCGATACCGAGATCGGCGCCATGCTCGCGAATCGCCGCGATCGTCGGCGCGCGATTCTCCTCCAACATGGGATTGGGAATCCCGTTCGGAAAGTGCCCGTCGGGCGCATGATGAACCTTGATGAATTCGAACGGCAGATGCGCCTCGAGCTGATCGATGACGAGTCCCGCGCCGCCATTCCCGGCGTTGACGACGATCTTGAGCGGCTTCAAAGCCGGGAGATCCACGTAGGAGAGTAGATGAGCGACGTACGCCTTCGCGGTGTCGACGCTGCGGCGCACGCCGACCCGGGAGGGCGCCGGAAACTCGCCGCGCTCGGCGAATCTGCGGATGTCCTGCAGACCGTTGTCGCCGCTGATCGGTTTCGATTCCGCGCGGACGAACTTCATGCCGTTGTAGTCGGATGGATTGTGGCTCGCGGTCACCATGATCCCGCCGTCGTAGCCCCCATCGAACGTCGCGAAATAGACGCCCTCCGTGCCGCAGACACCGATGTCGATCACATCCACCCCGCTGTCGGTGAGACCCCGGGATAGGGCGTCGGCGAGGCCGGCACTCGAGAGACGTATGTCGCGCCCCACCACCACCTGCCGCGGACTCAGGAACTGTGCATAGCCCCGGCCGACGCGATAGGCCACATCCTCATTCAACTCCGTGGGTATTCTGCCCCGCAGGTCATACGCCTTGAAACAGGTAATGGCGCTCAATTGCTGGTCCCCTTCCGTCCATAGTTGTCCTCGAAGCGCACGATGTCATCCTCGCCCAGGTAGCTGCCCGAACGGACTTCGACGATGTGCAGCGGCACCTTGCCCGGATTCTCGATGCGATGCGTCGCGCCCACGGGCACGAACGTCGATTCGTTTTCAGACAAGAGGAATGTCTTCTCGCCGCAGGTCACCCGGGCGGTGCCCTGGACTACGATCCAATGCTCGGCCCGGTGGTGATGCATCTGTAACGACAGAATACCGCCCGGCTTCAGCGACAGTCGTTTGACTTGGAAACGCTCGCCGTCATCGACGCTGTCGTAGCTTCCCCAGGGCCTGAACACCTCGCGATGCCAGGCCGACTCGCTGCGACCGGCGCGCTTCAGCGAATTGACCAGTTCCTTCACGTCCTGGACGCGGTTCTTCGGCGCAACCATCACCGCATCCTTGGTCTCGACGATGATGTGGTCATCCATCCCGACCGCCGTCACCAATCGGCTGCTCGAATAGACGAAGCAGTCGTGCGTGTCATGCACCAGCGTGTCACCGTGCAGCACGTTGCCATCCTCGTCCGATGGCAATGCATCGAACAGCGAGGACCACGATCCCACATCGCTCCAGCCGGCGTCCAAGGGCAACACCACGGCATCGGTGGTACGTTCCATGACGGCATAGTCGATGGACTCGCTGCGGCAGGCGGCGAAGACCTGCTTGTCGATGCGCACGAAATCGAGGTCGGCTCGGGCTGCCCGGAAGGCGGCGGTGGACGCCTCGAGAATATCGGGCGCATACACCCCAAGTTCCTCGAGATACCGTCCGGCCTTGAACACGAACATGCCGCTGTTCCAGAAATAATCACCCGACTGCACGAACTGGATGGCCACATCGAGCGGCGGTTTCTCGATGAACTGCGCAACGGGATAGGACGGCCCCGGGCCTTCGTCCCGCCGGATGTAACCGTAGCCGGTCTCGGGCGCATGGGCGACGATGCCGAAGGTCACGAACTTGCCGCTCTGCGCGAGTTCGACGGCGATCTCGGCCTGACGCTGAAAGACGCGCGCATCGCGAATGACATGGTCTGCCGGGGCCACCACCAAGGTAGCCTCCGCGTCCAGTTCCTGCGCCTTGAGCGCCGCCAAGGCGACCGCGGGCGCGGTATTGCGGCCGATCGGTTCCAACAGAATGGCTGAGGGCTCGACGTTCATGGAGCGCAGCTGTTCAGCCACCGTGAATCGATGCGCTTCATTACAAACGATGATGGGTGGGCGGGTACCGCGGATGGGCGCCAGCCGGTTGACGGTTTCTTGGAGCATGGACAGGCGGCTGGTCAGCGCGAGCAGCTGCTTCGGATACATTTCGCGGGACAACGGCCACAATCGGGTACCCGCCCCACCGGAAAGGATGACTGGAAAAACCCCGCTCATGAAGCGCGAACTCCCGCCGGCCGAGCGCGACCGATGGCCTGATAGGCAAACCCGGCGCGTGCCAGATGCCCGGGATCATACAAATTCCGGCCATCGAAAATCACCGCCGTGCGTAGGGTACTCTTCAGGTAATCGAAGTCAGGGCTGCGAAATTCCTGCCACTCGGTGACGATGGCGAGGGCATCGGCTCCCTGCACCGCCTCGGGACTGGTCTTCACCAGTTCAAGATCGGCGCGTTCGCCGTAGATCCGCAGGCACTCCGGCATGGCAACCGGATCATACGCCCGCACCTTGGCGCCGGCCGCCCACAACGCCTCCATGAGCACGCGACTCGCCGCTTCCCGCATGTCATCGGTGTTCGGTTTGAAGGCGAGCCCCCACACCGCGATGACCTTGCCCTGGAGGTCGCCGAAATAAGCTTTGATCTTGTCGAACAGCAGCCGTTTTTGTCGGTCGTTCACTTCCTCGACGGCGTTCAAGATGCTCGCCTTGTAGCCGACCTCGCTGGCTGAGCGCTTCAGCGCCTGAACGTCTTTCGGGAAACACGAACCGCCGTAGCCGACTCCGGGATAGATGAATGCGTAGCCGATCCGCGGATCGGAACCGATGCCGACGCGCACCGCCTCGATGTCGGCGCCGAAGTGTTCGGCGAGATTCGCCAATTCGTTCATGAAGCTGATCTTCGTCGCCAACATGGCGTTCGCCGCGTACTTGGTGAGCTCGGAGGAGCGTACGTCCATGACGATCATGCGATCTCGATTGCGGGTGAAGGGTTCATACAGGATGCGCATCAGTTCGGCCGCGCGCGTGCTGTCCGTGCCGACGATGACGCGATCCGGCTTCATGAAATCGGCAATCGCCGCGCCCTCCTTCAGGAATTCGGGGTTCGACACCGTGTCGAATTCGACGACCGCGCCACGCAGCTCGAGCGCCTTCGCCACCGCGGCCTGAACCTTGTCGGCCGTGCCCACCGGTACCGTCGACTTGGTGATGACGACCTTGTACTCCGTCATGTGCTCGCCGATGCTCTTCGCCACCGCCAACACATAGCGCAGGTCGGCTGAACCATCCTCATCGGGTGGTGTGCCCACCGCGATCAATTGGAACTGCCCGTGGTCAACGCCTTCCTTCGCGCTGGTGGTAAAGACCAAGCGGCCCGCCGCGAAGTTGCGCTTCACCACCGCTTCCAAGCCGGGTTCGTGTATGGGCACGAGGCCGCGCTTCAGCATGTCGATCTTGCGTTCATCGACGTCCACGCAGACCACATTGTTGCCCGCATCGGCGAGACACGCGCCGGTCACGAGGCCCACGTAACCCGAGCCAAAGATCGTAATACGCATACGTAATGTTATGATTTAGCTAAGAAAAATGACCTGCAGCGTATCGGTTTTGGTAGGTCAAGTAAAGCGCGCGGCGGCGTCTGACGGCAATTTCACCGAAAGCGTCAACTCCAGGGCTCGGCCAGCAGCTTTCGCTCCCAGGCCAACGAACTCGTGACGATGGCCTTGAGATCATCATAGCGCGGCTCCCATCCGAGCTCCGCGCGGATACGATCGGCGCGCGCCACCAAATACGCCGGATCGCCGGCGCGACGAGCCTCCTCGCGAATGTTGAGCGGCTTGCCGGCCACCGCTTCGACCATGCGCAGCACCTCGCGAACCGAATAGCCGTGACCGTAGCCCACGTTCAGGGTCACCGACGGACCCGCGCTGCGCAGATAATCGAGCGCCCGAAGATGCGCCGAGGCCAGATCTTCGACATGCAGGTAATCACGCACGCCCGTGCCATCGGGCGTCGGATAATCGCTGCCGAACACCGCCACATGCGGCCGCTTCCCGACCATGGCCTCACAGGCGACTTTCGTCAGCAACGTGGCCCCAGGCGTTGCCTGGCCGATTCGCGACAAGGGGTCGGAGCCTGCCACGTTGAAATAACGCAATGCGACATAACGCAGAGGATTCACCGCCGCCACGTCGCGCAGCATCCATTCGCTCATCAACTTGGACGTGCCGTAAGCATTGATCGGCCGGGTGGGTGAATCCTCACCGGCATACCCGCCGTCGGGGATGCCGTAGACCGCGGCAGTGGACGAAAACACCACGTGCTTGACCTGGTGATCGACACACGCCTGCAACAGGCTCCGGGTCGAGCAGGTATTGTTGCCGTAATACTTGAGGGGCAGCGCCACCGACTCCGGAACGATGGTATGCGCTGCAAAATGCATGACGGTATCGATACCGTGATCCACCAGCAATCGGGAAACCAGTGCCTGGTCGCCCACATCGCCCACCACCAATTCGCCGGCCGTCACCGCTTGGCGGAATCCCTTGCCGAGATTATCGAGGACGACAACCCGCTCACCGGCCTCGCCTAACTGACGCACCACGTGGCTGCCGATGTAGCCGGCCCCGCCGGTGACCAGAATGGCTCCCTTGCTCATGACTCGCTCCCGTACACAAATATCTTTAACGTATTTACGCGGTCATGCGCACTTCGGCTGCATGTTCCTTGAACCAGGCGTAAGTCTGTTCGATGCCCGCGCGCAGCCTGATCTTCGGCTTCCATCCGAGGGATGACAAGCGCGAGGTATCGAGGAGCTTTCGCGGCGTGCCATCCGGCTTGCTGGAATCGAAGGCCAGTCGGCCGCCAAAGCCGACGACCGAGGCCACCGTTTCGGCCAATTCCCGGATGGTGAGGTCCTCCCCCCAACCCACGTTGACGATGGGCTCCCCATCATAGGTGAGGAGCAGATGCACCACCGCGTCGGCCAGATCCTCCACATGCAAAAACTCCCGTCGTGGCGTGCCCGTGCCCCACACCGTGAAGGTAGCGTCGCCACGCTCCTTGGCCTCGTGAAACCGTCGGATGAGGGCAGGCAGCACATGAGAATTTTGCAGATCGAAGTTGTCGCCGGGGCCGTACAGATTGGTCGGCATCAACGAAATCGCGTTGAAGCCATACTGCCGACGATAGGCCTGGCACTGCTTTAAACCGGCAATTTTGGCGATGGCGTACCACTCATTGGTGGGCTCCAAGGGACCGGTGAGCAGCGAGTCCTCATGGATGGGCTGTGGCGCCAGTTTCGGATAGATGCAGCTCGAGCCCAGAAAAACGAACTTCTCGACGCCCGCTCGGTAGGCGGCATCAATTACGTGATCCTGTATCAGGAGGTTATCGCGGATGAATTCGGCGGGCCGGCTGTTGTTGGCGTGAATGCCACCCACCCGCGCGGCGGCGAGGATGACCGCCTGCGGGCGCTCCCGTTCGAAGAATTGCCGAACCGAGGATTGTTCGGTGAGATCGAGTTCCCGATGTGTGCGGCACAGCAAGTTCGCGAAGCCCCGCGACTGCAAATTTCGCACGACGGCGCCGCCGACGAGTCCACGGTGCCCAGCCACGTAAATGCGGGATTGATGATTGAGAGACATCGGTACTACTCGTGATGCCGATACACTTTGAAGCCTTCCTTGGCCACCATGGCATCCCGCTTCGCCACCTCGAGATCGGCGGCAACCATGTCGGATACCAGTTCGGAAAAGGTCACCTCGGCGGTCCAACCGAGCTTCTCCTTGGCCTTGGTCGCATCCCCCAACAGCGTTTCGACCTCGGTGGGCCGGAAATAGCGCGGATCGACTTTGACCAGCGTCCGCCCCGAGACGGTATCGATGCCGACTTCATCGACGCCGTGACCCTGCCATTCGATCTTGAGACCGAGGTGCGCACCGGCGGCCTCGACGAAATCCTTCACCGAGTACTGCTTGCCGGTGGCGATCACGAAGTCTTCGGCCGTCTCCTGCTGCAGCATCAGCCACTGGGCCCGCACATAGTCGCGGGCATGCCCCCAATCCCTGCGCGAATCCAGGTTGCCGAGATGCAGTGATTCCTGCAGGCCCACATGGATGCGCGTCAACGCGCGCGTGATCTTGCGCGACACGAAGGTTTCGCCGCGCAGCGGCGATTCATGATTGAAAAGGATGCCGTTGCAGGCGTAAAGGCCATACGCTTCACGGTAGTTGACGGTGATCCAATAGCCATACACCTTGGCCGCGCCGTAGGGGGAGCGCGGATAAAATGGGGTCGTCTCCTTCTGCGGAATCTCCTGGACCTTGCCGAACATCTCGGACGTCGAAGCCTGGTAGAACCGGGTTTTCTTTTCGAGCCCGAGGATGCGGATGGCCTCCAATACTCGCAAGGTGCCGATGGCATCCGAATTGGCGGTGTATTCCGGCGTCTCGAAGGAGACCGCAACATGGCTCTGGGCCGCCAAATTGTATATCTCGTCGGGTTGAACCTCCTGGATGATCCGGATGAGGTTGGTGGAATCCGTCAGGTCGCCGTAGTGGAGTTTCAGGCGCACGTTCTGCTCGTGCGGATCCTGGTAAAGATGGTCGATGCGGTCCGTGTTGAAGGACGATGCCCGGCGCTTGACACCGTGGACGTGGTAGCCCTTGGCGAGCAGCAATTCAGCCAGGTATGCCCCGTCTTGCCCGGTGATACCGGTGATCAATGCCGTCTTTGACAAGTTTCCTCCGAATGTTGACGCTCCTTATACCTTATCAGGGCCCTCATGGCGGCCGGCGAGATCGGCTGTCGGGATTTTCGCACAGTCAGTCAGTGAGATTGGAGCCTCATTTTTTGGGTGCGTGCGGTGGAAGATCATTCACGACCATAGAAACTCATGTCAACGCATGGGCATCCTCGCGCGTTCGGATTGAGAAAAGCGTTGTTTTGAGGCGACGGTTAACGATCTTTAATCGCCGTTGAGATAATATGTCGTCACTATGGGAAATAATTTTTCAAGGAGTGTGATCCGTTAACATTTCATCCGTTTTTTAGCGCTGTCCGTGAACCGGGGCCAGTCCGCTTAAATGATGCCTATATATATCAACAGCTTGGCATGCTACTTGCTTAATCTCTGGGGATGTGGATTCAATGATTCGGTCTTACAGGGAAGTGTCAAATGCCAGCGAAAAGCCGAGCTCAGGTGAAATTGAACATGAAATCTAAGGCCAACCACGGACTTTCCACCCAAGCTGCGGCGCGGCAAGATTCCGCGGAAGCGACAGGCAATCCGTTGGTTTATGCCCCACTGAAGTCGGTTCCGACAGCGCCGGCCGCCATCGTTTCGACCATCCCCAAGGTGGTTGCGCCCCCGATCTCGGTGACGGTCCGAGCTACTCCAGCGACCTATGAGCCGATCAAACGGATTATCGATTTCTTCGCGGGCCTTGTGCTGCTCTTGATCGCTACCCCGCTCATCCTGGTCGCTGCGCTGCTCATTCGTCTCGAGACCAAAGGATCGCCTTTTTTCATTCAGACTCGACTCGGCAAGAACGGCAAGCCGTTCAAGATCGTCAAGCTCCGCGGCATGTTCATAGATGCTCGTACACGATTTGCAAGCTATTATGATTATTCGAAGCATCGGGATTTGGAGTTCTGCTTTCACCATGAGGAGGACCCTCGAGTGACCCGTGCGGGGCGGCTGATACGCAAGACGAGCATCGATGAACTGCCGAACCTGTGGAACGTGGTTTGCGGCGATATGTCGCTGGTCGGGCCGCGACCTGAAATCCCTGAGGTAATGGCGTTATATGGTCCCTATCGGGATGATTACTTGTCGGTCAAGCCAGGCGTAACTTGTTTGTCCAAGGTGACTGGCAGGGACCGGTTGACGAAGAAGGAGACCATAAGCTTCGACTTGGATTACATCCGACGACGCAGTCTCAAGCTCGACATGCAGATTTTGTGGCGGACCTTCACGAGTGTCGTGCTGCGACGAGATGTATTTTGATGAGTCGTGGTGGGATTTCGTGGCTAGTGCTTCGTAGTTCGTGCTGCATGCATTGACGAATCCATGCGAATTTTAGTCCTCGGTGGTTCGGGATTCCTCGGGTCGCACATCGTTGATAAGTTTCTCGCCGAGAAACACGACGTCTCTGTTTATGATTTATACCCGGAGCGATTCCGGCGTTCTCCCCGCGGAATTAAATTCTTCACCGGTGACTTCGGCAACGTCGGGGCGCTCAACGAACTGATCGCAACAGGCTTCGATGCCGTCATTCATTGCGTGAGCACGACGACCCCCAAGAGTTCGAACGAATCACCGGAGTTCGACATCCAGTCGAACGTGATCGGCACGCTCAATCTGCTGGATATTTGCGTCAGGCACGGCATCGGCAAGCTCGTTTTCCTGTCTTCCGGAGGCACGGTTTACGGAGACATTGGCGATCTGGACCTGGTCGATGAGTCTCACGCCGTTCGCCCCATGTGTTCTTACGGCGTTTCGAAACTCAGCATCGAACACTATCTCGACGTTTACCAGCATCTGCGCGGACTGGATTACGTCGCGCTGCGGCTATCCAACCCTTATGGCGAAAGACAAAGCCCCCTGCGCGCGTTGGGAGCACTGACAGTCTTCCTGCATCGCACGCTCAAGAAGCAGAACGTCGAGGTCTGGGGTGACGGAAGCGTGACTCGCGATTTCATTTACGTGGGTGATGTCGCCAATGCCGTCTACCTCGCCACGGTCAATCCCATCTCCGGCGTCTATAACGTCGGTTCAGGCAAGGGATTGTCGCTTCGCGAGATATTGGATCAGATTTCAAGTGTCGTCGGCTTTGAACCGACTGTAACCTGGCTCCCGTCGCGATCATTCGATGTGCCGCGGATAGTCCTGAACGCATCAAAATTCAAGCGGGCGACATCTTGGGACTGCGTCACGTCACTCCAAGATGGAGTGCGCCTCACCACCGACTGGCTGCGGCAAACCGACATTTGATCGAACCCACTGCGCTATTTCCAATAGGTCGACATCATCGACAGCTTGCGCTTGATAGACACCGGTAATCGGCGCTGGAAGCGCCCGCAGTGGTAACCGGCGGCCTTCGCCGCGGTTTGCAGCAAGGCCCTCGGAATCGCGCCGGGATCGTGGTGAAGCAAATAGCGCAACTCTGACTCGACGAAACGCCGCCCCTCGCCGCTGTGGGAACCGAAGTGTTCGCGCATCCAGGGGTTTTCGTCGTCGAAAACGCCGATGTCAAAGTAACGCGAGAAGGTCTGCAGCAGCGTGTAATCATGCGAATGATAGACCAGCGCACTCGCGCAATAGATATTGGCATAGCCGTTCTTGATCGCTCGCGCGGCAAACTCCATGTCCTCGCCGAGGATCAAGTCGGGCCGGAATCCTCCCAGCGACATGAGCAAGGAACGTCGGTACGCCGCAAACGAGTTCGAACAGAAGAACACCTTGGTGCCGAACTCCGCCGCGGCGGCGTAGTCTTTCCTCGCCGTTCGGGGTCCATAATTGAACGTGCGCGCATGGGCTTCGATCGCGCCGGCGCCAATGTGGGGAAGCTGTCTGCCATAGGCGACGGCCACGGCATGATCGGCGAAACACGCCACGATGTTCGCAACGGACTCAGGCGTTGCCAGTATCGCGTCCTGAGTGAGAAAAACGATGATTTCGCAATCACCCAAGTACTCGGCTGCCCATTGACGAGTGCTCCCATGGTTGAACTCTGAGCGCTCGATCGTGACTACTTCGAAGCCCGCCGACTGGGCCAAAGGAATGGTATCGTCGACCGACGATGAATCGATCAGCAACCGCCGGCAAGGCTGGACGGATTGCGTTGCGAGGGCGGCGAGACACGCGGACCAATTCTTGCCGGCGTTGAGGGTTGGCACGACGACCCCTACCGTTGGTTGGAACCCGCTCACCGAATCGTGGGGGGCGGTAGGCGAATTCGCCGGCACGTCTAGCATCGCAACAACCTCGAGAATCCTCACAATCCCCGCGGAAAGTATAGGCTAACGAGCCCGGAGAACCCCAAGAGTTCCCTAAGGTATAATCGTCGGGTAGAGCCACGAACGAAACGATGTGCCGGAACCCACTCATGCCAAACGACATTGACTTGCTCGATCCGACCGACGAACGACGCCGCCGGGGTATTCCATGGAGGCCGTGACGCAGCAGGTCGATTTGGATCAACTCACCCTCAAAGATCTGGTCCGCTTGTTCCGGACGAGGGCGATTCTGATCATCACTTTCTCATTGATATGCGGAATTCTTGCCGGAGTGGCCGCCTTCAGGGCTCCGAAATGGTATCAGGCGTCGGTCGTCCTTTCGCCCGTCGACACGACGAACAACGGCAATATGGCCAACTCGGTGACCTCACAGTTGGGCGGCATCGCCGCCTTGGCCGGTTTGTCGATGAGTGGTGATTCAAAGAAAGCCGAGGCCGTGGCGGTCCTGCAGTCAGAAGCTCTGACGGAACGTTACATAGACAAGAACCAGCTCCTTCCAGTTCTCTATCAAAAGGAGTGGGATGCCGCAACGCACAGCTGGAAGCACCCGCTCGACCCTCCTACCCTGTGGAAAGCCAATCAACTCTTCAAGAAGTCGCTGCGCACGATTGCCATCGACAGCAAGACGGGTATCGTCACCCTCAAAATCGACTGGAAAGACCCGGTTGTGGCTGCGAATTGGGCGAACGGAATCGTCGACATGACCAACGAAGTCCTGAGAAACAAGGCTATCGCCGAATCGGAGCGGAACGTTGCCTACCTGACCGACCAGGCTGCACGAACAAATATCGTCGAAGTGAGGAACGCCATCTACGGAATTCTCGAAGGAGAGATCAAGAAGGCCATGCTCGCCAGGGGCAGCGAAGAATATGCTTTCAGGATCATCGATCCAGCGCGCCCGTCGGAAAAGCAATCCTCGCCCATCAAGTCCCTTTGGATCGTGGTCGGGCTGTTTGCCGGCTTCTTTATCTCAACGCTCGTCGCATTCATCCACAGCTCCTGGAATTAGCCCTCTCTGCCGACGTCCGCAAGAATGACAGGCCCATGATCGTTTATGCAGACCTGAGGTGGCCGCGGAAAACCGGTATCGGCACGGTGCAATCAGCGCTGCTCGATCGCCGGCCTCAGGACCTCGAGATCGCGGATTGCGGCGTGTCCGGTCGGATTGGTTCTCCTCTGTCACCCGTCGCCATCGCCCGCGCATTGTCACACCAGGCCGTCGACAACGGTGTGTTTTGGAGCCCCGGATACATGCCGCCGGCATGGTCCGCGCTCGCTTCCGTGGTGACCGTTCATGACCTCACTCATCTGCATCACTACAGCCAGGTTCATGCCCTCTATTACAACGTCGTGATGAAGCCATTATACAAACGGTGTCAAAGGGTCATCTGCGTATCGGATTTCACAAGAAACGAGTTCCTGAACTGGTCTGGAGTGAATCCAGACGTCGTCTTCACGGTTCACAACGGTGTTCATGTCGATTTTTTTGCGAAATCATCGGGCAGTGACCTCGAGTTCCCGTTCGTCCTATACGCCGGAAACCGCCGCCCTTATAAGAACCTTGACAGGCTGCTCCAAGCATTCTCCATGTCATCGCTTCCGCGCGACGGCGTTTGTCTGTTGTTGACCGGTGAACCCGACAGGCAGTTGAGCGAGGCTGCGGTCCGCTTACACATCGATCATGTCGTGCGATTTGCCGGCGACGTGACCGACGACGTGCTCGCCAGACTGTATCGCAGTGCCAGGCTGGTTGCCTTCGTCTCGTTGTACGAGGGTTTCGGGCTCCCCATCCTCGAGGCCATGGCGGCATCGGTCCCGGTTTTGACCTCGAATCTCTCCGCCATGCCGGAAATCGCCGGAAACGCCGCCCTGCTCGTTGATCCCATGTCGGTGGAGGAAATTGCCCGGGGCCTCGAACGGCTTCATTACGATGAGACATCGAGACAAACATTCATCAGCCTGGGACGAGCGAATGCGAGACTGTTCGACTGGAACACAACCGCGGCGTCGACCTGGGAGATCGTTCGAGGTGCCAACGCATGAGAGTAGCCGGTGTCTCCACCAAGAGTCGGGTGAACCCTCCTACCAATCGACATGCGCCCGTCATTCGCACCCGTGTCGCGCCGCATTTGATGTTTTTCTGGCTGTTCAATGCAGTGTACTTCCTGCCGATTCTATTCATCTACCTGTCGGGATATGTCGATGTCGGCGCGGCCGATGCAATCGGCCTTCTGGACAGTCGTCTGGTTTTCGAAATGACGACCATCTATGCGGAAGGGATTATCGCCTACACGGTGGGTTCATTCGTCACCGAGTGGCTGCTCAAGCGGTTTCGCGTCACGTCGAGCAGCGTCGCCTACCCGACCCTGCATCTCGGTTCGGCCGAAAGGATCAGCGTGACCTTGATCGCCGGGCTGTTCATCTGCGTGAAAGCAGCCATGATTCCATTGGGTGTCTATCACGTTTATGCCGCCGACAGCGGCGAGATGACAGGGGGCATTTGGAGCTTTTCGATGGTTTGTTCCGAGTGCCTGTTGCTGGCCTCGATCCTGGTATTGAATTCTGATTCGAAATGGAATGTGTCGGGATTCGTGCTGCTGAGTGTCCTCAATGGAGTAAATCTACTCCATGGCACACGCATCATCTTCATCGTCAACATAATGGCATACGTCTTGTATTTATATGTGAACGGCCGTCTGACTCTGAAGCGAATTCTCATTCTGGGTCCACTCCTATTTACAGGTGTGGTCGCATTGGCTTTCTTCGTGTTTCTGTCCAGATCGGGTTCCGACCTCGGTGAACAACTGTCGATCGCTCGCGCGCTCAGCCCCATCATCTACGAGAGCGTGTTTTCGCAGCTTTCACTTGGCGCCGTCGTCAATACGCCGGACATCATGAATTCGACCGGATCCTTGCCGAGTTTCCTCGTTGATATCATTCTGTTCACGGCACCGAGATTCCTTGTTCCGGATAAGGACGCCCTCACCTACATCCACCAATTTAATGCGCTGTCGCCACTCGGTGCGTTCAACGGCTACGCGGCGGGATTGATTTATTTTGGAGTCTTTTGGCCTTTGTTTTATGTCGTTTTGGGAGGGATAGCGAGCTGGCTTTACTCGAAGGCAAAAGGGAGCCCATACTCTTGGATATTTTATTCATATTTCACGTCCGACGTGCTTTTCCGCTTCATGCGGGATGGGTATCTGATTCCCGTGAAAATCCTCGGAGATATGTTGGTTTTATTGGCTGCACTCGCCATTTTCAAGGTGATCATCCGCGGTATAGCCCGAAAGCGAACGACCGTTGCTGGGTTCAAACTGCCTGCTTGATGTCTCGTTGAAGAGACTTGGCTCAAACGAATCGGATGAATATGAACGTTTTGATAACCGGTGGGGCGGGATTCATTGGGTCCAATGTGACGCGAAAACTCTGTGAGCTTGGCCACAACGTCACCGTCATGGACTCGCTGGCGCCGCAGATTCATGGAAATGAACCAGAGAAGACCTCGCCGCTGTATCGATCGATCGCCGGTAAGGTACGGTTCGTTCACGGTTCCGTGAGCGAGGAATCGGCCTGGTTGGAGGCACTGGACGGCCAGGATGCAATCATTCATCTGGCCGCTGAAACTGGAACCGGTCAGTCGATGTATGAGATCAAGCGTTACACCGACGTCAATATCGGCGGTACGGCGCTGATGCTCGACATTCTCGTCAACCGACCGAATACCATCGAAAAGGTTGTCCTGGCGTCGTCTCGCGCAATCTATGGCGAGGGCAAGTATCTTTCCAAGGTGTTGGGTGTGGTTTATCCGGAGGCCAGACGAGAGTCCGATTTGCGGCAGGGCCGGTTCAATCCCATTTGTCCGCAATCGGGCGAAGAGATGACAGCGCTACCGACGGACGAACTGTCGAAGATCCATCCAACCTCCGTATACGGCATCACCAAGCAAAATCAGGAGCAGATGGTGCTCACGGTATGCCAGGCCATCGGCAAGGTCGCCACGGCGCTGCGCTATCAGAATGTTTACGGTCCGGGACAGTCGCTGACCAACCCCTACACCGGGATCATCTCAATATTTTCCACACGAATCCTCAATGGCAATTCCATCAATATCTTTGAGGACGGCCAGGAAAGCCGGGATTTCCTTTTCATTGACGATGCGGTGGACGCCACTGTCGCGGCGCTGTTCCGGAATGGAGTTACCTCTGAGGCGATTGGCATCGGATCTGGCGCTGCGACTAGCGTGCTCACGGTGGCTCGCGCCCTGTTGCGACTTTACCAGAGTGAAGCCATGACCAATGTGAGCGGGGCTTTCCGATTGGGCGATATCCGGCACAACTACGCGGACCTCTCTAAAGCACGCGATTTGCTAGGATTCGAGGCAAAGGTCAACTTCGATGATGGGATCGCGCGGTTCACCCATTGGGCACGGCAACAAGCTGTTCCAAATGACGGCTTTGACAGAAGCTTGAATGAGATGAAGACAAGGGGTCTGCTCAAGTCATGACAGGGAGCAGCTCAAGCGCCCCCCGGATCGGCGTGGTTACAGTAACCTACAATAGCGCCTCTGTGATCGATGGCTTCATGAGGTCCATCCTTTCTCAACGCCACAACAATTTCGAACTTTACGTCATCGACAACGCGTCCGCGGACCGCACACTGCGAGCGCTCACGAATTACACCGACTCGCGAATAACACTGATCGCCAACGACAAGAATCTCGGTGTCGCGGAAGGAAATAACCAAGGCATACGGAGGGCCATGCAGGCGGGCTGCGATTTCGTCCTGTTGATTAACAACGATACCGAGTTCGACGCCGAATTGATGGCGACGATGGTGGAAGCCATCGAGAAGCGCAGGGCGGATATGTTGGTGCCGAAGATGATGTATTTCGATCCGCCCAACAGGATCTGGTGTGCCGGAGGCTACTTCAAGCGCTGGCTCGGATGCGTTACAGGTCATTTCGGCGAGGGAACACTGGATGACGGCGCCTTCGATACGCCAAGACAGATCGAATATGCGCCGACTTGTTGTATGTTGGTCCGCGCAGCCGTGTTCGATAAGGTCGGGTTGATGGACTCCCGCTATTTCGTCTACTACGACGATACCGATTTCTGCTGGCGTGCAATGAAGCGCGGCATGCTCCTTTGGTACGAACCGGCGGGTATCCTCTATCATAAAGTCAGCAGCTTGACGGGCGGCAGCGAATCTGACTTCACCATCCGCTTCGCAACCCGTAACAAGGTCTACTTCACCTTGAAAAATCTCAACGTGATCGGTATCGCCTACTGTTTACTGCTATATCAACTGATCTTTCTGACGAAACTACTGTCGCGCAGGGACTCTCCGAAGGTCTATCGGACCAAGTTCAGATCCTATCTGGACGGAATCAAACTCTTCCTCGCTCCCGAATCCTGAATTCGAAGTCCACGATTTGCTTTAACCAAGGCTGAACGCGTACAGTTTACTAATGGCGTGACGGCCGAGATCACCTGCTGAACGCTCCCTCCTGCTCAGACCGGCGATTTGCGCGAAAGGCCGCGAATCACCGGCGCTTTTGTCCAGCCGACATCCACGACCTCCGTCTCCACCGCGATCGTCGTGAGTCCGGCGGCCTGCAAGAGTGCGGCTATTCCCTTGGGAGTGTATCGATTGATATGTTCATGAATTCCGATCGAGACGCTTTTTTTTCGCTCGCGCAGCTGGTTGAGCGCCGCTTCGTCGATTTCCTGCGGGACCTCGACATAAAGATAACCATCTGATTTGAGAAAAGAGCATATGTGTTTGACCAATGCCAGCGGATGAGGCACATGCTCGAGCACGTGAGCCAGCTGTATGTAAGAGTAGGTTGCCAGTGCCGAATCGCTATCCACCCTGACGACGCCGGGCACCGCCGGGATATTTGAGACTTCATAAACGAACTTGGCGCCCGGCAGACCAGGTAGAAATCTGCCGTCTGCCCCCCCAAAGTCCAGCATCGACAACTGGTGGTTCGTTCCGATCTTCGCCGCAAGCCACGCGGTCAGCGTTGCCACGCGATTCTGCACCTCCGCTGCATTGGCACCGATGTCTTTCGCAACAGCCGCATACGCAGGCTCGTGTAGAGACCGCTCTCTATTATACGCATCCGATCGATAGTCCTCGTATAGACCCTTGAGCGCAGAATCGGCGAAGGGATATTTCGTTTGGAGAAAGGAGCAGAGGCCGCAAGTTTGGAGCTCAACCAGGACTGTCGGTCTATAGATCCGCATCAACAACCGACGAAGCCATTGGGTTCGGCGGCGTATGAACTGAATCATCGGCTGCGCGCCCGGCGAAAAGCCGATTCGCAGGTGAAAAACTCTGCCGAGAAAAAATGGCGCAACATCGCCGATGAAGCCAAGATCTTGCAGGGCTGTTGACCCACAATTCCTACACTCGCTCATGGAACCCCCCTCCAGATCACCGCCCCTCACGCGGGGTTCTAGCCGTGAAACGCCTCGACCTTCCTGCCGATAATGAAGAGGTTCGTGGCAAATCGATTGATTGGCCAGACCTTTTCAAAAAGGCTGTTGAGCGAGAACGCTTTTTCCACGACATAATTTGCAACACTATTGTCGAAGATCCCGCCCTTGGGGCTCGACAGTGTCGGCACCACTTGATGGTAACCCCACCGCACCGGCAGGAAGCCGTGATGCATGAACATGTGTCTGGCCTCCGACAGTGAATACAGTCGCAAATGATGCGGGTTGTTCAATCTGCGATTGAGCCACTCGGTATAGGAGAACAAGTTGGGGAGCATCGTCATGATGAAAACACCGCCGGGCTTTATCACGCGCCAAAGCTCCTTCAAAGACTCGGAGTCATTGGGAACGTGCTCGAGAACTCCGCTGCCAATGACGACGTCGAATGTGTCATTCCCGTACGGCAGCAAATACGGATGGGTCAACTGAGTATACTGAAGGCCTGCGAAGTCAAAAAAAGCGTGATACTCGCCGCTATCGACGTCACATCCATGCAGTTTCACTTGCGGGCCCAGCAGCATGCGCGCCATGCACGCATCCGCTGCTTGGCGACAACCCCAATCGAGCACGGTTTCGGAGTTTGCCAGGAACTCCTGGCAACGCTCGAAAATGCTCGTTTGTCGGCGTATCACGGCCAGATTTCTGGAATGGGCATGCAGATAGGCATCACCCTTCGCCTGTGCCTGCGCAGAATAGAGCTTGATCAATTGTTCGTCAAAATGGGACATATCGCACCGTAGTGAACCATCTCAGACAACAGGTGAATGCGCGGAACGTCCACGCCTCTTCCCCGCGTTAGGGATCTTCGGCCGCATCATCTAGAAATTGACATCGTAGCCGCCGGCGAAATTTGCTACACCCGCCACCGTGACGTTGCCGAACTTTATCGATTGCGTCGAACTGGCATCGACAAGGAAACTGTTTCCACTCGATGAACTGCCCTGGTTCATGGCCAATTCGGTTTGGCGCGATGCACCCGTCACGCAAATTCCGGGACCGGAAACAGCTGTCCCCCGGTTTCCCCGGATCGATGTGCCCGTGGCACCGGTGACGTAGATGCCCGCCCCGCGTCCCGTCGAGGTCGCCACATTATTCGTCAGGGTACAAAAGTTCGCCGACGATATGACGATTGCGTTGCCGGGGGCGGTCACCCGGTTGCCGCTAAGCGTCACCCTCTCACGGGAGACGTACAAGCCATCCTGACCGGCGTTGCCAACAACGACATCGCAATCGGACAGATCGAATTGGACGATGAGTGCATTACCACAATCGAACTTGCATCGCGATATCTTGCAGCCGGTGTACGCTCCATTGGCAATCTCGGCCAGACCGGAAAAAGAACAGTCGACAATGCTGACGTCGTCGCATGTATGCATGAGAAACGCGGGTGACCCGGGCGCCACCTTGACGTCGTTGGCTATGAATCTACCGTCTTTCAGTGCCGAGATGTACATCCCACCATTCGACGCTCTTGGACGGGTTTTTTGCACGCGATTTGCAGTGATTGAAAAATCTTGGCATCCGTCGCAAAAAATTCCCCAACTCGCACACTCGAATACGACATTTCCGACGGCCTCGAAATTCGCGATCCGGTAGAAGGTACCAAGCCCCGAACCATCGGCGCCGGGTAGGTTGACAGGATTACAATTTATCCAGCCATTGCATACATGGAGGTTGTTGTTGAACTGCGCGAACACATCGACGGTCCCTTTACCGTTTGTGTTTGGGTTATCGAGTCCATCGGCTTGATTGAAACGAAAGATATTGTTGTTGATTTTGTACCGAACCGGCATGTCGCCATAGCCGGACCAGGTGATCTGTATACCGGAACCCGCGTTGTACTCAGAAATATTGTTGCTGACATCGAAGTCATAACAATTAGATCCAACATAGATGCCGTTCATTCCTGACCTGCGGGACAGCCATCCCGAAATACGGAAGTCGTAGGAATCAAGCAACTGGATATTATTGAGCCAGCTGTAATAGACCTCGGTGTTGTCATTCATCCTCTGTGCGGTGATCGAATCCACCACCATGTCGCGCAAGATGAACTGGTGGCAATACTGGATGTAAATTCCCGACAGAGTGCTGTTAGCACCCGTGCCGCGACAGTCAATCGAGATTTCGAAGTCATGGCAGCCATTGATGTAAAGCGGTTCCGCAAAACCAGGTTGGATGTACCCGGTTCCGATAATTTTGAAGTGATCGCAGGCGATAAACTTCAAGGGGGTGTGGACGCCTTGAAAACTGCGCCTCTGATCGATGAAAGGTGTGCCGAATTGATCGACGAGGGAGTTGATCACACCATCACAGCGCACGTTGAAATTGCTCAGCGACTGAAAAACAACCTGGCTGACATTGAAGGAACATCCAGCAGGAATCAGCATTTCACCGCCCGCATGCTTCGAAAGCACGGACAGGGCGGATTGCATCGCAGGGGCGGCATCGCCTCCATTGATTGGCGCACCGTAGCGCAGGATGTTCAATTCCGGAAACGCAAGATTTCGAGGCAAGACACCGGCCGAAATCTCCGCGGCCGTTTGCGGATGAGCGGCGCCTACAGCGGCTTGAGGATCCGCGGATTTTGGTGCAAGGATCGACCCTGTTGCCGATGCGAGCAGGGTTCGCGCAATCTCACGGCGCTTCAACATAGGCTCCCTGACACACCCTTGAAGATATGCGGCGTATCGAGCGACGGACCCCTGAGTACGAATGACCCGATGAATCAGCATCGTCGAAAAAGACGCTGGAAAAACGATCCATGGAACCTCGCCCGTATGTTGCAGCCCTGCCAGTGATGATACAACAGGTTTGAGCACCCCCGATGGACAGATCAAGATCCAAAGCCATGAACAAGGGCATGCCGTGAAGCATCATCGGTTATTAGATCCTTGTAGTTTCATCATCCCAGTCCCTTCGTGATACCTTGAGGCGCAACGTGTCTGCACAACTAAAACGACTATTTCGGCATCTTCTTTTTCGTCCACGCGGCATGAAAATAGGCTCGAACTCCGTCGTTCGCTTACCCCGTTGGATTGTCAATCCGCATCGGATCGAGATCGGTGACCAGACGAGCATCCTTCGCCACTGCAGAATCGAGGCCTATGATTCGCACAGCGGCGGAGAGCTCGACGCCCACATCATTATAGGAAACGGCGTCTACATCGGCGCATACTGCATGTTTTCCGCCATGCACAGCATCGAAATCGGCGACGGCTGCGTCATCAGCGATGCCGTGTATATATCGGACGCCTCCCATGGGCTCAATCCAAATGCCGGGCCGATCATGCAGCAGCCTCTCGAGTCCAAGGGAGTGGTGAAAATCGGCAAGAAATGCTTTATCGGTCTCGGAAGCTCGATTCTCCCCGGGGTGACTCTGGGCGATTACTGTGCTGTCGGTACGAGATCGGTCGTTACAAGAAGCTTCCCTCCCTACTCCATGATCGCCGGGAATCCCGCGCGCCTAATTAAGAGATATGACCTGGAACACTCGGTTTGGGTTTGACAACCGAGCGCCTACACTGGTGCCGATCCGCATCGGGTCGATCGCCGAATCAATGAGAACGCATCGTCGGAAACGCCTCAGTCCAAGAGACGCTCATCAAATCTTTCCCTGGGAATGCATATGATCTCGCCAATATCGGACAAACCCGGCTTGGACAAAGGATCGTGCGGGTCCTTGACCACGTAGTCGAGCTTCTCGAACAGCTGAATCAGTTCGGCACCGGTGCGGCCACCCGCCTTCGCTGCCTTACGCCATATTTCAGAGATGACGACTGGACGATATGTAGACAACGTATGTTGCGCGCCCTCGAACACCGAAAACTCCGCCCCTTCCACATCCACTTTCATCAACGTCGGGCGTAATCCATGCGCAAGCACAAGATCGTCCACCCGCTCGATAGGCACCGTCTCCGTCCGAGCTTCGAGATCTTTTGTCGCGAAATGTTCCAATGTGTTGATAGACGAATATTCCTCGAGTCCGGCAACATAATTGACCTGGGATTGACCCTTCCAAGAACCAACCAGGCCCTTAAAAAGAATGACCCTGTCGCCGACTTGATTACGCGCAACATTTTCAGTCAAACGATCGAACGCCTCAGAGGTTGGCTCTGCCGCGAGGAGTCGTGCCGTCGACAGCTTCTTCGCACCTCCGATGGTGAAGAATCCGACGTTGGCGCCAATATCCAAGATGTCGCCTTCAGGATTCAGGAAGCGGAAGAACAAACGCGCAATCCGTGGTTCGTAATAGCCCTGCAGCAAAAGGCGGCGAAGAAGATGCGAACGAGGGTTTATCGAGAAGATACCGTCAAATTCCTTGGCCTCGAAGACGACATTACTCCGGAACATTTCGCCCAAGCGATCGAGTGCGACATCCACCGGCTGTTGTCGCCAGTTCATCCATGCACGGCGACCCGCTATTGGAACTGCAAGAAGCTGTGAGAGCCAATTGTGCCGCTTTATAAACTTCTTCATCAAATGAGCCTCAATATCGGTGGTCAAAATCCCCGCTCCACAAGTCTATCAACGGATTTATACGTGCTGGCGGACCACGAAACGCCTGGAATGGACGTCTCTAGCGCGGGTCGGTCTTACCGCTTTCCACTGCAGCCAGGAGCTTGTCGCGAATCTCGTTGTTGCGATCTTCGATGGTTAGTTTTTCAAGGTTATTCTCACGCTCATAAGCCTTCATCGAGTTCAATAATTGATACAAGGCCTGCAACATTCCAAGGTAGAAGCCTGCGCGGCCCGCCCGGTAACCGCCTCGGAGGAAAAAATTGCCCATGACTCCGGCGGTCATCCGTGCCAGCAAATGAAGCGGCGAACGCGACGGATTGTCCAAGGCATCGATATCCGTATAACTGTCAATCGATCGAAGGTAGACTTTGGTGGTATTTGAGATGAAGTGATGCACCCAGTGTTTGTTCGGGTCAAGATACAAGATGGATGATTCGGGCACCGTTGCCTTGCCAAAGTGGTGGATCCGGTTGCCGGTGAAGTCGATCGCTTCCTTCATGAATATCCGGTTTTGCGTCGCGATATAAGCTGAATGACAAAACTTTCCATAGTAGTAATTCTTGCGGGCAATATTCACGATGGCATATTTTCCGCTCTCGATTGCCGCGATGACCGTATCCATCGTGGCACGACCGACGATCTCGTCGGCGAAACCCCAGTAGATCCACGGAGTCTTGACGGTTGACTTGATAACCGAAGTTGTTACCTCATCCTCCGCGTAACCCGTATTCTGGTACTTTAGAATCTCGGCGCCGAGTGCTACGGCCATTTCACAGGTTCGGTCGGTGCTGAAACAATCCACGATGAGAACCCGGCCGTACTTGTTGAAATTGCGCACTGCGCGATCGACACGCGCCTCCTCGTTGAACATGAATAGGACGAAGGTGATCTTGTCTGAATACATCATTTATTTCCGGTTTGCTGACGGCGCACGAGGAGCCCCATGAATGGAGTGATCAGAAGCTGAGAGCCCGCCAGCACGGCGCCAATGAGCATGGGGGATCGCGGATACCATGTCAGCGTGGCAAGGCAGCCCACCACGGATACGACGGTGCCGAGAACGTGTAGGTTGAGGAGCGCACCCGCACGTTGATAGAACATCAAGCACACGGCGTATCCGCCTGTGATGAGGTTACACGCCTCGATTATCACGCCGAATCCAATGGCCAGAGAGTAGGCGACGTATTTTTCTTGTGTAAGGTGACGGATCAGAAACGAATTGAGCACCATGGCAACCAGTAAGACCGCCAGCGACAGCACTATGGCCAGCTTGACGAAACCCTCGATCGAACGTCCCTGCGATTGATAGAGTTTCGGTGTCTCGATCTGCGAATAAATCGAGGCACATGCGGCCATCGCCGATGCGCCGACATTGGCAACCACACCGTAAATCCCCGAAGTACCACTAAGCCCGAACAAAGGGTACGCCACGCGATAGGCTTGCAACTGCACGGTATTGCAAATCGCTCCACCCGCGAGTGCTATCGCGGTACTGACGATGGTGGATGGAGGATCCAGTCGCCGGGGTTCGGCTGTGAAACTCAACCGACGCGGGCATTGCCAGAGAATGACGATCAACTCCAGCGCCAGCGCCAGCGCAGAGGAGATCATCAACGTCCGCGCCGATCGCCCCAGGAGGGTGGCCAACGCGACGAAGCCCAGAACGCGACCCGCGGACTCCATCAACATCATGATGGACACAAGCACCGGGCTGCTGCGGTTGTTCAAAAGGTTGCGCAGGCTGGTGCATAGGTACAGCAGTGCCGCCACCGCGTAAAGCCAGGGTAGGTCCGCAATCTGCAGCTTGTGCATATAGATGAACGGCGCGCTGACCAGCCCACAGCCGACCAGCCCCGCCGCCAGCGTGACCAGGATGAGGCGCCGAATGGCAGGTGCGGGCACAGAAGCAAACTCGGCAATACGCGCCTGCATGTAGAAATCGACCGGCAGGAAGACGAGCGCATTCAGCGCGTAACTCAGCGTGGAGAGATAGAAAAATGTGCCGATTTCGTCGACGGTTAACTCCCCTGTATACACCTTCACATAGGCAAGTCCCGACACCAGAGACATGACCCTCAAGGTGACGATCGCGAAATCCGAGCGCGGCCGGGCAGCGACGATATTCCAGCCGCGTTGCACGAGAAAACACAGGGTGCGGCAATCGAGGTGTAAAACACGCTGCATCAGAACTAATCTCAGACCTCACCCGCCGCGATCCTCCGACGGAGTTCCCAGGGCTGATTCGATCCGTTCGTCAAGGTCGGCGCACATTGTTCGCCAGTTCCTCGCGCGACAGGAACGGAAACATATCCTCTAGCGGCGGGGTGACGATACGACCGTCTTCGAGTTGCTTTGAACTCATGCGTGGCTCGAACTGTTGAGTATCATCGAGCATCACATCGCAGATGACGGGACCGGCACTGCGTAACACGTCCTTGAGCCCGGTGGGAAAATCGGCGCTATCCAAGCGCAACGTCGAGAGACCGTACGCCTCTGCGACCTTGCAGTAATCGGGAAAGCTCACGCCGTTGGCGGGTCCTTCTCCAATGAGACGCTTGAAGAAATTCCCCTGGGAAGTGCGGATCGAGAGATACCCATTATTGTTGAGGATGAAGACCTTGAGCGAAGGCTGGTACTGAACCAGGGTCTGCAGCTCTTGAATGTTCATTTGGATGCTGCCATCCCCTGCGAGACAGACCACCTGGCCACCGGGGGTTGCCGCGAAGCTCGCACCGATGGCCGCCGGTAGGTCGTACCCCATCGAAGCGCTTCCAGAATTCGAGAACAGCCGTTGACCCTTCTTGAGCTTTGCGACCTGGAACGCCGCAATACACGCGGTGGCGTTGCCGGTTACGACGACATCACGTTCGCCGAGAGCCGAGAAAAGCTCCTCCATGAAATGGTAGGGATTGATGCGCCCGCGCCACTCTCGATGCTTCGGCAACACCTGGGGATACAACACCGCCCGTTCTTTGGACCAGGCCAGCCATTCGGCGTGCTTGCCGCGAGGAAATGAGGCTTCTGCGAGTTCGGCCAACCGTGTCAAAAAAACCTTGGCGTCACTGCGGATGGCCTGATCGATATGCACGGTCGGTTTGACCAGTTCCGCAGGGTCGACATCCACCTGAATTTTGAACGCGCCCGGGGCGAAGCCTGCGAAGTTATAACTGGTCTGACGAATGTTGAGGCGGCTGCCGATCACGAGGAGTACGTCACTGCTTTGCGTGACAAAATTACCGGCGCGGGTCCCGATGGTGCCGGGGCGTCCGCAGAACAGCGGATCATCCGAGGCGATCAGATCGTGCGTCCACGCGGTCACCACGGGAATCTGCAGTGCACGGATGGCGCGATCGAACTCCTCGACGGCACCTGCGGCGCGTACCCCGGTGCCTACCAAGAGGACGGGTCGTTCCGCCTTGGATAGACGGTCGAGCACCGCGGTGACGGCGGCGTCCAACGCCCCATCGATACCTTGTGCCGGGAGCTCGTCGTCGAATCCTGCCAGCTTCTCCGGGTCTATGAAGCTTGACTGGACGTCAATGGGAATATCGATCCAGACGGGGCCAGGCCTGCCGGAGGTGGCGATCTTGAAGGCCTTTTCCAGCTCGTATCGAACGCGTTCGGGTTGCGTCAGCACCACGACATACTTGGTCAGCGACTGCACGATTCGATCGATTGTCGCCTCTTGATCCCCGAGTTGCCGCAGGTTGGGCACGGGCGTGGCGGCAAGGCAGGTCTCTCGCTTCACCTGGCCCGAAATCACCAGCATGGGCACCGAATCCGTCCATGCGCCGAACACGCCATTGAGCGCATTGATCCCGCCGGGGCCGGTCGTGACGTTGACGACGCCAATACCGCCCGATATCCGTGCATATCCTTCGGCCGCCATGGCGCAGGCTTGTTCATGGTGGTGGAATACCGGCTGCAAGCCAGGATTGAAGCCGATCGCATCATTCAGAAACATGGCGCCACCGCCGGTGAGCATGAAAACGTGCTTCACGCCGTGATCGACCAAAAACTGGCTGAGGTATTCGGCGACCCGGATTTTTTTCGCTTCGCTCATGTCGGTAATGCGTACAGCACCGTTTCAAATCCGCTGCTTGCATGGCTTCGTAAATAGAACTGGTAACCGAGATTCCATCCTTGAACTTGCAATTGCAGCTCCCACAGATCGCGAGGCTTGTGATATGTGCTGATCGCCAGCCTGGGACGATAACGGCTGATGAGTCCCTGGGCACCCGCCAAGGCCTTCGACTCTGCGCCTTCAATGTCCATCTTGATGTAGTTCGGCGCGAAATTCGGCAATGCCTGGTCCAAGGAGAGCGTTTGTACCGTAATGGATCCTTCGGCAGCGATGTGACTGGCCGAATCGTCGGACACGAAACGCAATTGGGTCATGTGATCCCAGACCCCACAGGGAAATACAGTGGCCCGCCGGGCACTCAGTCCCGCGCACAGCGTTGGATAGTGCGCTGGATCGGGCTCAAAAGCGGCGATTTCCTCGAAGTCCAAGCCCTGTCGGAGGAAACTTTCGATCGTGTCGCCGGTGTACGCGCCGCAATCGATGAAACGCACCGGCGTGAGCGGCGGCGGCAGATCAGCGGGCAGGTAGTGCTCGTCCACTGAGCCGGCCGAAAGCAAGTCCAACACGCCGTTCAAGCGTTGGTTCAACAGTGCCGCGAAAAGCTCCCGGCTGCGCTCGTCCGCCAGCGCGCCATAGGCGGCATGAATGCCATCCGTAAACGGCAAAGTTTCCGCCGATGGGGCAAGCCAAAAATTCGATCCCTGAGGCCACGCATCGATGAGGTCTTGCAACAGCCAAATGTTGCGATAACCCTCTTCCTGAAGGCCTGCCCGCACCATCCCCACATCCACGCCCGGATTGTGGAGGGCCAAAAGAAGCCCACATCGATCCCTCAGATCCGCCGGGCACTCGTCGGGACGAAAAACGGGTATGGCGCCGCCGCCGCTCGCCGGTGCTCGCCGGTCAATGAAGCCATGCACCTGTCGGCCATCCGCCGCCAAAAATACTGCCCATTGCCGACCGGTCCGTCCCGCCCCATAGATCAACCAGTCGCGAATATTAGCTCCGCGCGCGACGCGACTGCGATCGGCAGCCTGATCCAATATCTGTGCCAGCAGGTCGGTAGACATCGTTTGGCGCTGTCAGGTCCGCGCCAAACCACGGGTCATGACGACACGCTGTAACGATAAATTGTTTGCATAGGGGCTGTCGATATCGGTGATGTTGATCGATGCGTCCTTGGCCACGGGTTTGAGCAGGACTTCGCCGCGCATCAACTCACGGCAGGATATCTGCCCCTGCAGGAGCGGAATCGCCAGATACACATCGCTGTCCGTGATGACATGACCCACGGGGAGGTCCCGGCTGGCGTACACACCACGCACAAGATTATCGAGATACCTGATCTCTTTTTCCGGCGGATTGCGTTTCGCCGTGCCGGGCGGGCCGCACATCTCTTTCGCCTTCTTATAGGCCTTGAACCATTCGTCCACGTTCTCCGGCCGTGAACAATAGGGCGAAACCGGCACGTTGTCGTGATCGATGTCGACATGGCGTTCGAAGGTCCGAGCGCCCTTCGCGTACGCCATCATCACGGAATTGCGCCAATCCGTGTACTCGTGCGTCGAATAGCCGATGATGTTCTCGGGGTACCGCTCGCGCAGAAAATCAATCTGGTTGAGCTCCACTTCGGAGTCTTCGGACGGATAAATCGACACGCAGTGGTTGATGGCAAAAGGAATACGGCGTTTGTTGAAAAATGAAATCAGGTCGTCTATGTCTTTGAGTGTTGAACCGCCGGTCGAGGCTATAACCGGCTTGCCGGTCAACGCGACCTTCTCGATGAGCGCCCAATCCTTGATGTCCGAACTCGCCAACTTCACGATCTGCACGTTCAATTCCACGCACTTCTCGACCGACACCTCATCAAACGGCGTCGCCATGGTGATCATATTGTTTTCACGCACCGCCTTTGTCAGCGTCGCATAGTCCTGCCAGCTCAGATGCGTATCGAGCGTCTTCTTGATATATCGAATGTCCGATCGCGTCCGGTAGTCCTTGTGAATGAAGCGGTCCACATCCCGAAACTGCAGCTTCATGGCCGCTTTCACGTCGTTGAAACGCACGACTTTGCCGAAGTCCTGCACGATCTTGATCCCGCGATCGAGCTTGCCCCAGTGATTGTTGGCCAACTCCAATACGAACAAATCTTCGAATAGCTGATGTTTCATTGATTTTCTTTAACTTGGACCTTGAAAGAACGGGTGGAGCCGAGTCTACCCGCGAGCACGCTGGCATTACCGAAGATGTCTAAAAATTGATCGTCAGGTTGCCGCCACCGAGGGGCCGTCGCCCGGGCTTGGCGCAGTATAGTTAACGTGTGAAATAAGAGCAAAAATAGCCACTTGCACCGGCGCGCCGCATCAAAGAAATTGCAGGCCCGGCTGGCCGCCATCGGAACAGGGCGGGCTGTCATAGCGCACCCAGATACTCCGCCGTCTCACGCACCTGCCCATCGAGATCCTGTAACGATAGTCCATAGCGGCTGGCGAGGGACCTGAACTTTGCACCGTCACCGACGTAGCGATCCGCTTCGTTGGAAGTCAATGCAACCCGGGTGATGGCGATGCCTGGGTTCACAACCGCCCGGACCCTCTCGGCCAAAGCAGAAACCTCCACCTCGCATTCACCCGCTGTGTCGAACCAATCGTAGGTATCGGTCGACTCGTCGAGCAAATGCGCGAAGGCCACGTTCAATAAGTCGCCGACCCCGACGTAGGAACGGATCACGGGATGATCGGCATTGATCCTGATCGATGAACCCGCACCGCGTTCGCGCGCCTGTTCAATGAAAGACGATAGCGCATACCCCGCGACTTTGTTGATGTAGCGGCCACCTAGATTGAAAAGCCGTACGGTGAGAACCTTTGTCCCGGCGCGGTCGTAAGCAAAATGCCTGAAAAGCGCTTCGTCCTCGAGTTTTATGGCTGCATAAGGGTGCTCCAGCTCTATGGGACCAGCCGCTGTCGGCGCTTGATAAACTGCTCCCGAAGAGACCAGCAAAACCCGCTCGACACCGACCTCCGCCGCAGCCTCCATGGACATCCTCGATATCCTTCGATTTCCGGCCAGATACTCATCCAAGGACATGCTCGCAACCTTGTCCTTGGTAAGGCACGCGAAATGGAGCAAGATATGCCTCGCGGGAGTAACCGCACTCATCTCGTCCAACGGCTGTTGGTCGATCGCGAGTCCGGATTGAATGTGCAGCGTTTGTCTTGCGCTACCGAAACATTTGACGCGCTCGGTGAATAGCTCGCCGTACACCCCCGAGAGCATTTCGAGAGATGCTCGGCCGAGCCAACCGGATGCACCGGTAATCAGCACACGATAATTACTGCACAGCAACCGTTCAGCGAATGCACTCGATAATGCCAACGGCCTCATCGTGCGGCTTTCAAGTGCGCACCCGAGGGGCGGCTGGATCTAAAAGTTGACGCCAAAAAAACTTTCCAGACGATCTACGACGTAGTCCAGCATTTCGCGCGTCAATCCCGGGTACACCCCCAGCCAGAAGGTTTGATTCATCACGATATCGGAATTCCGCAGGTCGCCATGAACCCGGAATTGTTGGCCCAACATGTAGGGTTGCCGTGTCAAATTACCGCCGAACAATAATCGCGTTCCGATCCGGTTCCCATCCAGATAAGCCAGAAGATCCACCCGTTTCACGCCCGATTCCGGCTTCAGCGAGAGCGCGAATCCAAACCAAGATGGATTGGACTTCAAGGTGGCGCTCGGCAGCAGGAGGAACTCGGCACAGGACTGCAAACGCTCCTTCAGGTAGGCGAAATTTGCCCGACGCGCGGCGACGAAGTCTTCCAATCGATCCATCTGCGCGAGTGCGCAGGCAGCCTGCATATCACTGATCTTCAGGTTGTAGCCCACGTGCGAGTACGTATATTTGTGGTCGTATCCTTCAGGCAGGTCACCGAGCTTCCAACAAAATCGCTTGTTGCAGGTGTTATCCTTGCCGGGAGCGCAATAGCAGTCGCGCCCCCAATCCCGAAACGACTCCGCAATGACCTTGAGTTCGCCGTTGTTGGTGAATACCGCACCGCCCTCCCCCATCGTGATGTGATGAGCCGGATAAAAGCTCAGTGTCGCGATATCGCCGAAGGTTCCCACCATTTTATTGTCGTAGGTCGCACCGAGAGCGTCGCAACAATCCTCGACCAACCACAGCTGGTATTTCTTGCACAACGCGGTTACCGCGTCCAGATTGAAGGGGTTGCCCAGGCTGTGGGCCAACATGATCGCCTTCGTCTTGGGCGTAATTGCCGCCTCGATCAAACCCGCATCGATGTTGTGCGTGGTCAGATCCACATCGACAAAAACCGGTACGGCGCCGAACTGCAGAATGGGGTTGACCGTGGTGGGAAAGCCGGCGGCAACGCCGATGACCTCATCTCCCCGTTTGATCGCGCGGGAGCCGAGGCGAGGGGAGGTCAATGTGGAAAACGCGATCAAATTGGCTGAAGAACCGGAATTGACCGTCATGAGATATTTGACGCCGAGGTACGCCGCGAGACGCTCTTCGAACGCCGCGTTGAATCGCCCGGTAGTCAACCAGCCATCCAAGCTGGCCTCAACCATCATCTGCAATTCCTTTGCGCCGAGCACCTTTCCGGACACGGGAACAGCGGTCGCGCTCGGATCAAATGGTTTGGGCGCATAGACGATGTCGGCGTATTGTTGCACCAACCCGGCGATTTCCCGCCGAAGCGCCTCCGGAGTCTTGGCGATCGATTGCATTGGGTCTCTGCTAGTCATGAGGGTAATTGTGATGCCTTGCGGCAACGCTTGGCAAGGCGGCGCCATGCAGCCCGGGCACGCTCAACGTTAGGATGAACAGACGAAGGCGTCGGAATGGAAGCGATGGGATTCGAGCCCATGCCTCAGCAGTAGATTCCTCGCACTGTCGATCATGGCTGGAGAGCCACAGGCATAAACCCGCGCACGCCCCAGATCCAGACCCTTGGCCAAGACGGCCTCCTGAACGTAACCACGAGCCCCGTCCCAATCGGCGCCCGCGCGGGATAGAACCGGCGTGTAGTCACACGCATGTCCCGCCCGCACCGGCTCCCAATAAAGATCTCGTTCAGTCCGGCCGCCCCAAAAGACATACACCGAAGGATTCAACGCCGCTCTGCGATGATCGAGACCTTCGAGCATTGCCTTGATCGGTGCCATACCGGTTCCGGTGGCGAGGAATATGAGGTGATCGTCATTGGCACCGCGCAGAAAAAAAGTGCCGAGTGGACCATGCAATCGGAGCAGGTCATTGCTTTTGGCGTCCCCGAACCAAAATTGGCTCATTGCGCCACCTGGAACCTCCCGCACATGGAGTTCGATCAGGCTGTCGGCCCCTGGCGCGTTCGCCAAGGAATAGCTGCGGCGGACCGCATTCGACCCGATGACGTCGATATACTGCCCCGCTCGATATTCCAACGTTTGGCGGGGCGGCAAGCGCAAAACCACCTTCATGACGTCGGGCGCCAGCTTCTCCAACGAGTGGATGCGGCAGGGAAAGGTCCGCGCTGGGACGAGCTTTTCGTCGCTCAAGTCCTCCACGGACAAGCGCACATCATCAACGGCATATCGGGCGCAGGTGAGAATCCACCCAGAAGCTCTTTCGGTGGCTGTCAGGGCGACTTCATCTATGCACGCTTCGGTACTGCCAGAAACGACTTCAGCCCTGCATGTCCCGCAGCGCCCGGTCTTACAACTATGTTCAAGAGTGATGTTGGCGCGCAGCGCTGCCTCCAGTAAGGTCTCACTGGCAGCGGTCGTGAATTGCTTTTGATTTAGAAGCGTTATGACGGGCAATTGATTTCACCGGCTGGGACTTATCACAACAGAGAATCGCCAATGGCTAATGACGGAAATCAAGACGTCATATAGCGGGCCCGGAATATCCACTGCATACCGGGCGGCACGACCCTGGCAGACTCAACTAATCCGCCGGACGGGCGGCATTCTCCGTCGCGGCTGGACTTAGGTGCGTCTCTGGCGCGGCGGTATCACCATCCGATTCAATCGGAGCTGGATC
>Ga0209208_10001335_pt1 | contig 34453 bp, 29 predicted proteins | sample S1TSphfallax_3_FD_187694 | JGI IMG/M metagenome (GOLD analysis project Ga0209208, IMG submission 187694) | Host-associated microbial communities from peat moss isolated from Minnesota, USA - S1T2_Fd - Sphagnum fallax MG (SPAdes) (version 2) | ecosystem: Host-associated > Plants > Peat moss >...
TCTGAATTGCCGGCCTATGGGGGGCGTCTTGTCCGTTAGCGGCGGCTCGATCCCCGGCGCTGCTGGTTTTTGGGTCTCTCCCGAACGATCGACGGCCCCTGACACTAATCGCCAGCCGCAATGAGGCGGCGCTAAGGCCTGCCGGCGTCGACCACCGCTCCGCGGTCTGAGGGGCTCTAATCCTGACGCTGGGGGCGTCCTCTCGGTTTGGGCGATGGCTTGTCCGGCTCAGGAAGGTCGAGAGGAGCCCGAGCGGATTGAAATGCGCAAGCCCTGCACGCGCTGCGCCGTTTGGATTTGACCCAGAAGGCAAGGTTGAAGCCGACCAAGAGCTGGCGGCGTCCTGACGTTTCAGGCCGGCGTCCGCTCAACGACGTCAACGGAAATCCTGGATTAGTCCGGTTCGGTGTTGAAGCGGATGTTGTCACGCACGATGCCGTCGCGAACGACGTCGAGGCCGCCTGAGCGGATCATCCATTCCAAACGGTGATCGCGGTACTGACGTTTGAATCCCCCGGCCTCGACGACGTCCGCCACAGCGGTCATTACGCCGGCGGCGTCGTTCGCAGCTTTGAATGCTGCGGCGATGGAAGGCCGGGAGCGGCATCGTTCGAGCCACCCAGTGAGCGCCGACTGCGGCGACGGGAGGAAGCCGAATCCGGCAGCGCTGTGGACGTAGGGAACGACGCAGAGGTCGGTCCATCCGAAATCACGTCCTGAGAACCACGTCTCTTCCCCGAGGTGGCGTTCCAACCAAGCGTAAAATCGTGAGATCTGGTCGGCTGCCCTAGCCGCCATGGTTTCGGCAAGGGCGCCTTTCGCGCGCTTGAAATAGATGATCTCGCTCAAACCCCAGGTCACAGCCTCAAATTGGGTGTCGCAGACCGCGTAGGGCACGCTTTGAGCGTCTGACATCAACGGTCCTCCACCGTTGAAGACGTAGGAGACCAAGGGTGCGTCCATGGGCCATCGCTTGGAGGGGCTGCACGCATCAGAGCCTCTGGCGCGCGCCGCATGTGCATGCCACTCGCCCATGGCCGCGTCAGGATCGAGGACGGTGACGAACCCCCATCCGCGCATGGCGCATCGGCGAGCGAAAGTTTCATTCATCGCCGGCTTTTGGCCCAGGCTTACCCTTGGGCCGGCCCTAAAAGGCAAGGGGCGCCCACCTTTGAAGGCGGTCAGGTCTTAATGGCTCCGGCCAGACGCTCTAAGCCGATGCGCGTCATTGCGGGGTCGCCCCCCAAGCCGATCCGGATGTGATTCTCTCGACCAAAGAACCGCCCGGGAGCGACGACCGTTTGGTGTTGGGACCTAAGGCGGCTTAGGAGTTCGTCCGCGTCATCGGCAAGGAGCCGCGGGAACACTGTCGTGCCATGATCGAAGAGAACCTGATCAAGGCCCGGGTGATCGCCTAGATACTCTCGGTACGCCGCTCGGTTGAGCGCGATCATGGCGTTGGCCCGGGCGCGGAGCGAATCGAGACGATCGAACGCCAGAACGCTTAGCCGTTCGGAAATGTGCGGCGGGAGGACAGCGTAGAGGTCGTTGAGGCGGCGCATACGGTCGGCCAAGGGCGCCGGGGCGAGTATCCAACCGCAGCGAAGGCCGCTCAGCCCGTAGGCCTTGGTCAGACTGCTGGTGACGATGATGTTGCCGTCCGCCCTAAACGCGGTTCGCGCGGGCCCCGACCCGACCATGAGTTCAAGATAAACTTCATCGATCAAAACCATGGCCCCGACGGCGTGCGCAGCCGCCGCAATGGCGTTGACGGCGGCTTCGTCGGCGAGGGCGCTTGTGGGATTGTGGAGATTGGTGAGGACGACGAGACGGGTCGTGGGGCTGAGGCGTTCGGCGACAGCGTCCGGGTCGAGCGCCCATCCCCGCGCTGCCTCGCGCCGGACCTGGCGGATATTGGCCTGAAGATAGGCGAGCGCCGACTCTAGAAGGGCGTAGGTGGGGTCCTCAATGAGCACCTCGTCGCCAGGAGCGATTAATGCGGCCAACGCCAGATGGTTTGCGAAGGAGCAACCGCCGGCGATCACCACACAGGATGGATCTGCCCCTACGCGGGCGCCGATGCGTTCAAGGAGCGGCGGGTACCCGTATGCGTTAGGGCCGTGAAGCGCGAGGTCCTCCAGTTTAGGGTCCAGGTCTGAGAGCACACAGTCCGAAACGCCGCTTGTGGCCAGGTTATATGGCTCACCCGTGCGAACCTTGGCGAAGTGCATGTAGTCGGACTGCAGGGCGGAAGGCGGACGGGTCATGACTGGGCACGAGTCTCCTTGCGCCCACGAGCGCGCCAAAAGAGGTAGGGCGGGACCCCTAAGAGAAGGATTCCGTAGCCGATCAGGCTGTTGACGGGATAGGCCCAGAACGAACTCGCGACAACGAGGGCGCACGCCGTGACGAAGGCCATCGTCGTCCAGGGGTGACCCGGGGTTCTAAAGCCTTCGCTCCTGACGCCAGCTCTGCGGTCTTGGGACCGAATGATGAAAAGACTGCTCGCCACCAGGCCGAAGAACAGGAAGTTCATGGCGATGACATAGCTAAGGATTTGCTCATAACTGCCCGAAAGGGCCAGCACTGCCGTCCAAAGGGCCTGCAGCACGATGGCCAGGACCGGCGCCCGACTGCTTTGGGCGACGGCCCCGACTCTGCTGAAGAATAGCCCGTCCTTGGCCATGGCGAAATAGACGCGCGGCCCGGTCAACATGGACTGACTGAGAAACGCCACTGCGGAAAGGGCTATGGCGCCGGCGGCGAGGTTGGCGCCTACGGGGCCTAAGGCGCGGCGCAGAACGTCGGACGCCGGCGTCAAGGTCGCGCCCAAGGCTTGAGGGCCAAGGGCGTTCATGCAGGCGAGGTTCACCATTAGGTAAAGCGCCATTACGGTCAGCACGCCCCAAACCAAAGCCAGACCAAGATTGCGGGTGGGATTTTTGATCTCGCCGGCGACATAGGCGGCAGTCTGCCAGCCTCCGAAGCTGAAGACGACGGGGATCATGGCGCCGCCAAACATCTTTAGAAAGCCGGGCGCAGACTGGGGCGCATCAATCTTGCCGGGTTCTACGATGTGAGGCGCGAGAACGAGGCCGACGCCGATCAATCCGGCGATAGCAAGGACCTTCGCCGATCCCAGGGCTGACTGAACCCCATCGCCCCAAACCACGCCGAAAATGTTTACCCCGGCCAGAAGCGTTAGGACAGCCGCCACAGCGCCGGGTTCCCAGAGGCCGGGTCCAAGAAGAACACGCAGGTTTTTGGCGAAGATAATTGCGACCGCAGCCATGCCGCCCGCCTGCACCACAAGGAGTGTCGTCCAACCGAACAGGAAGCCCGCCAGGGGGCCGTAGGTCTTGCGAAGGTAGACATATTCTCCCCCCGTTCCCGGCATGCGTGCGGAAAGCTCGGCGTAGATCAGCGCGCCCAGGACGGCGACGACGCCGCCGAGAGCCCAGGCGCTGAGGGCTAAATAAGGGGAGTGGAGCGATCGGGCGACCACCGCCGGGTTGACGAATATGCCGACGCCGACCATGCCGCCCACGACCAGCATGACGGCGCTTGGCAGGCCGATGGCTATTTTGAGACCGTCGCTACTGAGTTCGGCGCGCGCCACAGATGCCTCGATCGCGGTTTCAATGCCTTGCAAGGTCGCAGGGTCAGGGATGGTGGGGGAAATTTTCGCCGACCCGTCAATGCGCCTTGCCGGCCTCCAGGCCGTCGCTGCGTTCTGCAGCCTAGGGTTAGCAGGTCCGCATTGAGAGTGAGGGAAAAAGGAGCGGAGAGGCCTCTAGGTTGAAGCCAGCTTGGCGCGCAGCGTCGCGCACCGCCGTCCCGTCAGCTGGCGAGGGCCCTGAGTCGGTTGCCGAGGATTTCGTCCGCCTGCGCCATGATGGCGCTGACCAGCTCCGCGCATGTGGGAATGTCGTGGATCAGCGCTTGACTTTGTCCGGTTGTCCAAATGCCGCCGTTGAGGTCGCCGTCGCGCAACACGTTCTCCCGTCCGCGAACGCCTGCCATGAGCTCTTTAACGTCTGCGAAGGTCTTCGTGGGGTCCTTTTGAATTTCCGCGACTTTTTCAGAAATGGCGTTGCGAGCCACGCGGGCTGTGTTGCGTAACGAACGCCCGACGAGAACCGTGTCGCGTTCAGTGAAATCTACGATCTGCTGCTTCACATTGGGGTGTATGGCTGCTTCCTGGGTGGCGCAGAACCGAGTGCCCATATTCACGCCCTCAGCGCCAAGGGCGAGCGCGGCCACAAGGCCGCGGCCATCGGCCATCCCGCCTGACGCAATGACCGGAACGTCAACGGCGTCTACGGTCGCGGGCAAAAGCACCACCAGTCCCACATCGTCTTCACCTGGGTGCCCGGCGCATTCAAACCCGTCGATGCTGATCACGTCCACGCCGTGCCGGACCGCAGACACGGAGTGTCTGACGGACGTGCACTTATGGATCACCTTGACGCCCGCTTCCTTAAACCGGGGCAGGTGGTCGACCGGCGCCCGCCCGGCCGTCTCAACAATCTTAATGCCGGAGGCGATGATGGCCTCGCGGTATTCGTCATAAGGAATAGGGTTGATGGAGGGCAACAACGTGAGGTTGACGCCGAACGGCTTGTCCGTGAGGCGTTTGGTCTTTTCAATCTCCTCGAGCAGCTCGCCGCCGGATTTGAACATGTGCGCGGTGATGAAGCCGAGGGCGCCTGCATTGGCCACAGCGGCGACCAGTTCGCCGTAGCCGACGCCCGTCATTCCACCCATGACAAGAGGCGTTTCAACGCCGAACATGTCTGTGATGCGCGTCTTCATGGTCCTGCACTCCTCCCGATCTTTTGCTTCGATGTCATAAAACTAAACGATGATCATGTGCCCGTCATGGGGGGCTCCAGGGTGCGTCCTTCGCCGGTCAGCCGCGCAGACGCTCAAGGCGGTGGTCCCAGGTCTTGTGCAAGACGATGTGCGCGCCGTCGCGGCATCGAACGATGTGGTTGCGGAGGTTGGGCAGGTTGATGGTGGACCAAACCATCCGGCTGAACTGTTCCGCCCCTTCCGCCGACATGCTGCGGAACTGGGCGTAGAACGAGGACGGGTCCTGCGCGGCTGCATGCCAAAACGCCATAAACCGTTCCCTGAACCAAGTTTCCAGGTCTTCCTCGGAGGCATCAAGGTAGATCAGGAGATCGACGTGCGCGGCCAAGGTTTCTCCGTTGGCAAGCGGAGCGAAGCCAAGGCCTTCCAAGAGGACGACATCCACATCGCCGACGACCCTCGTGAGGGACGGGTCCACATCATAGGTCGTGTGGGAATAACCCGGGACCGCCGTCGGACCCATGCGCAGGGTCCCTATCACGCTCACCAATAACTCAGCGTCATAGGTTTCCGGAAAGCCCTTCCGCATGGCCAAGCCGCGGCTGTTTAGGATGGCGTTTGGAAGGAGGAACCCATCGGTGCACACCGTCTCTATGGTCGCAGACCTTTTGATCGCCTCAGCGAGTTGTCGGCAAAGGGTGCTTTTTCCAGCGGCCACGGAACCGGTGAGGCCGACGATCACGGGTTTGGCCGTGGAGGCGCGATCTAGGATCGTCGCGGCGAGGGCGTCGACGACGACGGCGTTGTCGGAACGGCTACTCATGGGGTTCGGCCAGGGGATGTCGGCCCAGTAAGCATTTCAACATGCAGGTTTGGCAAGGCGGCCCGGCGTTGCGGTCAGGGCGCACTTTTCGGCGCGCGGCTCCGAGGCGGCCCTGGCAGCTTTGGGCGCCCGAGGCGTGTGGGCCAGGGGCTCGGGTCGAGTGCGTGACGCCGTTGTCAACCGCGGGCGTCAACCGCCGGCGCCAGGGCTTTGGGGGGCTGATCTTGCGGACGGCTGGATCATGGCGTTTGGGACCGAGCGCCCGCCCAGCCGCCCGGTCCGGCTCCTAGGCGAAGCCCAGGAACGTTGCGTGCTCGTCCAGGGCGACGCGCTCGCGCGGGAACGCATTCACCGGGGCTGAGGCGTCGCGGCGTCCGATGGCCAGCCCACAGAACAGAAGGGTATCGTCCGAAAGGCCAAAATGGCTTTTGATGGTGCGGCCGTAATTGCCCATGAACTCCTGTGGACAGCTGTCGAGATCCTCCTCTTGAAGAAGAAGCATAATTGTCTGCAGCCACATGCCGACGTCGGACCATTGCGCCTCCTTCATGAACTTGGGGAAGTGACAGAGCAAAAGCACCGGCGCCCCGAATGAGATGATGTTGGCGCGGGTGAAGGCGTCGCGCTGATCGGCCTGATCGCGGGCGATGTTCATAGAGCCATAAAGGGCTGCGCCCACGGCCCGCAGGCGCGCCTGATACTTCTCATGCTTGCCCGGCGCCGACCAGTCGTATTCCGGCGGCGCGTCGGGTTGACTTGCCATGAGCTCTTCCTGCAGCGCGGCGAGGGGCGCGCCTGTCAAAACAAGGCACTCCCAAGGCTGGTAGTTGCACCCCGAGGGGGCGAAGCGCGCACGGTCAAGCACCCGTTTGACGGTGTCCAGCGGAACGGCGTCAGGTAGAAAGGCGCGTACAGAGCGACGTTTCGCAACCGCTTCCGAAACCAGCATGTTTTATCCTTCCGGCCATTGAAGTATGGCGTCCTTAGCAGGATAGATCCGCATTGCGCCACGTCCTTGGAATTTAGGATCGAGGCGTCAGAGGCCGGTTCTCGCATGCGCCTCAAGCCGCGTGGACGCTAGCGCAGGTCCGCGGCTCGCATCCCTCGCCCAAATCCGGATACCGTCAGAGCCGCGCTAGGCGCGTGTGCAAAAACGGCTCCTCGCCTTGGCCGAGGGTGCGATTTTTCGTCGCCCGGACCAAAAGTTCGCGGATTTAAGGGTCCCCGCCGGATCTTGGATGGCGGCGGAATCGCACAACGCTACTCTCGTGGGAACGGATTTTGTTAACTGGCTGAACGGCGATGGTCGGGTCAGCTGAGCCGCGAGGTTTCGCTAGCCGCGCCTGCGTGCGCTCCGCTGCTCCTGGTATGGCGCTTTCACCGGCGTTAACGCATCATGGGTCCAGGGTCGCGCGCCCTTGAAGGGCCCTGGAGCGGTGTTCATGAAACCCATCATCTTGGCGGCGCTGATCGCCGTGTTTCCATTGGCCGCGCGCGCAGAGGGGCCGGTTACGCATTTTCCGGCTTCGCCGCCCGTAGGGCTTGGCCCAATGCCCGGCGGGCCGCCCTACAGCGCAGCGGTGATGGTCGGAGACACGCTCTACATCGCCGGCACGACCGATGGCGCCGGCGCTGGTGCGGGAAGACCGGCGGCGGACGCGACGGCGGCTGCGATAATCGTCCTTGATAACGTTAAGGCCACCGTGGAAAAGGCGGGCTTGACCATGGACGACCTCGTTTGGGTGCAGATCTTCGCGTCAAACTTGGGGGACTACGGGGCGTTCAACGCCGTTTACCGCGGCTACTTCAAAGGTCCACTGCCCGCGCGCGCCTTCATCGGCGCCGGGTCGCTTTTGGGTGGCGCCCATTTTGAAGTTATGGGCATCGCCGTCAGGAGAAAATGACGAGAGTGGGCGTAAGGGCGCCCATTCGACGCGTCTGGTTGGGCCTAGCCTGGATGGCGGGGCGGCCGATTTTACTGCCGAGGCATGCCGGTGAGGGTTGTTACGCTTTATCCCGCACCGCATGAAATCAGGTGCGGTTCGGCCATGGAGGTGGACGATGTCGGCTGAAGCGATCGAGCGCGCGCTCCGCGGCGCTGAGACAATGGGCGTCGCGCCAGGCTTCGTCGCTGTAGCGCGCCTGCCTGATGGCGGGACTTACGAAGGCGCCTTCGGACGACGGGGCCCTGGAGACGCGGCGGCGATGAGCGCCGACACGCTTTTCTGGATCGCCTCGATGACCAAGCTTGCCACGTCCATCGCCGCCTTGCAGCTGGTGGAAGGCGGCCATGTAGGGCTCGACCAGGACGTCGGCGACCTCCTTGCGACCGTGCGACGATGCCCAATACTCGAGGGCTTCGACGCCGCAGGGGCGCCTGTGCTTCGCCCGTCCGCCCGACCGGTGACCCTTCGTCATTTGCTGACCCATACGTCCGGGTTCGGCTACGTGTTCATGAGCCCGGACTTGGCCCGATATGCGGCCCATTTTGGCCTCGGCCTTGATCAGGCGTTGGCGCTGCCGCGCCTTTTTGAGGCTGGCGAACGCTGGCAGTATGGCGTCTCAACGGATTTCGTCGGCCAGATCGTCGAGGCCCTGACCGCGCAGGGATTGGATGCGTACCTAAAAGCCCATGTGTTCGATCGCCTCGGCATGTCGGACACAACATTCGCGCCCTCGCCCGATCAGGCTGCGCGCACGGCGACCATGTGCTTGCGCCAGGACGATGGCAGCCTCGCCCCCATGCCCTTTGCGCCGCCGCCTCCGCCTAACCCCATGTTGGGGGGAGGCGGCCTTTATTCCACTGCAGGAGACTATCTGAAGCTTCTAACCGCATTGTTGAATGGCGGCGAGGGTCTGTTGACGAAGGCCAGCCTTGATCTTCTGACAAACAACCAGGTGGGCGAAATCGATTGCGGCCATCTCGAAAGCTCCCATCCGATGCTGACTAATTCCTTTAAACCCATGCCCGAGGTAGCTCGGCGCTGGAGCCTTGCTATGATGCGCAACGAAACCGCCGGGCCGCACGGACGCAGCGCAGGGAGCGTTGCATGGGCAGGCTTGAGCAATTGCTACTACTGGATGGATCCTTCAGCGGACGCTGCCGGCGTTCTGCTCATGCAGATTCTGCCCTTCGCGGACGCGCGTGCGCTTGACCTGTTTGGCGCGTTCGAACGGGCTGTGTACGCCTAAACCGCGGTGGCGTTATAAAAGGGTCAGTCCGCGCTGCGGCAGCTGGACCACGCGGGTTCCCAAGGCGTCGCGCGGTCATGGCCGAGCGCCGTGCGGCCTTCCGAGCATGGCCCAAGTCGCCATTTCCTTTAGATCTTTTTTTGGCCAGAGGATCCGTGCACCCTCCAATCGGAAGGGGGATCGTGGCGCTGGGGGCGGAGGGCGTCTTCATCGTCCGGTGAACGCCGCCGCGCGCTTCTCCACGAAATGCGCGACACCCTCCTTAAAATCCTCGCTGACAAAGCTCGCCTGCATGTCAGCGTTAGCCGCATCGATGGCTTCGCCGAGGTCCTGGAACTGTGCGTTCCAGATCTCGCGCTTCATGTCCCGGAGCGATCTCGGAGAGACGTCTTTGGCGAGCATCCGTGCATAGGCGGCCACTTCTTCTTGGAAGCGTTCGTGGGGGATGACGCGGTTAACAAGTCCCAGGGCCGCCGCTTCTGGCGCCAGGAAGGTGCGAGCTGAGAAGAGAAGGTCCGCCGCATTGGCTATCCCGACGAGGCGGGGGAGCAGCCATGAAACGCCGTGTTCAGCGATAAGCCCGCGACGGGAAAAGGCCGTCGTGAACTTCGCGGCGTCGGAGGCGAAACGCAGATCGGCGTAGAGCGCAAGCACAAGCCCTAATCCTGCGCAGGCGCCGTTTATGGCGGCGATGATGGGCTTGGGCACCGCGGGGAAGTAGGAGTACTGCCGTTGAAAATCGCTGCGCGAAGCCGGATCGAACACAATGGGGCGATCGTACGTAGCCGCCGCGCCCGATCGGTTAGATGATCCAGGCTCGTCCTGCGCCGAGGCGATTGTCGACTGAAGGACCTTCATGTCCGCCCCAGCGCAGAAACCCCGTCCGGCCCCGGTCAGGACGATGACGCGCACAGCTTCATCCCGACTGGCCGCGCGCATGGCGTCGCGAACCTCGCGGTCCATCTCGGCGCGCCAGGCGTTGAGTTGGTCTGGGCGATTGAGCGTCACCGTAGCGACGCCATCGTCCACCGCGTAGGTGATGTCCTGAACGTCCATGATTTTCTCTCCCATTATATTTTGGAGGCGAAAGGGTGCCGGCGCGCCCTCTTCGGTGTCAACCTGGAGGGGATCTTCCCCGGTGCGGCCCCCCGTTTGCTCTTCATGCGACGCCGCAAACGCACGTTAACGAAGACGCTCTGACGGAACCATTCCATAGACTGGGTCGTTTGTTTCGTCGTCAGATCGCTAGTAGTTCATAACAGGAGAATAATATGAGACTGATTACCCTTTGCGGAGCACTGGCTACGCTTATGCTTACGGCGTGTGGCACAACTGAAAAGACAGTTGTTGTTCAGCCAGCCGCCGGCTCGACTGTAGTCGTTCCGCCGTCAGGCGATGCGAAAGTCGTCCCAAACCACTAATTTAACTGGGTTTGTAGGGTGTTCTAACGCCTACACACGCGTTTAACTTTGCAGCCTTGATGAGAGGATCAGCGGCGTAAAGGATTTGCTGAGCTAGGCCGCAGACAGGTCCGAGCGATTTTTTAATGCAACTCCGACGGCGGCGCCGCCGTCATATTTCGGGCTGGCGGGTAGAGGTCGATTGCAAAGCATCTTTAACGTCTAAATCAGGCAAATTATCCGCCATTACAATGTACTGTGTATTTTATCGCGTTACTTTCGTTTCCATTTGAGTCGATTATATATGCACTAATCGTGGTATAATATTCACTGTTGGTGCAGGTCCACCCGCCCGAAATCACGGCTCCTTTTTTCTGAGCTTCTGGTGGAATATTGATTGCAGTGGACGGGTTCAAATGAATGCTGTTGGCGCTCGTTGCAATTAAGTCGCGGTGCAAGAGGATGGCGTTTCCGTGTGGAGCTACAAAGTGGAACTCCGGGATAATTGTCTTCGGCGTCATGTTCAGCGGCGCAGGGCCTAGGCGGACGCTCATCGAGAGCAAAACGGGGCCCTCAGGTTTTGAGGACACGGGGTTGACCGGTCGCTCGGCCGTGATCGTTGGCGCGACCTCCGGCTCAGGAACGAGCAGGGTTTCAGTGGCTGAGGCGTGTCCTACCGCCACGACCGCGGCGCAGACGGCGGACGTAAAAATCCCCCAGGGGCGAATAGTCATGGCGGTAACGGTCACTAGGTCCTCACAACGGTTAGCCACGGCGTCCCGGCGGGCCGTCTGCTTCAGCCGGACATGTGGGCAACCGGCGTCGCTCCTAAGACCAGCTCAACAGGCCGCGTCACGTGCATCCGGATTTCAAGATTATAGGCGCGCAACACTCTGTCCAGGCAGCGCCTTCGTCTAGCGCCGTTTGGTTACCAGCGTGTGTCAGGTCCCGGCGGCGCCCCTGTTCCACGCCCTACGGCCGCGGCGAGGCTGCAGGCCGTTGCAGCTTCGACAGGGTGTCGGTCGACCGTCTGATCCTGGGCGCAGTTCAAGCCCAGCAGGGGTCAGTTCGAACGTCGGAGGCGATTAGACGGCCTCCATCCGGCCGCCGCCGCAGGGATGACGATCAGTCTTGTTCCTCGGCTTGGCCGTGTCGCCGAGAGCGGGCCGAAATGAGGGGTGATGAAGACGCGGGCGCTTCAGGCGCACACCGCGTAAAACGGCGTAAATTCAGTGCCCGTTCAGGGCTGAAGTGGCGGTGAGAGAGGGATTCGAACCCTCGATAGAGTTTCCCCTATACACGCGTTCCAGGCGTGCGCCTTCAACCACTCGGCCACCTCACCCCGCTGTCGCAATTCAGTCGTCGGCGACGCCCGGGGTTCTCCAGTGCGTCTCCCAACGAACCGTAAGGCGTGTTCAGGTTCAAACAGCACGCCCCGGCTCTGCGGAGGACGCGGAGATATAGGAAGGATCCCAGGTCTGCAAGGAAGAAGCTTCCAGGTCCTCGAGGCGCAGAGATGGATCGGCGGCGGATGCGACGCGGCGCTTGTGTCGTCTGTCTCCAGGGGCGACCATGATCCAAGAGTGAGGTGGGAGGAACTGAGCATGGGGTTTTCCGAGTTCGCACACTACGACGGCCTTGGCCTGGCCCAATTGGTCGCCAACGGCGAGGTTAGTCCCGTTGAGGTCGTCGAGGCCTCTATTGAGCGGATCGAACGACATAACCCCGCATTGAACGCCGTAGTCTACCGGGCCTACGACGAGGCCCTGACTGTAGCGCAAGGGCCCCTCCCGGCAGGCCCCTTCAGGGGTGTGCCCTTCCTCATCAAGGATCTCGGCCTCGAGGTGCGCGGATGGCCGAGAACGTCCGGCAGCCGCTTCGCCGAGGTGGCGCAGGACAGCAGAGATAGCGAACTTGTGAAGCGCTATCGCGCGGCCGGCGTGGTGCTCGTTGGGAAGACCAACACGCCGGAATTCGGCATTCCCGGGGTCACGGCGTCCGAGCGCTTGGGACCCTGCCGAAATCCCTGGAACGTCGCGCATATTTCCGGCGGTTCGTCCGGCGGCGCAGCCTCGGCGGTGGCTTCAGGCATGACGCCGCTCGCCCACGCCTCGGATGGTTTGGGCTCCATCCGAATTCCTGCCGCATGCTGCGGGCTTGTGGGCCTCAAGACAACGCGCGACCGCAATCCAAACGGTCCGGACGACGCAGACCGGGCCATCGGTTTCACCGTCGATCACGTCGTGTCGAGGACGGTTCGCGACAGCGCAGCCATGCTTGATGCGACGGGGTACCCGGAGGCGGGCTCACCCTACGCCGCGCCCGCCAAGGCCGGTGCGTTTCTTGATGAGGTCGCACGGGATCCGGGTCGTCTGAAGATTGCTTGGTCGGGCGAGACCGCCAGCGGTCGTCCAATCCACCCGGAGGTCCGCGCCGCCCTTGAAGCGACGGCGAAGGCCCTAGAAGGGCTTGGACACGATGTGGTTGAGCAAGGCCTGGGCATAGATTACCGGCAGCTTTATCGCGCGCAAGCCCGGGTCTCGGCGGCGAACTTCGCCGCGACCATCCGGCGCTGGGTCGAGATGAAAGGGCGTGAGCCCGGGGACGATATCGGTCCCCTTGCCCGAAGGGCTTACGAAGCTGGGAAGCGCATCACGGGCGAGGACGCCCTATGGGGGCTGCAGCAACTCCGTCTGTTGACCCGCCAGATACTTCTCGCGTTTGAGGCCATTGATGTCTTCTTGACGCCGGTTCTCGGGACGCCCGTTCCGCGGGTCGATGATCTTGATCCCCTCACCGACGACCTGAAGGCCTTCGACCGGCGGCAAGCGGAGACGTTCCCGTTCACGCCGCCCTTCAATTTCACCGGGCAGCCCTCGCTCTCACTCCCGCTTCAGCGCTCATCCGATGGGCTGCCCATTGGGATGATGTTCACCGCGGCCTATGCTCAGGAGGCTGTTCTCCTGCGGCTGGCGGGCCAACTTGAGCAGGCTCTGCCCTGGGCTGGCAGGCGACCCACCCACTACGGATAGACACCGGGCCCGGTGACCCATGCGCGAGCCGCGGCACACCACGGGTCTGCCGCGCGGGGCCTCGCCTTGGTTGGGTAAAGTTGCGCGCGGTCAATGCCCTATGGCTTGCGGAGGTCCTCGCTATGCGCGAGATAAGGCCACAAAAGCCCGGAATGCTGCGGCACGACGCCAAGGGAGCGCGACAATGGACTTCAATCTTTCAGAGCAACAACGCCACTACCTGGACCGGGTGGTGCAGTTCATGGACGAGCACATCGTCCCAGCCGTTCCGATCTACGAAAAGGAAATGAGCGTCATCGGCGATGATCGTTGGAAGGTCGTCCAGATCGTCGAACAGCTGAAGACGAAGGCGAAAGCCGCTGGGCTGTGGAACTTCTTCATGCCGCCCCATTCGGGGCAGGTGCATGTGGACGACACGTTTCAGTTCGAAGGGATTCAGCTGACCAATTTGGAGTACAGCCTCATCGCCGAGCAACTCGGCAAAGTCGGCTTCGCTTCGGAGGTGTTCAATTGCTCAGCGCCGGACACCGGCAATATGGAAGTCCTCATGCGCTACGGGACTCTGGCGCAAAAGGAGAAGTGGCTGCGCCCGCTGATGAACGGCGAAATTCGTTCCGCCTTCCTGATGACCGAGCCTGACGTCGCGTCTTCCGACGCCACGAACATCCAGACGGAAATCCGCCGCGAGGGCGACGAATACGTCATCAACGGTCGTAAGTGGTGGTCCTCGGGCGTAGGCGATCCGCGCTGCAAGGTCGCCATCGTCATGGGTAAGACCAACCCCGAAGCGGAGCGTCACGCTGCGCAGTCCCAAGTGCTGGTGCCCCTGGACGCCCCTGGCGTCGAAGTCGTCCGTATGCTGCCGGTTTTCGGCTATGACGACGCCCCGCACGGCCACGCGGAAGTTATTCTGCGCAACGTCCGGGTGAAGGTCGAGGACGCATTACTCCTTGGTGAGGGGCGTGGCTTCGAAATCGCACAAGGCCGCCTCGGCCCCGGGCGCATTCACCACTGTATGCGCACCATCGGTGTGGCTGAAGTCGCGCTTGAAAAGATGGTCAAGCGCCTGCAATCCCGCAAAGCCTTCGGCAAGTACATCTCAGATCATTCGGTTTGGGAGGAGCGCGTGGCCGAAGCGCGTATCAATATCGAGATGTGCCGTCTGCTTTGCCTCAAAGCGGCGGACATGATGGATAAGGCGGGCAATAAGTCTGCCCGGCTCGAAATCGCGATGATTAAGGTCGCCGCGCCGAAGATGGCCCTGAAAATCATCGACGACGCAATACAAGCCCATGGCGGCGGCGGCGTCACGTCAGATTTCGGCCTCGCCAGGTCCTATGCCGGCATCCGCACGTTGCGGCTCGCCGACGGGCCGGACGAGGTCCACAACCGCACGGTCGCCCGCATGGAGTACGGTAAATATGGCGACGCCGTCGTGCGGCTAAGGACCGAGGCTGAGGAAAAACTTCTGGTCGCCGGTATCCGCTAGCCCGCGCCAAGGGAGCCCGCCGTCATGTGCGGCGGCGAGGCCCCTTCGCGGCTAGCGCCGGCGGCCTGATCGGCGTGATTGGCGCTTCGACGGCGGGACGTTTGGATCGCGGCCGCGCCACATCGTCGCTTAAGTCTGCAGTTAACAGAACGCAGACTTTCCTTTGTCCGCCACACACCCTAAGCCACTTTTCTCAGCCCAAGCGCAGACCTCTTGGCTAGCCTAAGGACCTGATATGGCGATTACCGCCGATGACGTCTTGACCATTATCTCCGAGGAAGTGCCTGTCGATAAGGCCACATTGGATCCCAACGCGACCCTTGAGTCCCTCGAGATCGCGTCATTAGACATGATCAGCGTGATGTTCGCCCTTGAGGACAAGTTCGGCGTCATCATAGAGCAGGAAGACGTGAAGGGGGCGGCGACCTTGCAGGATTTCCTGAACATCGTCCTCGCCAAATCCGCCGCGCCCACAAAGGGGTAGTCTCGCCGCTATGGCTCAGCGGATCGCAATCACCGGTATGGGTTGCGTCTCAGGCCTCGCCCAGGGGGTTGAGCCGGCGTGGAGCGCATTGATCGCCGGACAGGGGGCGGTGCGTCAGATCGAGCGTCGATTTCCCGGCGAAGGCGATTACGCCTACGGCGGTCCGGCCGCGGTCGTCGACGACTTGAATACAACGGCTTTATTGGATCACTACGGTCCCCGAGCCGTCGCTCATTTAGATCCTTTCGCGCTTTTCGCCGCCGTCGCCAGCTTTGAGGCGATTGCGCAGGCGGGGCTGCTTAGCCGGGGCGATATCCTTGAGGAGGCGGTCATCATCTACGGCGTCGGCTCTGGCGGCAATGCGACCATGGAGGAGGGATACGGACGGCTTTTCGACAAGAGGCTCGCCACCGTTCATCCGCTTATGATCCCCCGGTACATGGTTTCAGCTGCGGCCAGCCACCTTTCGATCCTCTTCGGCGTGAAGGGCATGGCCTATACTATCGCTTCGGCGTGTGCGTCGTCAGGACACGCCATCGCGGAGGGCATGCATATGCTGCGCGCGGGTCGAGCCTCCACGGTCATCGCCGGCGGCGCGGAAGCCCCAATCACCTATGGCGGTTGGGCCGCATGGAAGGCTGTCAAAGCCATGTCGTCCACCACCTGCAGACCGTTTTCCCAGGGACGGGACGGCATGATCCTCGGCGAAGGCGCCGCTACCCTGGTCCTGGAGACTTGGGACCACGCCCTAGCGCGCGGCGCCCCTGTCTTGGGCGAACTGATCGGCTCGGGCGCGTCTTCCGACGCGTTCCACATCACCCAGCCCCAAGGGGAGGGCGCGGTGCGAGCGCTTTGCGCGGCGTACGCCGACGCTGACCTGCCCCTTGACACGCCAGCCCTGATTTCAAGTCATGGGACCGCCACAGAAGCTAACGATCGCACTGAGGCAGGGGCACTGAACACGTTTTTCGGCTCCGCCCTCGACAGGCACGCCGTCATTGCCACTAAGTCCGCTCACGGCCACCTCATGGGTGGGGCCGGCGCCATTGAATTGATCCTGGGCGTGCTGGCGATCCAGCGTGGGATCGCGCCGCCCGTTCTGAATTACCTTGGTCCCGACCCTAATTGCCGTCTACCGCTGGTGCTGGGCGAAGCTACGCCGATCAAGCACCGCCACTTGGTCTCCAACGCCTTCGCGTTCGGCGGATTAAACTCAGTTTTAATCGCGCGGGCGGTCTGATCACGTCCCCAAGCGCCCTTCGTCAACCAAGGGTCCGAGCAGGTCCGTTCCTTCCGCGCTATGGCGCCTGGGTTTGCGCGGTTATGCCGTTTCGGCCCGCGACGTTCTGGCGGCGTTTCACGCCGTTCAACGTAGGTCAAGGAGCGCAAGGGTGAAGCGAATTTCGGTTTCGTGCGATTTTGACGGCACCATTACCGTGACCGACACGGTCAACGCCCTTTTGCAGGAATTCGCCGAACCGGCCTGGCTTGCCATCGAAGACGACTGGTGCGCCGGGAAAATCGGCTCCAGGGACTGCCTTTCGGCACAGACCGATCTTTTGCGCATAGAGCCGGCCCAGCTGGACGCCTATCTCGATGCGGTCGCCGTCGACCCGGACGCAGCAGCCTTTTTCCAAGATTGCGAGCGCATGGGCATGGACGTGGTCGTCGTTTCAGACGGCTATGACTGGGCTGTACGGCGTATTCTGGATCGTATTGGGGCAAAGACCGTCCCGGTTTTTGCTAATCGTCTGGTTCCCAAGGGCGCGGACCGTTGGTCCCTTGAGTGTCCCTATATGGCCGAGGCCTGCGGGTCCGGGGTTTGCAAATGCGCCGTGGCGGCTGCGCCCGGTCTGAGGGCGCATATTGGCGACGGCCGCTCGGATACCTGCATCGCCGACCGCGTGGACGTAGTGTTCGCCAAGGGGTACCTCTTGGAAAGTCGGCGTGCGCGCGGGGCGGCGGCGACGGCGTTCAACACGTTTGCGGACATTCGCGCCGCCCTGCCGGCCTTGCAGGCCCGCGTGGTTGAAACGGTCCCTGAGGACGCGGTCGCTCAGCGCGCTCGTCCGATCGCTTGCCTGGGGGCTTGACGCAGAGGCCTCGCTTGACGGTGCGCTGACGTACACGCTTAACTGTCTGAAAAATAAAGATAGGGGAGTAAGCGACGGTGCACGCCTTTACCTACGCCGACGTCTACGAGGCGGTCGCCAAGGCCCAGCCCCTGAGGCCGGCGATCATTCAGGGCGAGCGGCGCTTATCGTGGGGCGATTTCGACGCCCGCGCGGACGCTCTCGCGGCTGAACTGCTCGATGCGGGTTTGACACATCAGTCAAAAGTCGCGGCCTATTTATATAATTCGCCAGAGTACTTAGAGACGTACTTCGCCGCATTCAAAGGGGGCTTTGCGCCCTTCAACGTAAACTATCGCTACGGCGCTGACGAGCTGCTCTACCTTCTTGACAACGCCGACGCTGAAGCGGTGGTGTTCCACGCCTCCTTTGCAGAGGTCCTGGCCCCGTTGCGCTCGCGGCTCCCGAAAGTGAAACTATACCTTGCCGTCTCAGACGACCGTCACGAGCGTCCGGCGTGGGCTTTAGATTACGAACAGGTCGCCTCGAAAGCCCACCATGGGCGCCCCGTGCGCGCGCCGTGGGGCCGCTCGGGCGGGGATCTGCTTCTACTCTACACCGGCGGCACTACCGGAATGCCCAAGGGCGTCATGTGGCGTCAGGATGAGCTCTTCAGGGCCCTCGGCCAGGGCGGGAATGTCCTTATAGGCTTGGCTCCCATAGAGACGCTCGATGAAATCGGCTCACGCCTGGCGTCGGAGGACCATCCGCGGCCAGTGAGCCTTGCCGCCTCGCCGCTGATGCATGGCACAGGTCAATTCGGCTCCCTCACGGCCCTAACCCTCGGAGGAACCGTTACGCTTCTTCCGTCACGGAAGTTTTCAGCGGAGGAGCTTTGGAGCGAGGTTGAGCGCAATCGCGTCACGCGGGTCGGCATTGTCGGTCTTGCATTCTCCACGCCTATGCTGGACGCGCTTGAGGCCAATCCCGGGCGGTGGAATTTGTCGAGTCTGAAGTTTATCGGGTCCTCGGGCTCCATGTGGAGCCAGGAGAACAAGAGGGCGATGCTCCGCCATCTGCCCGGGTGCGTCCTTTCAGACGCCTTCTCGTCATCTGAGGCGCTGGGGATGGGCGCCTCTCAGTCCGCGGGCGGGGCTGAGGCGCAGACCGCCAAGTTCGTCCTTGGGCCGAACGCGGCGGTGTTCACGGAGGACGGCCGGCGGGTCCGCCCGGGCTCGGGCGAACGCGGGTTGGTTGCGGTGGGCGGACGGCTGCCGGAGGGCTATTACAAGGATCCAGAAAAAACCGCTCGCACCTTTCCGATGCTGGAGGGGCGGCGCTGGTGCATACCGGGCGATTGGGCCACGGTTGAGGACGACGGCGCCTTGACCCTGCTCGGTCGGGGCTCCGTCTGTATCAACACGGGAGGGGAAAAAGTCTTTCCCGAGGAGGTTGAGGAAGCCCTGAAACGCCACGAGGCGGTCCGTGATGCCGTGGTGGTAGGCCTGCCTGACCCGCGCTTCGGAGAGAAGATCTGCGCCGTCGTCGAGTTGGAGGCGGGCGCCGCGGATCCCGGGCTCTCCCACCTTGCCGCCCACGTGAAGGGTCAGCTCGCAGATTACAAGGCGCCGCGCGCCCTGGTTATTGTCGACACCGTCGGACGGGCGCCTAACGGCAAAGTCGATTATAAGGGCGTGCGACAGCGCGCCATCGATGCGATGTCCTCAGAGGTCGCCGTCGCCGGCTGATTTCCCTAGGGCGCGCCCCTTGCTTGCATCGGGGGGGCATTGATAGGCTCCAGCGCCCAGCCGACATCTCGCCGGCGACAGGCGGCGCCGTCATTCCGGTCAGCGTGGCCGGTGCGCGCCACGCCTTTATTTCTGATTGCAATTCATGGAGCGCCGAGTGCCACGGAATAGGTTTTTTATCGCCGCGGTGGCGAGCGGTTTTCTATCGATCGCTTCTGGCATGATCGCGGCGGCGGCGAGCGTCGCCCCTTCGCCGAGCTATGGAGCTTGGGGAGTGGACGTTTCAGGCGAGAACCCTGCGATTAAACCGGGCGATGACTTCTTCGCCTTCGCTAACGGCGCTTTTCTCGACCGCTTGAAAATCCCGGCAGACCAGGCCGAATACGGCTCGTTCAATGTTCTCATCGATCTGTCGGAAGCGCGCGTCCACACAATCCTCGAGGATGCCGCAACGAAGACCCCTGGCCTCGTTCCCGAGACGTCGTTTGGTAAAATTGGCGCAGCCTATAGGGCGTTCATGGACGAGGCCGCCGTTGAGCGACGCGGGGTTGAGCCGCTGAAGCCTTTGCTCGACCAGGTGCGCGGCGCGCAAAGTCGGGCGGACGTCGCGCGTCTTATGGGTGATCCGGGACTATTTTCCTCGACGTTTGATGTGGGCATAGCGCCCGACGACAAGGATCCCACGCGCTATGTGATCCAAATTGGGCAGTCCGGGCTCGGCCTGCCGGATCGGGACTACTATCTCACCACCGAGTTCGCCGCGAAAAAGGCGGCGTACGAAGCCTACGTCGCCAAGCTCCTGGGATTAATAGGTTGGCCCGAGCCCGAAGCTTCAGCCAAGGCTGTGGTGGCCTACGAAACCAAGGTCGCTGAGGCCAGCTGGTCGCGCGCGCAGTTGCGCGATCCCGACGCCGTCTACAACCCCATGACCATTTCGTCCCTGAAGACATTAGCCCCGGGCTTTGATTGGTCCGCGCTCATGGAGGGCGCCCACCTGGAGAACGAGGGTGAGGTCGTAATCGACGCCAAGTCTGCGTTTCCGAAAATCGCCGCCGTCTATGAGCAGACCCCCGTGGAGACCCTGCGGGCGTGGCTGGCGTTCCGTCTCGCCGATTCGGCCGCGCCCTACCTGTCTAAGGCGTTTCAGGATGCCCGGTTCGACTTCCGCGGCAAAACCCTCTCCGGAATTGAAGAGCAACGCGCGCGATGGAAGCGCGCGGTCGCCTCGGTGAACGGGATGCTCGGAGACGCTGTTGGTCAGGTTTATGTGGAACGTTACTTCCCGCCGGCGTCAAAAGCCGAGATGGAGACCCTTGTTGCCAATCTCAAATCGGCTCTGGGGCGGCGGATCCAGAACCTGTCCTGGATGAGCGCGGCGACCAAAGCGGAAGCGCTCAAGAAGCTGGACCGCTTCGATGTCCAAATCGGCTATCCAAAAAAATGGAGGGACTACAGCGCCCTCAAGATTGCCGCGGACGATCTTCTGGGAAATGTCCGCCGCTCGGCGGTTTTTGAATGGGACTATCAACGCAGCCGCTTGCACAAACCGGTCGACAAGGACGAGTGGTTGATGACGCCGCAAACGGTGAACGCGTACAACAATCCCCAGTTCAATGAGGTCGTTTTTCCGGCGGCGATTCTTCAGCCGCCCTTCTTTAACCCCGCCGCCGATCCTGCCGTGAACTACGGCGCCATCGGCGCCGTCATTGGTCACGAGATGACCCACGGTTTCGACGACGAGGGTCGCAAGTACGACGACCAGGGACGCTTAAGAGACTGGTGGACGCCGGAGGACGCCAAGGATTTCGATAGTCGCGCGAAAGCCCTGGGCGCATCTTATGAGAAGATCCCCGTGGTCGCGGGCGCCCATATCAATGGTCAGCTGACCATGGGAGAGAATATCGCCGACCTAGGCGGTCTTTTGACGGCCCTCGACGCGTATCACGCGTCCCTCCACGGTCGGCAAGCCCCCGTTATCGACGGTCTCACGGGGGATCAGCGGTTCTTTCTTGGCTTCGCGCAGATCTGGCGCGAAAAAGAACGAGAGGACGCCCTTCGCGAGGCCTTGGTGTCCGACCCGCATTCGCCCTCTAAGGCGCGCGTTGATGGGGTTTTACCCAATGTGGACGTCTGGTACCGGGCTTTCGATGTTAAGCCGGGAGATGGCCTCTACCGGGCGCCTGACGAGCGCACGAGGATCTGGTGAGCCGGTCGGGAGCGGGACGGGTCGTCGCTCCTTTTTGACGGACATGGTAAAATTATCGTGAAGCGCCCAAGACGAGTGAGCCCGCCGCGGGGGATTATCGCGGCGGGCTCTTTTTTTCTCAATCTAGGTGGGCGTTTCCTCCCCGAAACGCCGGAGGCTTAGATGTCTTCCGCATCTCTTGACCTCGCAGGATGAGAAAACGGCAAAATTGACCCTAAGTCAACGGCCCGTCTTATTTTTTTACGCTACGAGGCAAGGATTTATAGTCAATTTTTGACAAGTTCGTAAAAAATAATCCTTTTGGCTAACGTCTTTACGGGACCGGCGCTATTAGCCCCTAGGGCAGCCGGATGACGCTTGCGTCTGGCGCGTCGCCAGGAAGTGTGATGGGCTACGTCATGGCCGCGAGAATTGACAGGAGCGTTGTGGAGGAGGCCCTCGAGCCGGACCTCGAGATCGTCGATCCGCATCATCACCTTTGGGACCGCAGGGCCTTGATCGCCGGTCTTCCCGCGCCGACGCATCCGTTCGAGCAAATCCTGCGTATCTCGCCCCGTTATCTTTTGGATGAGCTGATCACAGATCTTAAATCCGGGCACAAGGTGCGCCAGACCGTCTACGTTGAATGCGGATCCCAATACCGCGGCGAGGGGCCCGAGGTTATGCGTCCCGTCGGGGAAACCGAGTTTGTGGTCGAGACGGCGGAGGAATGCGCCGGCGGAAGTTTTGGTCCGATCAGGGCCTGCGCGGGCATCGTCGGCCATGCCGACCTTCGGTTAGGCGTTGCGGTGCGCGAGGTTTTGGAGGCGCATGTTGAGGCGGGAGGGGGGCGGTTTCGCGGCGTGCGTCAAAGCGCCTCCTGGGACGCCGACCCCCAGGTGCTGGGCCCTTTGGCGCGAATGGGGCAGGGGCTCTACGTTAGCGACGCCTTCAGGGCTGGTTTCGCCGAATTGCAGCCCCTCGGCCTATCTTTCGACGCCTGGCTGCTTGAGCCGCAATTACCCGACCTCGTTGATCTCGCAGGTCGGTTTCCCGACACGACGATCGTTCTGGACCACGTTGGAACGCCTTTGGGGATCGGCGCCTACGCCGCCCGCCGCGAAGACCGGTTCAATGCGTGGCGCAAATCCATAGCCGCCCTCGCGGCCCATCCCAACGTCGTCGTCAAGGTCGGGGGCCTCGCTATGCCCTTTGGTGGATTTGCGCCCCTGCCGCCGGACTCGGAGGAGCCCCTTTCAGCCTATCTCGCGCGACAGTGGTCGCCCTACGTTGATGTCTGTCTAGACGCCTTCGGCATGGACCGGTGCATGTTTGAAAGCAATTTCCCAGTTGACCTCTACACCTGCCGCTACGGGGTGCTCTGGAACGTTTTCAAACGCCTAGCAGACGGCTTCTCCGCCCATGAGAAGGCGGCGGTTTTCAGCGGCGTCGCCCGCAGGGTCTACCGGCTTCCTTAAGGTCGACCTGCTGGGGTCGGCGCCCCGGTATTGTTCATGAGCTGGAGGTCCAATGAGGCGGGTTTTCACCCTCACCGCTCTCGGGGCGGGACTTGTGATAGGGGTAAACGCACCCTGGCTGGCGGCGGCGAACGCCGGGTCGCTTGAGGCTGGTGCGGCTCCCGGCCTTCACGAGGCCCCGGCGCCGCAGGAAGCGGATGCGTACACCCGTTACGAGCTCGACGAGCCCGGCTCAGGTCGCTTTCGAATCTTCTATGACGTCTCTGCGGTCCGAACAGGAGCTTCGACTTATTTTAACCCCATCAGGCACGGCAGTGTGGCGAGCGGTGAGGCTGTTTTTGATGCGGCCACAGGCAAACCCCTCAGGTTTAAGGTGGTCTCTGGCGCCGACGCTAAGATCGCTGGCTTGACCGAGGCGAATCCTCAACTCGACTACATCCAGGTCGACCTTGCGCGCCCAGTTCCTCCAGGCGGAGGCCAGGCCCGCGTCAGGATCATCAAGACCTATGAGGATGTGGCGAGCTATTTCCAGTCCGGCGAGGATATAATCTTCAGCCGCGGACTTGGCGTGAAACGTAACGCGGTGGTCCTTCCCAAGGGCTACGCCGTCGTCTCTTGCAGCTTCCCCTCTCAGATCGAGGAGGAGGACGACGGCCGCCTCAAGGTAAGCTTTATCAATCCGACGCCTGGCGAGGCGCCGGTTCTGATCCGTGCTACGCCGAAGGCGTTCTCCGTCTCCCCGTCCAGCGTGAAGGCTAAGATCGTCGAGCGGGCACGTCAGACTCGCGATATCGTCTACTACCTACGGGACCCTCAGACCCACGCCTTCGACCTCTATCACGACTATACGGAGGATCGCCCCGGCGAGACCCGTTACGTCAACGTTGTGCGCTCTGGCAGCACGGTCTCCAATCCCTCGGCTGTGAACCTGGACACGGGGGTCACGGTGCCAGCGCAGATCTTGAAAGGGGCGGCGATTTCATCGGCGGGTATTTCCGATCCAGGCCTGCCGGCGAACCTCGCCGACGCTGAGGTTGTGGTCTTCACCTTTCCGGAGGTGCTGCAGAACCAGTCCATCCGCCTTCGCATGTCTGAAACCTACATCGATAAGGAGCGCTACCGCCTTGTGGGAGACGAACTCGTGTTCGAGCGGTCATTCGGGCGTCCTGCCAACGCGGTCGTCCTTCCCGTCGGCTACATCCTAACCAATTCCGCTGCACCCGCCACCGTGAGCGCCCTGGACGACGGACGCGTCCGCCTCGACTTCATCAACCCTACGACAGACGATCTTGACGTCCTGATCACGGCGAGGCGCGCGATCCCTGCACGATGAGAATACTCCCTCAGTCGCCGACGGGCCTCGGCACCCGTTTCACGCCGTCGAGTTCTTGAGCCACAAATCCGATCTCCAGAGGCGCGGAGCGTCTGAAACCTAGCCACGTCCCGTAACGGGCGGTCATCGGCGCCATGACGGCTTGGACCAGGGCTTCCCCGGTCATTCCTTTCGCGCGCGCAGCCGAGGTGAGTTGAACCAGCGTCCCAAGGTAGTCTTTGAAGTCCGCGACAGCGGCCTGGTCGGCGATGTCTCCATGCCCAGGCACGTATACGGTGGATGCCGCATCGGGCCGCTTTAGAAACTGATTGTCCGTTTCAATCCAGCGTTTCACGGTACCGTCGATGAGGTTCGGAGAAATTTTGTTCCAGAGCATATCGCCGCAAAAGAGGACGTGGGCGTCCGGCGCCGACACGACGAGGTCGCCGCCGGTGTGGCCCTCCACTGCGGAGATATCTACCCGGCGCGCCCCGAGCCACACGGTCAGACCCGTGTCTGTGGTGACGTCAGGAAAGGGCAGGTGAGCGATGGCCGCCTTAAGGGCGTCGGTAATCCGGTCGCCGAAGAGGTGCGGATTTTCGGTTCTTATCCATCCGCGCACATTCTTGTGCGCGATGATGATCGCGCCTGCGTCCTTGAAGACTTGATCTCCCGCCACATGGTCCATGTGATAATGGGTGTTCACGACATAGCGCACTGGTTTGGGCGTGATTTTTCGAATCTCGCCCAGCAACGCCGCCGCGGCCTGGGGGTCAAAGAAGCTGTCGACGACCAGAACCGCGTCGTCGCCGACAATGAATCCCGCGTTGGATCCGGATTTATGCTCGGGTCCGTCGACGGCGGCGTAAACGCCAGGCCCAATCATCTTGAGCGAAAAAGGGAGCGACGGGGGCGCCTCAGCGGAGGCGCCCTGCGATAACGACAGCGCGAGCGCCGCGCCGATAAGCCAAGACCACGAATGCGGGAGGCGAGGCGACATTGAGACAAGCCCTCTCTTCAATATGGCTGGACCGGTTTTAGCCTCGGTGAATCGCAAACGGCGCAAACGCCTGACAGACAGGCATGAGCTCCATGGTGTTCACGTTGATGTGCCCCGGCAGGGTGGCGACCCAGAAGATCGCCTCGGCAATGTCCTCGGCCGTGAGGGGTTTGGCGCCTTCATAGACCTTGTCCGCCTTGGCCTGATCGCCGCCGAAGCGGACCGTAGAGAACTCTGTGCCGCCACACAGTCCCGGCTCGATGTCGGTGACCCGAACGCCCTTGCCGAGGAGATCGGCCCGAAGGTTCAACGAAAATTGCCGGACGAAGGCCTTTGTCGCCCCGTACACATTTCCGCCCGGGTAGGGGTAGTTGGCCGCCACGGATCCCAGATTGACGACATGGCCCCGGCCGCGCGACGCCATGCCGGGCAAAAGGGCGTGGGTCATATAAAGAAGCCCCTTCACATTGGTGTCGACCATGGTCTCCCAGTCATCCAGTGATGCACGTTCAGCTGGTTCAAGGCCGAGAGCGAGACCGGCGTTATTGACCAACACGTCGACCGCGGAAAAGTCTCCAGGAAGGGATGCAAGCGCTGCGTCGACCGCGGCGCGATCGCGCACATCAAGGACCAGGGGATGGATGGACCCTGCCGGGGCCGAGCCGGCCAAGGCCACGAGGCGATCGGCCCGCCGGCCGGCCGCCACAACCTTATGTCCAGCCTCGGCGAACCGTCTCGCCGTCGCTTGCCCAAACCCGGCGGTGGCGCCTGTGACTAGTACGATCATGGATCTCCCTTTCTAAGGCGGCGCGAAGCCCCTGACCGCGCGGGGTTTAGAGGGGAGCGGGGCATGCTCGCAAGCGCCTTCATCGGCGCCCGGTCGCGACGCGCGCGATGGCCGCCGGAAAGGCGCGGCTCGAGGGGGTGCGCCCTCATGAGCCGGGCTTGGGTCCCGCGGTCGAGAACGCCCCCAACGGCGGGAGAAGGAGCGTTCACGCCTCTCCCTTTGGGCAACGACCGTCGTCACCGGCCGCGTCTGTGGACCCAAGCCCGGCCGAAGCGAAAGGCCCAGCGGGTCGGGGCGCCGAGTCTAGGCGAAAGCAGTTCCAGCGCCGCCAATTTCGTCGGCGCCGGGCTTTAGAGCACCACCCGATAATCCTTGCGCAGCCCTCGTCGACGAAGGGCTCTGCGCTTATTGCGCAGCCTCGTCGTAGAAGTGCGAAAGATCGCGCTTCATCGACTTCAGCGCCTCTGGGTTTAGATAGACCATGTGGCCCGATGGATAGTAGGCGAAGCGGAGATTGGCGCGGAGGGTCGGGTCAAGTTGCATGTGGCCAAGGTCGTACTCTGTGCCGAAGAACGGCGTCGCCATATCGTAGAGTCCGTTGAGCGAGTAGACTTTCAAATGAGGATTTTCGCGCATTGCTGCTGAAAGGTCGAGGGCGACGTCGGCCTGATTCGTTCCGCCGTAACCACGCGCATTGGGCGGACGGTGATCGAAGTCCCACTTCAAGCCCGCGGAATAGAAGGTTGATCGGTAGGTCATATCCGTCTCAAACCCAAGGTCGCGCGTGAGGTAGTCATGGAAGGCGGAGACGAACGCGCCCGTGATGCCCGTGTCGGACGCGTCGTACTCCGTGCCCTCGCCCGCGGCGTCGGCGTCGATACCCTCGAATCGGCTGTCATAGCGGCCAAGGGTCCGTCGCTGGTCGCGAAGCAGCTCCTTGCGAAAGTGGTCAAGGGGAACGCGTAAGTCGCTTTCGAGGAGATATTGCACTGACAGGCCGGTGTAGGCGGCCATCTGCTTGGCGACGGCTTGACGCTCGGCCTCCGGCAGATCTTGGCCCTGAGCAAGGGCGTGAGCGTAGGGGCCGCGGGCCCATTCCCTCACGGTCTGGAGGAAGGCGGACAAATCCGTCGGCTTTTCGGCGAGGCGGTTATGATAGACGGCGGTCGCCGCATAGCTTGGAATGTAGTTGATGAACTCTTGATCGAAACCGGGGGCGCGTCGGCCGTAGTTTAGAATAGAGGATAGGAGAACGACCCCGTTCAGCTGAACTCCGTCTTGTTGCAGGCGGTAAGAAAGACCTGCTGAGCGGGTCGTTCCATAGCTTTCGCCGAAAATGAATTTTGGGGAGTTCCAACGCGCGTTGACCGTCAAATACCGTTCGATCCCACGCGCAAAGGCGTCGATGTCCGCGTCGGTGCCCCAGAACTTTTCAAGCTTCACGTCGCCCAGAGGACGTGAGTAGCCTGTGCCTATGGCGTCGATGAACACCAGGTCCGATTTATCCAGTAGGCTCTCATTGTTGTCGGAATAGTCGAAGGGCGCGTTGTGGGTCGACTGCGGGCTGTCGGTGCGTACGCGGACGGGTCCTAACGAGCCCATGTGGAGCCAGAGGCTGGAGGAGCCTGGACCGCCGTTGTAAAAGAAAGTCACCGTCCGACCGGGCGCTCCTGTGGTGTAGGCCACGTAAAACATGCTCGCCGTGGGTTTACCCTCGTCGTCGCGGATGGTGAGGGTACCGGCTGTGGCCGTATAGGCGAGGGGGCGTCCAGCAATCACCGCTGAATGGTGCGTGACTTTATGGATCTCGTGGGCTGACGCCGAGGCCGAGTCGGCTTCCGCCGCCTTTTCAGGTTTCGCTTCCGCGTCCGACGAGACCGATTTCGCTCCGTGCGCGGTCGATGGAGCATGGGCAGATGCGGTGTCCTGGGCGGCGACGGGTGTCGCGGAAAAATCCAGCGAAAGCGCGGCGATGAACGCGGCGGCGGCGACGGATGCATAGGGTGATTGGGCCATGTTTCCCCCGGACTAGATATGCGCTGGGCGCAACGCCACGCCCTTAACGACGCCCTGCATAGTTGGGTCAATCGCCGGCAGTGTTTCACTGCGGACATGAAAACCCCAGGGGGGACTGGAAACGACGCCTCCCGCCAGGCGCAAAAGAAAACCCCCGGCCGCGAGGCCGGGGGTTGGATTTGGTCCCGTGCGGGGACGCAGACCTCAGAAAGGATGCGGTCTAGCCGCGCCCCGTCTCGGTTAGAAGTCCATGTCGCCCATGCCGCCCATGCCGCCGCCCGGCATGCCGCCGGCGCCCGCCGCGGACGCCTTCTTAGGCGCCTCTACAATGGCGGCTTCTGTGGTGATGAGAAGGCCAGCGACGGAGGCCGCATCCTGAAGCGCCGTACGCACGACCTTCGCCGGGTCGATGACGCCAGACGACACAAGGTCGCCGTACTCTTCGGTCTGCGCGTTGAAGCCGAAGGTGGCCGAGGGGTTCTCAAGCACCTTGCCCACAACGATGGAGCCTTCCACACCCGCGTTTTCCGCAATCTGGCGGATCGGGGCTTGAAGGGCGCGCCGGACGATGGCGATGCCGGCGTTCTGGTCGTCGTTTTCGCCCTTGAGGCCTTCGAGGACCTTTGTCGCCTTCAGCAGAGCGACACCGCCGCCGGCGACGACGCCTTCCTCAACTGCGGCCCGGGTGGCGTTGAGCGCATCGTCAACCCGGTCCTTCTTTTCCTTGACCTCGACTTCGGTGGATCCGCCGACCCGCACCACGGCCACGCCGCCGGCGAGCTTCGCGAGACGCTCCTGGAGCTTCTCCTTGTCGTAGTCCGAGGTGGTGTCCTCGATCTGCTTTTTGATCTGGGAGATGCGCGCCTCGATGCCTTCCTTGGCGCCGGCGCCTTCAACGACAGTGGTGTCGTCTTTGGTGATGGTCACCTTTTTGGCCCGGCCGAGGTCGGCGAGGGTGACGTTCTCGAGCTTGATGCCGAGGTCTTCGGAGATGACCGTTCCGCCGGTCAGGACGGCGAGGTCTTCAAGCATGGCCTTGCGACGGTCGCCGAAGCCCGGAGCCTTCACCGCTGCGACGCGCAGACCGCCACGAAGCTTATTGACCACGAGGGTGGCGAGCGCTTCGCCTTCAATGTCCTCAGCGATGATGAGAAGGGGGCGGGCCGACTGAACCACCGCCTCAAGCACTGGCAGAAGCGGCTGAAGGGAGGAGAGCTTCTTCTCGAACAGCAGGATCTGCGGCTCGTCGAGAACAACTTCCATTTTGTCGGCGTTGGTGATGAAGTAGGGGCTGAGGTAGCCGCGGTCGAACTGCATTCCCTCGACGACATCGAGTTCCGTTTCAGCCGTCTTGGCTTCTTCCACGGTGATGACGCCCTCGTTGCCGACCTTTTCCATGGCGCGAGCGATCATCTCACCCACTTCCTTGTCGCCGTTGGCGGAGATGGTGCCCACTTGCGCGATTTCGCTGTTGGCGGAAACCTTCTTCGAGGTGGACTTGATGTGCTCGACGACGGCGATGACCGCCTTGTCGATGCCGCGCTTCAAATCCATCGGGTTGCGGCCCGAAGCCACCGACTTCAAGCCTTCGGTGACGATGGACTGGGCCAGGACCGTGGCGGTGGTCGTGCCGTCGCCAGCCTTGTCGTTGGTCTTGGACGCGACTTCGCGAATCAGCTGGGCGCCCAGGTTCTGGAACCGGTCGGACAGCTCGATCTCTTTGGCCACGGACACGCCGTCCTTGGTGGAGCGCGGAGCGCCGAAGGACTTTTCAATGACCACGTTGCGGCCCTTAGGACCCAAGGTCACCTTGACCGCGTTGGCGAGGATGTTGACGCCCTGCAGCATGCGATCGCGGGCGTCGGCGGAGAAATATACGTCTTTGGCAGCCATAATTCCGGTCTTTCGATCAGAGGGTTGTGAATAGGAAATGACCCGACGGCGTCAGAGGACGCCGAGGATGTCGCTTTCCTTCATGATGATCAGGTCTTCGCCTTCAAGCTTGACCTCGGTGCCCGACCACTTGCCGAAAAGGATGCGGTCGCCGGTTTTGACGTCGAGTTCGACGCGCTTGCCGCTCTCGTCACGGGCGCCGGGCCCGACAGCGAGAACCTTGCCTTCTTGGGGCTTTTCCTTAGCCGTGTCGGGAATAATGATCCCGCCTTTGGTCTTGGCTTCTTCTTCAACGCGTTTTACGAGGACGCGGTCGCCGAGTGGACGAAACGCCATGGTGCTCTCCCTAGGTTGGTGAGTTACGATTTTGGGTGCGCCCGAGGGCGGCTGTTAGCAGCCGCATGCCTCGAGTGCTAACGAGTGAGGGAGATAGCGACGGCTCCCAATGAAGTCAAGTGACTTGATTTTGAAGGCGATCGGTTTGCTCAGTCCATTCATGCGCGATATCAGTACGTTAAACCTGCGGCTTAAGGCTAACGCGTCAAGGTATGGCGGACGGTGACCCCTCCCGCTGCACTCACGATCTCCGGTCGCGCCATTTCCGGGCTCATCGCCCTCAGCCTTCTCTTCTTCGTCATCACCGCCGGCACCTTCACCGCCCTAGGCGCGGTCCTTCCCGACATGGTTTCGAGCCTTCATTGGAGCTGGGCCGCGGCGGGGCTTGGCTACACGATCCTCGGCGCGGCCTGCGGCCTGGCGAGTTACGCGCCTGCAGTTTTGATTCGCGCCGTCGGCGTCCGCATCACGATCCTTTTGGGCGCTGGGGTCATGGCGGTGGGCTTCGCCTGCCTCACCCTGACCCGGACGCTGCCGCTCTATTGGGGCGGCGCTGGGCTTCTTGGGATAGGGTTCGCCCTCTGCGCGACCATCCCAGCGACCTACGTTCTATCGCGCTCATTCAATCATGCGAGCGCGGCGTTCGGCGTCTACTTCACCGCCGGCGCCTTAGGCGGCGCGGGGGGGCCTCTTCTCTACGTGGCGACAAAAGCCGCTGAGACCGACTGGCGGGATTTCTGGATCTTGTGCGCCATTCTTGTGCTTGTGTCCGGCGCCCTCGCCGCCTTCCTTGTTCGGGGCGGTGAGGCGAACCCAGGAAAATCGAAAGCTTCGGCCATTGTCGACGCGGATACGGCCGCCTTCAGCGTCGCCCAGGCCCTCGCCACGCCGCAGTTTTGGATCATAACGCTGGCCTATACCACCTACCTGGTGTGCGAAACCTCAGTTAACGGGCTGTCCATCGCTCATCTTGTGCATCGCGGCGTAGCCCCCGCCGTCGCCGGCGGCATGCTGGGTCTACAGGCCCTGGTTAACGCGGCCGCCCGAGCCGCAGGGGGCGTTCTCGGTGAGCGGATCAAGCCTAGGACCCTCGTAATCGGTGCGCTCGCCCTGACAGCCCTGGGCATCCTGGCCCTTGCCGCCGCCCGGGGTTACCCCCTCATGTTGACCTACGTCATCGGCGTCGGCGTGGGTTACGGCGTCAGCTATCTCGCAACCATTCTCCTTTTGTTGAACTACTTCGGCCGCCGCTGGAACCTTGAGCTCTTCTCCATCATGTGCCTGATTTCCACCGTAGCGGCTGGTGGTCCCTGGCTCGCTGGGGCGCTCCGGGACCAGTTCGGCGGGTTCGAAGGCGCCTTCTTTCTCTTCGCCGGTCTCGCTGGCGTCGCCCTCGTGGCCGTAGTCTTCATGCGGCCGCCGACGCTTCCAGGTCACGCCAGCACGATGGCGGAGACCAGGCGGCCGTAATCCGCCTCCCCGGCGCGCACGGCGCGGCGATTGGAGAAGAAGAGGTCGGCTTCCATGTAGGTGTCTCTTCCGAGCCAGGAGGCTTCGCCGACGCCCGCGCGCTCAAGGCGGCGTATGACGTACCCCGGTAGGTCGAAAAGACGTTTGTCTGGCTTCTCAGCGTTTGCGAAGTACCGTGCGGAGCCCGGATCCTGCTCTGTGAACTGAGTGAGAAATTCGAGACCGACCTCGTAGGACTGGGGCCCAATGCAGGGTCCGACGGCGGCGATGATTCTGCGTGGAGACGCCCCTTCCGCCGCCATCGCATGGACTGCAGCTTCCAGAACGCCACTCAGGGCGCCGCGCCACCCGGCGTGCGCAGCGGCGGCCACCCGCGCCTCAGGGTCGAAAAACAGCACCGGCGCGCAGTCGGCGCTCAGGGCCGCGCACGCAAGGCCGGGGGTTCGGGTGACGACGGCGTCGGCCCGGGGCGGGGCGCCGTCGAACGGGCTGGAGGCCACAACAGCGACGGCGGAGTGAGTCTGATGACAGGTGAGCAACGCAGACGCCGTGACGCCTAGGACCTTCGCCGCGCGCCGACGGTTCTCCCTGACCGCCTCGGGGTCGTCCTTGGAGCCTAGGCCGATGTTCAAACTTGCATAAAGGCCGGTGGAGACGCCGCCGGCGCGCGTGAAGAAGCCATGCCGCACCCCCGACGCTGCGTCCAAGGCGGGGGCGCGGAGTGGTGCTATGGCCATAGGCTCCGTCATCAAGCGTCCCCTTGGGTCAATGAACGCAATCCTTCGCCCTGGTCGGCATCTTGCGCAAAGCCAGGGACGTCTAGTCCGGTCTGATGGATCGCAACCGCTTTGAAGAGTTCTCCCATTTCATCAGGGGAGGCGAGACGCATGGCCTGCCGCGTTACCGCTCCCTCGAGGTCAGGCCTCGCGCGGATAAGGCTCCCTGCGCGGGCTTCGAGGCCGAGGTCGAGGAGAAAATCGCCCTGGGGCCGCACGGCCGTCACAGACCCTCCAGCAGCACGTGCAGCGTCGACAAATTCGGCAAAGTCCACGTGCACTGTGAGGTCTGCGCGTCCGGCCGTTGCAATGACGTCAACTTTCTGGTGGTCCTGCAGGGCTTGCAGGGTGTCGCCGCCGGCGGCTTTTGACGACCCGTAGTCGATAAACAGAGCGCAGCCGCCAAAGGCGGTCACACGCTCCGCCACCTGACGCGCTAAGTTCTGTTGTCGGGTGGACACTTCCACCACGGTCCCGATCGGGCTGTCGCGCCTTCGTTGCGGGATAAGAGCGTCGGCGACGGCGGCGAGGCCGAACACTAGCCGCCCGTCTTCCGCTCCCACCACCCGCTCACGCCACCCCTTTGGCGTTCGCACAAATTGCCGCGCTGGAAGACAGTCCAGAAACTCGTTGGCGATAAGAATCATCGGGCTGTTCGCCGGAAGACCCTGAAGGTCCGACGCCCAATGCGGGCCGTGACCGCCAAGCCTCTCCGCTTGCGCCACGCGGAGGGGCGGGCTCGTTTCGACCAGCCAGACCTCCACGGCGGCTCCAAACTCCGGCCTTATCCGCGCGGCCCTCAAGAGGTCCTTCATAAGGGCGCCGTCGCCGGGGCCTAGCTCCACCAGGATAAAGCGTCCGGGCCGACCAAGGCGGGCCCAGGTCTCGACGGCCCATAGGCCGATCAACTCGCCGAACATCTGGCTGATAAGGGGCGCTGTGATGAAGTCCCCGCCTGGGCCGAGGCGGGGCCTTGTGGCGTAGTAGCCCGCCTCCGGGTCGTGGAGGCACACCGTCATGAACTCGGCGACGGTAAGGGGGCCCGTACCCGCGATCCGGCGCAGGAGCTTATCGTGCAGGGTCACGACCACCAGCAGGTTCCGGCGTCAGGGGGACGGTCTGTGGCTCGCGGACGTCAGCGGCGGCGGGCAAGGCTAAGGCGCCGGGCCGCCTGGAGAGATAGAGCAACCAAACTCCAGCCAGGAGCATGGGGACCGACAGGATCATCCCCATGGTCAGACCGAAAGGGAAGTTCGGCATCCCCCTGTCGGGCTCGCGGACGTTTTCTAGGCTGATGCGAAACAGGGCGTAGAACGTCAGGAAGAGACCCGAAAGGGCGCCCCGCCGCGGCAGGAGCTTTGCGCCATGGGTGGCGATACGAAGAATGATGAACAGAGCGAGGCCCTCGAGACCGGCCTCATAAAGCTCACTGGGATGGCGCGGCTCTGGTCCCGCCCGTGGAAAAATAATTCCCCAGGGTAGGGTCGTGGGGCGTCCCCAGAGTTCTCCATTGATGAAGTTGGCGAGGCGACCGAAGAACAGACCGAAGGGTACGCACGGCGCCGTCAGATCGCCGAGGCGCACTAGGTCCAATTTATGGCGCCGTGAGAACGTCAGGAGGGCGATGACCACGGCGATGAGAGCGCCATGGAACGCCATGCCTCCGTGCCAGGGTTGCAATATTTCAAGAGGATCAGTCCAGATGAGGCTGGTGTTGTAAAACAGGACGCTGCCAAGACGCCCCCCGATCAAAATCGCCAGAGTGATCCAAAGCACCAGATCGTCGACCTCTTGGTCGGTGGCGGTCGGACGGCTTCCTCGCCAGAGGCGCGCGTCGCGGCAGAGGTGGACGCCGTAGCGCCACCCAAGAAGGATGCCGGCGATATACGCCAACGCGTACCACCGGATCGCCAGAGGTCCGATGTGGATGAGGACCGGATCGAAATTCGGAAACGGCAAAACCGGACTCCAAAGGTGACGAGGACGCTTTAGCAGCCCTTGTCCTAACCGTCGCCCCTGGGGCGACGGTTATTTGGCGAGTGCAAAAACACCCGTCACCACCGCCGTCACGCTGAGGGCCCCAGCGTCAGGAAGGGGCGCGGGTGGGGGACACCCCACCATTTATCAAGAGGGAACGAGCGCGGA
>Ga0209208_10001336_pt1 | contig 34450 bp, 25 predicted proteins | sample S1TSphfallax_3_FD_187694 | JGI IMG/M metagenome (GOLD analysis project Ga0209208, IMG submission 187694) | Host-associated microbial communities from peat moss isolated from Minnesota, USA - S1T2_Fd - Sphagnum fallax MG (SPAdes) (version 2) | ecosystem: Host-associated > Plants > Peat moss >...
CAAACCACCCATGTGGTTAGTTCACATTCCGAGACACCCTTGGGTGTTGGGACAAGCCACGGGCACTTTGGACCATGAGACACACCACGGCCTGGACTCGGGGGAAGCCACCACCTTCCCCCATATAGTATTCTCTGCGCCACGTTTCGGGGACTACATCCAAATGGCTCTTTTTCTCGGGACTCCCAACTTGGAGTCCCGGGACTTTGGGAGCTCATAACTCCTGACTGCAAAGTCTGATCGCAACGAGGTCTAAACCAAACTTGTAGCCCTCGTCGTCATCTTTCCAACGACGTATCGCACTCTCAATTCGGAGGTCGAGAAGAGGTCGATTCCCGACTTTTAGTGGTCGGGAGTCAAATTGCCAGTTTGATTCCCGGCCCTTCTTTTGCCCATAACTTGAGCGACAGATGTCCAAATGGTCAATGCGAGGCCATTTTCGATATCTACGCTTCAAGACCTTTTCAATGACACCAAGAACATTGCAATGCGAGGTGTTTTGGGCCTTGTTGTCGAGCTCTAAACATTCGGGAGTCCCGGAGGACTCCAAATCCTCACTTTTTCCAAGTGTTGGGCTTCACCCCCACACTTGGCCAAAGTAGGGTTGCGACAAGAAACCTATTGTGGCAAATAAAGAAAGGTCAAAGAGATGATACAATAAGATGGTAATGGCCAAGTTATATTCAAGTTTGATTTTGTCAAGGAACTGGAGTTATAAATAATTACTACACCACTTCCCATCATTTTAACATGATCAAATTTCGATTGCAACTTGTCCAAAAAATGACAAAATTTTGGTCAACAGCTTTTTGAGGACAATTTAGACAAGTGCAATTGTTCATGAAGGCGACCAAAATTTAGTCACACTCCTCGAACATGGCTAATCACTACCTAGATAATAATGGACAAATTTGGTCACATTTTTTAATAAGGGCGATTACTCTTCAAGACAACTGAAATTTAATTGCACTCTTAAATAAGGGTGATCACTTCTTGGACAATAGAGGCGACTCGAATTTGGTCACACTCTTAGACAAGGGCAATCATTCGCTAAGCCAACCAAAACTCGATCACACTTTTGGGCAAGGGCGATCATTTCTTGGATAAAGGTGGACAAATTCGGTCACATTCTTGAATAGTGGTGATCATTATTTAGACATGGGTGGTGTCACAACCTTAACCTTGGGCTCATGACCAAAGCAAGGGCTTGCAAAGGTGCGAGCCAAGAGTGAAGCCCGAGAGTCACATTTCATGCTCCCAAGAATGTAGGAGAATGTGAAGGAATGAACCCCCACACTCCCAAGTGAGCTCCCACTTTAGGAGTTAGAGTCTCGATGGATTCCTAAATTTTTAGAGGGCAATTTCAGGGGTCAAAACTCATTAGATTGAAAAGTTCCTTATACCATTGAAAAGCTCTTGACGAGGGCTACAACTTTGCTTTGGACCTCACTTCAATTAAAGGTCTTCATACAAAGTTATGGGTCTCCTAAGTTGAGGGAGTCCTAATTTCGAGAATTTTGGGATTCCAACTTTGGAGTCCTAGGACAAAATGACATTTGGGTCTTAGCCCCATGGCTAGGCACAAATAATACTATAAGGGGGAAGATGGTGGCTTACCCCAAGTCCAAGCCATGGTGAGTCTTGTGAGTTCGTGTTTGCCCATGGTTTGTTTATGCACCAAAAGTGTTCCAACTATGCATTAACCAACTTGTTTAGTTTGTGTAGGTCAATGTGAGTAATTGACTTGTTTGGCACTCTTCCTAGTTCCCATCCTAGAGCTCCAACACATTTTTCTACCTCCAAAATGTTGTGAGCGAAGGAATGTGCCCCAATTCTTTATCCTTCCAATGTTTTCACCCTTTGGATTCACAATTGAATCTGATGCGCCCCCAAGTCCCTGGTTAGACCCAAAAAGGGTCCAACTATGTTAAAGAGCGGAAGTAATTGGAACTTGGTGCGGTTCCCAGTTTCTAACACTAAAGGGGGGTGGGGGGTGAGAGGGGCGTGTTGAAAGCTTCGGGATTAAACTAGGACGAAAGATAACTTATTTAGTTACTTGGTCATGCATCAAAACCAACCAACAAGTTGGTTAGTTCACATTCGGAATCACTCTTGGTGTTGGGACAAGCTACGAGCAACACAGACTCACTTGACTCACCACGGCCCGGACTCGGGGGAAGCCACCACCTTCCCCCATATAGTATTCTATGTGTTGCTCTATGGCACCCACATCTGAATGGCTTTTTGTCTCGAGACTCCCAAGGAGGAGTCCTAAAATAGTCCCGATTTGGACTCTTGAGACTTTGGGAGCTCATAACTCCCAGTTCAAATCTCCGATTGGGATGAAGTTTAAAGCAAACTTGTAGATCTCCTCAAGAGCTTTCCAACGGTGTGTCGCACTCCACCTGCACACACCGGGGCCGGGTCCATTCCTGACTTTTAGTGGTCGAGAGTCAAACTGCAAGTTTGACTCCCGGCCCTTCTTTCGACCATAACTTGTGCTGCAGATGTCCAAATGGCTCATGCAAGGCCATTTTCTACATCTACACTTCAAAACCTTTCCAACAATGTAAAGAACACTTCAAGGCAAGGTGTTTTGACCCCTGCAATCGAACTCTGAAGTTTTGGGAGTCTCGGAGGACTCCAAGTTCCCACTTTTGGGAGTGCGAGTTTCATCCTCACACTTGCCTCAAAGTGGGGTTGCGACAGAATCCATCAAGGAATTTGGGGGTGCGTCAGGTGGACTTGAATTCAATCATACTTATGGACAAGGGTGATCGTTTCTTGGACAAGGGTGGACAAATCCAATTTCACTATTGGTTAAAAGTGATCACTACTTCAATAGGGGTGGACAAATTTGGTCGATCCATGGATACATGTAAATATATTGTGATTGAATTTCAATTGTAATCTAAATGGCTGACATTATTTGCATGACATGTAACAAACTGTTGATATCATTGTAGTTGATTAAATAAATGGTTTTTTTAACATTTAAAGGTTTATTCATTTAATATTTTAAAAAAATGTTCAACTAAAAATGCACATGCTAGCTCTGCATGGTGATTTTTTTTACATAATCCACCTGTGTTATGTTCACAAGGGTAACTATTTTACCCCTAATACAAAAATTATTATATGCAGCATAGGTTGACCCTAAATTGACCCTAAACCAACATGATTCAAGGTTGTATAGGCATTTAAATAGATGTGACTAACATGACATGACAAGGCCGATGCTAATAACCCTAGGTTAGAAAATAATAACATTAAATAACTTAGGATAAAATAGCATAAAATAACCTAAAGTTGAATAACCTTGAATAACTTAAGTTGGAATAACTCATAATAACCTAAGGTAGAAATCTTGGGGTAGAAGTAATTACTAGTAAGCTACTTATAAGCTATTAATATGCTACTATTGAACAACTTGAAACAAGGTTCTTAAGAAAAATACTTCGTGATTACTAATCATGTAGTCATAATTATATATCATTAATCACAAAAGTGGCATAGTCACATGTCCAATGCTACCACATGATTAAGTTTAAAACATAGTCACAAGAGTTTTCGATCCCAAATCTATGGTTTTTGGCATAATGAAATGCACTTGAAAATATATTTTCTCATAAATATATAAATAAATAAATATTCAACATGTAACTGTATATTACCTTATATACATACACATGCTCCACATTCATTTTTTAGTCCAAATGTTATACCATTGAGAATGTTCTTGACTCATATTCCTTAAAATAACATGATTTCTTGGTCCAAATTTTCCTCTTCACCCCATGATGAATGTAAACATAATAACAAAAGCCATAGGTAGTGTAACCACTACTTTCTTTTTCATGTTTTTGGGTCAAAAGTTTTACCAATATTAAAAATGATCAATGTGTGTAGATAATGATGTTGTCAATATGTTATACTACCACAATGAAAAAAAAGAAAAAAATCCAATTATTACAAAGTTCGAAAAACATTCTTGAAACACTAAAACCAATGTCTAATCATTACAATGATTTTTATTATTGGGGCAGATTCTTTAAACACATCTAAATACATAATAGTAAGATGCAACAATGTCATAAGAAAATTTTATGACTTTTTTCAACTTACAAATGAAAATATATTGAAAATAATCTAAAAGATGTTCACCAAAGTGGTGGTTGTAATTTTGATTGTCCCATTTGCATCCCAACATTTTTTCTATGTCAGATTTGCATTTCAACATAATTATTAGCCTATAAAACCTTGTCTAATTGAAAAATTTATACATTTTATTTTAGTGATTTTATTGAAAATAAAAAAAGTTTAAATTACATTATTTACAAAATAAACTCATATGTTCATCAACATTTAATATTTACCACATTTTCATCAATAAATAAATTAGGTTGATTCATTTCATTTAAAATTATATAGCAATTATACCCTATATAATTATAAAAACTCATACCCTAAAACTCATAGTCCTTTGCAAAATTGATTCAATTTGACACAATAGGTGTTCATTTTCAAGGGTCCTAAATTGAAATTTAAACTTAAAATTTTATCAAATGTATTTTTGGTTTGAATTCCTTGACATTTATATGAATGAGAAAGGACCAACTTACCATGATTGCCATGGTTTTAAATGGTAAAACATAAATATTTCTCCAATGTTGACTGTTTTCAAGGCCCGTTTGACATCCTTTTGGTTCGTTTTATTGTGATTACACCCATGGGGGAGACAAATAACATACAAAGTTCATATTGAAATTTAATAATTTGATATGTTTAAAATTGAAATGATAATACTTAAGGTTTTACAAATTTTACTAGACTCTTTTTAGAATTAGCAACTCTTGCTTCTAATATTAAATTAGAAGTGTTTGGGGTTTTAGATTCTTTCCTTTCATTCTTAAAGACATATGAAAAAAAACACACACAACATGTTGTCTTTAATGTTTGACCCTAGGTTCAAAAGTTTTCGTCTTGTTTCTTTATATGTTGGTAAATAGTAAAGAATTTTATTATGGAGAAGTGTGATATGAAAGTGTTGTATCCCATGTTAGTCAAGTCATACAATCATTTACATCTTGTTGAAGATGTTGCTTATGGTTCTATAAATTAGGATGTTGATCAAGATTGTGGACTAGACATTTTTTAGACGATCGGCAACAACATTAAAACTACAAAGGAAATTGTAACAAGGGAGTTGTTGGATTTCAAGAGGTTTCATGTGGATGTGAAAGATATAAAAAACCCTTTCCAATAGTGCAAGAAACATGAATCTAGATTCCATGTAGTTGGTTTTCTTGCAAAGAAAATCTTAGGAATTGTAGGTTACCAAATTGAAATTGAATGCATTTTTTCTCTTGCTAGAATTTTGACAAGTCTTAGGAGATATCAATTACAATCTAAAAAATTAAATAAATTTATTTTTGTTATTCAATATTGGCCCAATGATTTTAGGGTAGGATGTAATGTGCCATCAACCTTGGTGGAGTTCATAGAGAAGGAGGAGTTGGAGGAATTTGAAGGGGAGTTTGAAAGGGAGGAAATTGTAGATATGAACTCTTTATATTAAAAAAAATTATTTTTAATCATTCATTAATTTACTTAATTAATCATTTATTATGATTATAAGAACACAAACACAAACCAAACAAAAAAAAAGAGTAAATTTTTAAAAATATATTAAAAAAACCTTGATTTATGAAAACCGACTTGTCAGAACCGCCCTTGAAAATCAGCAGTTCAAAATTCTATGAGACATGCCGACCCTAAAAATTGCCTAATCAATTTTTTTCCTAAATTCTGAAAATTGGGGCGATTCTCAAAATGGGAAATTAAAAATTAAAAAAAAATGGGGCGATTTTTAGAACTTGCCCTCAAAAACTGGAACCAACAATTCTCGTGAAAAAATGAGAACCGCCCAACACTAGTTTAAACCTCATTCTTCAAATTTCTAAACCAATTGTTTTTCGTTTGGCACGCTTTTTCAAATTCAAGAACCCACATGCCAGGTTTAAAAATGGGGTTTGGTTCCATGTAAAGTGAACACATGAAAATGGTTGCTCTTGATTGGTCAGCTTTGATGTTGGACCTAGGTGATTGCATTTAAATAGTCTCTCATGTTATATTGTCCCATTTGTCATGTTTATGGGCAAGGATTGAGAAATAATTACTACAATATGTCGGTTGTGATAAACATTTGTAGAGGCCCACATAAGGGGTAAGGGTGGAACTATTCTATAAAACTTAAACATGTGTTCAAGAATTGTTATATACAATTTCGGTTTCAGTTATGGTTCTAGCAAAAGCCTAGTTCCATAGTTTGATTAATGTCTTGACTCCACCAAAAGGATGTCAGATTGGATCTGGCTCACAAGAACATGAACCCCTTAGGTTTTACATTGCAAATGGGGAACTTGCCAACATTGGTAAATAGGTATGCACAGGAATTTTCTCCCAAAGGACCAATAAAAATATATGACCAACGTTAATTGGCCAATGAAAATCATTGGCGCATATGGTGGCATTTGATTGATCTTCATTATAAATTGTGCAGTGTGTTATGTTTATAAGTTGGATGGGGAAATACTGGACGTGATGGACACCAATAGGGAGGCAGTGTGGTGGATCTGGCCATATGGGGTGTGGTGGATCTGCTCTAAAGCAGACACATGAAGAAGACAATAAGTAATTGAATAAATCAAAATCTGCCCATTGCTGCTCTTTGATTTTTGATTGATTTCCTTCTTCTTTGGTCACCTTATTGTCAGTCTTAGCTTCACTTTCATCATCGTCAAGAAGGCTCCACTTGGTTTGGTCTTTGGCAGCAATGGCATCAAATTATGCTCACTCCAATGTCAAGAATAAGTCAAGATCTAGTGAAAGTATCATGTTGATGACTGTTAGGGCACAAAACAAACCAGTGCAATGGGCGGTCATTAGGAATTCCACCTGATATCCGGCCATTCTCAAAGGTTATTTTTCAACGATAAATATTGGCAGTTCTCAAAAAATGCAAAGAACCAGTTCAAACTTCCAATATATAATTGCAGTTCTGTAAAAAATCTAAGGACCAGTCAAAGAAACTCCTACAAAAGTGCGGTGTCTTTGCCAGTTATATGATCAAACCCATAGGTTCTTTGTGGGTTCTTGAAAAAATCAGGACCAAAGGTTATTTTATTCTGAAAATTTTTCCAAAATTTGAAATTGGAGGTTACTTAATTTCCAAATTTCCAAAAAAAAAAGGAACCAAATTTTTAATAGATAATAATGCTACCCAACACAACATGCAAACAAAGAACACAAAATAATGTGACAGAACCCTGTCTGTTATTATGAGAGCAGCACCTTGAGTAAAATTTGAGAATGATGTGTAGAAACTCCAAAATTCTTGCTAAAAGCTGCATGCAACATGGAAGTACTAGGTCACTGAGTCAACTCTTCAAAAGAATTCAAGAAACCAAATTGAACAATATAGTGGCTACAATTTTTTTCCTTTGCACCCATGGACAACAAGCCTTGGATGCTATTACAAGATTTAAGTGTTAGTTCACTGAAGTTAACCCCTTAAATTAGTTCAAGGCTCCCATTCTTAACAATCTGATTAGCCATGCAGAGTTTGTTTTTCAACCCGAGGCACAAGCCTGTTCCACCAACCATTTTGAACAATAATATTATAACCCCCCTGTCTGTATACAGTCACAGTTAAGAACTCCACCTCTGATCCACCAATTCTTCACGTCCTATTGGAGCTGCTGCTAAGTAATAGTGCTCGCACTTACACCTAAATTCTGCACACCTGCCAACACTCCCATGTGCTCTTTCCTGCTTATTTTGCTTCATCGTTTCTCTGAGCATTTCAATGTCAGGAAATTAAGTTAACATCAGCCTTTGTATCACAGGTTGACGACTTTCGAGGGACAACTCAACCTACAAAAAAACTGAACCGCTGAACAGAATCCCTAAACCATAAAAGCCTACACTATTGCAAAACCCTAAAAGCCTATACTCTACTCCTTACCCTAAACCCTGTACCCCTGCAGAGACCCATGTGCTTGTTTCTGCTCATTTTGCTTCATTGTTTCTCTGCACATCAGTAAACAGTAGCTAGGACTTAAAAAGCCTAAAGGCGCATTCACAATTGGTGTCAGGGACTCTTTTGTTGAGTCCCCTAACACCATGCTAGTCATTTAGGACTTACACCCTACTTACCATGAACATTTTATGTTGAGTTAACATTCACTTAAAATTAAGCTATCACCCATTTAACATTTGGTGCCACCTAGATTTTCATTTAACACTGACTTAACATCAAGTGTGAATGCACCATAAGTTACCTGACTTACCTTAAATCTGGTTGTCGGTTCAGATCATTGCTAGGTCTTGTTCGCTGCTACTATCTGGATTAGCATTATTTGCCCCTAACAAATTACGTTGGGAAATTTTTGAGATTTCTTTTTTTCAGTGTAAATTCCACTATTTCTTCTTAGGGAAAATTCACCCTTTAAAAAACCCTTATCTGGACGTGTTTTTCTTCTTCCTGCAAATGCGCTGTTTGTTAACATCGATGCTTCTGTGTCCAAAAGATCATGCTTTTGTTACTGGGATTTGTGTGTTTGGAAGTGCCTATTTAGAAGCTTTCTGGAGCATGCTACATTCAGGGCATCATTCACTCTGGAGATAGCATGTCAGTGGACACTGGATGATATGTTACTGGATGTTAGCAATACTAGTGCATTCCTTTGTGCAATTAAGTTGTCACTGACTTGTGGTGACTCCTTGGGCAGTCGGGAGAAAGAAAGACAGTGAAGAGGTTATCAGATTTCAGAAAGAATTCTTTTGATTCTATTGAACTCTTGGCATCAGATAATGTGAGTCTCCACAATCATGCAGACTTCAATTTTGGTCCTACTCATTTTTGAGGAATTCTGAGTGAGTGTTACTGTGAGTTCACTTTTAGGGAATCTCATGGAACATTTCCTATTTTAACTGTTGCTGGTTTGAACTTGCCATAAGGGGCAGAGCCATTATGCATCAGAGATTGAATGGCATGACTTGGTAAGCTTCATTTCATCTTAGCTTGTCCCTGTGAAAGCAAGTATCTAAGCCAAGGCATATAGAGGCCTACATAAAGACCAGTGGTTCGGGCCTCCTGCACCCTGAAAACATCCTTTAAGCTCTCCAGTCAACTCAACAATACACAATACAGGAGTCACATGGTGATCCAGGATCACTTTGTACTCAGCTCCAGATTCTCCAGTTCAATATTCGATACTATGTCCCAGTAGGGTATGTACTGTTCCTAACATAGCAATAAGCCCAAACACTGCTTACTTTGTTGGTCAAGAGTTTGATGGTTACTGCAGGACCTCAAAAAGCACCAGGTTGCAAATCACTACAAAGCTGGTGTGCTGTGCATGATGCTGAAATCACACGACTAACCGATAAGTAACATATCTGCCACCAGTTTCACTGGGTCGAATAATCTTCACCACATGGCCCCGCTTGAGCCCATAGTACCGTGCAACAGGGTCACTTTCTTGCATTCGTGGAAGCTGCCAAACATACCAAGAGAAGAGGTAAACCTAGGCTGCTAGTAATTAGCATCAATGAAACTGTCTACTGTCTAAAACAGGGAACACATCAAGGGCAAGCATCAGGGCAAGCAAAGCCTCTAAGTATGACTCTGTATCAAGAAATAAAGAGACTACATGAGTGTGTCCATACTGAATGTGTGCCTTTGGAGAAGTTTGGCTGGCAAACTAGAGAAACTGGAGCTGTACAAGACACTGACTAAGAGCAGCTCCAGAAGTGCTCAGTATGTGGGCCAGCAAAATAAAAATGGATGAAGAAAAAACATGTCATTTTTGGCCCAGCATTTTAACACAGGATGCTGAGGCTGGTAAAAGGCACAACAGAGCCTAATAAATATGATCTGACTGCTATGAAGAGCAATAAATATGATTCAACAGCTGCTCCCTGTTTCTTACAGGCCAACCATAATGATTGGTGCAGGTGGTTTGCTATTAGTAGTCTCCCACCTATTTGCAGTCCCAGTTTAATTTTATATGTGAGTTTGGAAAAAAGTATAAAACTAAACTTGGATGTGAGAAATATTTTGTTGGGTCAGATACTGAGCACTGCTGGAGTTGCTCTAACTCAAACACCTTATGTCCTCATATGAATCCCAAGTCATAAAGATTAAACATAGACTGTTCTTGGTTTGTTTGGAAATCAGAGAGTTACAGCCTAAACTTAGGTGACTTCTACATGGCATTGTCAGTGTTAAGAATTGTAGCATCCTATGAAAGCTCCAAAGCCCAACACTAAACAATAAGACCTCAAGGTGTGATCCTGACAAGACCTTACCACTTAATGACTCTTCCCAATATCACTACAATAGAAAGTGAAACTGTAGATCAAATCCACAATTTCTTTATGTTTAGAGTCGAAATCAACTTGATTAGGTGACAAAGAACAGTTAAAATACCTGGGTCTCTTTGACAGTGTAACGCTCTAACAAGGCCTTCTTCTCTTCAGGCGAGAGAATTTCATGGGCTGGCACAAGCGCATGTTCTTTGACATTCACCAGCAATTCTGACTCCTGCACAATCATCCATCAGCATTGTGAATTCCACATTTTAATGAACATCATTTGGGCTCTAGCTATCAGAAGACAACTCCCCAGAAAAAGTTGTGTGCAACATCAGTATGTGAATTTCAACCAACAGTTCTGCCGAAGCCAATTCCCAAAAATGGTAATCTTGTCAATCAGAATTCATAGACCAGTCTGCAAACAAAGAAAGTGCACAAGGAAGAGCACCCGAAACACTTCAAGATGATACTTGCTTGACATCTCACTGATGAGCTGCCTAGCAGAGGGAGTAATATCCTGCTGCACCACTAATATAGCCCTCTGCACATTTTCAGCCATCAGCCTCGCATGATATGTCTTGATAGTCTTCAACGCCACCTTAGCTTCATCTGGAAAGAAGACAAAAATCTGGATGGCACCAACACTTTGTTAGCAAATATCCACAAATGATCACTCATCCCATGTGGATTTTGCAGCCACAATCATGTCAGTACTTTGTGGTGGTGGTGGAAAGAGGTTACAAGTTGCCCAATGTTTTCTCAAAACTGATCGCAGCCAGTTAGGTCACAAAACTATACAGGTTTGTGATGTGCAGAGAAAATTAGTGAAGACAAAAAAACCAGCCTTCAGAATCAAAACAGAAGACAAAATGTAAAGGAAAGAACTGAAGAGATTTCCAAAACCAGCCTTGTTTCTAGAGCTAATGCCATAATCAGTACATGCATTTGAAAGAATTGCCAACAGAGGGACTTTCAGCATTCAACAGCATCCAGTTCACGACAACTAAAACTACTCATTTGATCCAAAAATAGTTCGATACGTTAAACCTTCAACAACAAGGTCAGCATGCCATTACGCATCGTCGATACATGCTCCACTTCGTAAATGCATACATATTGTGAAGTTGGCGGGGTTCCATTGTTCCATACCTCTGAAAACTCCTGTCCGTACATAAGCCTCTAGCTTCCGCATTCACCCTCTTTGAAGCCCTGTTGACTGCGAAGGAAAAAACAGTCAAGTCCATGCCCGAACTTACTTACATGTTCAGCAGCGTTGGATCGCTTGGCTTTCCGAATGACGAGATGCTCACGCTTCGGCTCCTCGCCATATTTCTCACGGAACTCCTCTTTAGTCATTGCCACCTCGAATTCTGCAACCTCGTAGTCCCGGTCCCTCAGCATCTCCATCACAGTCTTACGTATTCTGTAAAACCGCGTGATCTGCACCTCCAGCTCTTCGCTCGTCATCGTTGTTCCGGCTAGCTCCGCCATCTTTACCAGCGCTCTCAACCTACGCTACTGCTCCTTGCTTGGTCTTATACAAACCCTAAAAACCCGCGATCCATCTCCCCCAATTTCCACTCAATTCGCACGAAAATGAAACCAAAATTAAAGACTGAGGTTTTTTGAACCACCTCCAAGACAGTTACGGAAAACAGGCCAAGGAAAAACAGCGGCAACGCACGCGAATTGCAATGATCGCGCGCGTGAAGATGACGCCCGCGCGGAATGCCAGCACGAAAGCGAGAGAGGGGTGGGATACAGACGGGAGACTGCGCCTTGCTACAGACTGGTACCCTCTTTTGATGGGTAAGTACCTCCTACTAGTTGGAGTTTGCAATCTAGTTCACACCTACAAAGATAAATTTTCCCCCTTTATTTGAAAGAGACAAAAAGAATTGAAGGATAAACAAGGATAACCAAGGATACATGCCAAATATTGAGTTAATTTGTCATTTTTAGATTTTTGTTCAAAAATCAATGTTCATTTGGTTTTAGATTTTATTTTATTCAAAGATTTAATGTTAGTTAACAATGGTTATTAACACCATGTTAACATCAATGCCATGTCATATATCACTTAAGATTTAACTTTAATTAATTTAAGTGTATTGATGGTTAATTTAACATCCTTAACATTATCCTAACATTAGAATTAACAACAAGTGTGACCACCTACTTATTGATCTCACTTATGGTCCAAAACACACATAGTGTTTAGGATCCTTAAGGCCCAACAACACCTGGTGTTAAGGTTATATACCTAATATTGCCCTAACATTAAATTAAGGCCTTGCCTTTCAACATTTAACAACTCTTTTAGTGTTTAGAATCATTGCATTAATATCGTTGTCACGTAACACATCCACACCAAAGTGTTGACTACTACATATTGTCACCCTATCATTATGAAGTAATTGAACATGTCCAGACTTGTGAGAGTGAGGTAAACCTTTTTCTCTCCTTTCATTCTTGTATAACCTTCGTTTGGTTTTTTTTTTTTTTGCAAGTCTTTGCATAACTCTTCACATAGCTTTGCACATTGTTTACAAATCTCTTATGCAATGCGCATATGTTTTTGTAATTTTCTTATAGATGCACATTATTTGCAGCTTTTCGACACACAATTTGCAACTTTTTAGTGCCTTGGTTCTTCAAGGTGCAACAAGGAAATTGGATAGCTCTCCATCAAAAAAATTCAACAAAAATTTTCAACAATTTATAGGTATAGGTTCATCTTTTTTTTTTTTCTATTGTAGTTCTTTCTATAGCTATTTTTTTTACAACTTCTATGAATTTTTTTCCTAGGTTGTTTTGTAGTTTTTTTTGCTCAAAATAATGATCTCTTTCTATAGATGTTTTTGAATTTTGTTTGCAAGTTGTTTTGCAACTTTCTTTGGTCATTCTTTGCAAATTTTGAACACATTGTTTGCAACCTTTTGATGCATTGGTTTTAAGGTTTGACAAGCAAATAGGAGAGCTACTACTCTCCACCAATCTTCTTCATACTTTACAAGTATGAATTTCATTTCCAAATTCCAATTTTTTTCAAATCAATATATTATAGGTCTTGTAGACTTTTTTTTTCACTAACCATTAGACCTACAACTTTTTTGCATCTTTTGCAAACCAAGCTCTCAATTGTTTCGACTCAATCTATTATAAGTATTGTCAATTTTGTTTCTAGATCTTTCAATCCCATTTTTTTCTTCACCACCCATCAAACATGTAGCTCTCTTGTACTATAACCATGTTTGTCAACTTCAATTTACTTTGTTTCGTTTGTGTAGGATGAATCAATATCAATGGTCATTGGTGTTTGGTGTTTTTATTGTTGTGGTTCAAGCTTTAGAAGAGCTCTTTGTGATGCATCCATTAGACCTGCAATTCAAATCACATATCTTGCTAACATTTGTTGCAATATATGACCACAAATTATCATGCAACTTATTAGTAATCGACGAGGAGTTGGGACACTAGGTGAAGCCATGATCAACTACCTAGTTCATCCATTTTTTGTTGATTGAGTATGATGACTATAGGTGGATTCAACATTTTTGAATGTCAAATGACACCTTTTTAGATATATGTAACTAGGTGAAGCCTCAATTTCAAAACAAGATACAAAATATAGGAAGGCAATCCCGATTGAAATTCGAGTTTCATCGCAATCTACAAATTTACACAAGGTGAAAATATCTTAACCTATAGTGAATTATTTACCATTGGGCATTTTATTGTAGGTCTTGTGTTTCATGAAATTGTGATGACAATCAATGTAGTGTTCAAAAAATTGATCACTTGGCCTATGGGTGATAAGATGCAGTCTATTAAAAACTTATGTGGCATGCCCAGTGTGATGGGTGCCATAGATGGAACACATATATGTATAGCAAAACCAATTGGTGTTTTTTTAAAAGACTATTACTATCACAAGACTGAGGGCTACAACATGCTTTTACCTAGTAACTTTCATTTATAATAATTCTATGGTTGTTGGGTTTGTAATCTTACAGATTATTATTCCCAAGAGACCATGTATTTGAATTATAATTTATTTTTTTCCCACCCATGTGCATTTCATCTTTGAACATTGAACTTATATTGAAACACTTCCAAATGGTAGTTGTAACCCATGTTGCCAAGAGAATGTGTTGAAAACAAAGAAAACCTTGAACACTATCTAATTCATTTAAACCATATCATCGATCACCATAGTCATGTACCCAAATAAACATTTAAAAGACCAAAATTGTAGTGTTGCACAAGCATCCCTTCTTAATACAATTTATAGGTATGAAAGTTCAATGTTAAATTTTGTTTTTTTTATCTAAGGTTTGTTCCTATAGAGTAAACCTAGATTGAACTACATAACAAACCATAAGCAATCTCATCAAGCTTTATAGATTAGATAGTTGAAACATTTGTTTTTAAAAAATCCTCCCAATAAGGGAAAAAAAACCCAAAACCCCTTAATTCAAACATGATTACCCCAAAATACCATTGGCTGTGTTTTAAAAAAAATTCATGGCATTATTCCTATTTTTTAAAAAATCATGGCATTATTCCTATTAATTTCACATTATTTGTAGGGTAAAACCCTAGGATTAGGGGTTTGACAAAATAAGTTAATCCCAAAAGCTTTACCAAATACAAGATACACCTTCAACTACCACCTTAGAGGTGCTTTATTTCGATAAAACCTTAGTCTTAAAGCTTTACTCAATGTAAAGACCATGAATTTATTTTTTCCCATTTTTTTCATGTAATACCCAATGTTGGCAAAGGGCATGTGTTTTGAAAAATGCAATACCTACCTCAATGGGCAATATCTTTTTTGAAATGTTCAATGTTTGCAAACACACAATTATGTTATGTAAGGCTACCTTGAAATGCACTACAAATTTTCACATAAGTCTCTACAATGAATTAACATGTTCATAAAGAGAAAATGAACAATAATAAATGGTGGTAATTACCTTTTAATTGAAAAATGGCAAATAGAAAAATGAAACTTATATATATAGCTTTTTTTTTAAAACCTTGAAACAATCAAATTTATTAAGATTATTTATTTAAAGATAATTGAATAAATCACATAATTAAATAATCCTAAGTTAAAATCATTAAAATAGAAAAAAAAGACTTCAAAAGTTCTAAAAATTCAACAACATTTGACTTATGCATTAAACCAACCATGTATAATTCAAAAGCTCATGAAATTAACATAATTTTTCTTGTTTTTTAGGATCATGATTCAGAACCCAAGGGTCAATTATTACCATTTGCAAAGGTGGGCATTTTAGTTTGAATTCTAAGTTTGCATATGGTTGGTGATACTATTTTTTGGTGGTTCTTTTGTCACACTTTTTATTCCAATTTGGGTGCACAACTTAGAAGTTTTTAATAAAATTTAATGTATCAAGTATCAACCTTGATTAAATTTTTTGAATTAATTTTTAAATTATTCAAACTTGGGTTGCATGTTGCTTTGCACCACCAATGACAATCAAATTGACATAAGGTCAGAATATTAATATATTTTCATTTGTTCCTTAAAATTTATAATATCGATTCACCTCATTTTATCTTCCATAATAAGTTTAAAAATTATACAAATATTACATTAATGGGTTCAAGAAACTTTGTTCAAGTTCTTGATGAAATTGGGTGTATCCACTTTAATTTAATTAACTTTTAAGGAATTCTAAAGATGACGGTTCATTATACTTAGTTTAAGTAGGATGAGTATAGGATCCGATAATATTTCATCCTCCTAAATTCTAGATCATAATTTTTTAAACCCATTCCTAAGTAAAGAGTCATAAAAAAGTGTCATTTCAAATATGTGTTTTTTAAAAGTTTTTTTCCCCATGAACATCATATTCATGATCGTATTTTCAATACCTTTTCCACCAATTTGCATCTCATTTCTTTTCAATTGAATTTTAATCCAATTGTTGAATTGAAATTCAATTCAATTCACATTCCAAACAATGTATTTGATTAGAATTGAATTCCAATTCAAGGTGCATGCAATGTCATGCAATATTTTCATTCAAATGGAACTTAATTTTCACAAAATCAATTGATTTTTTTCATCAATTGATTGTCATTTAGTGTAGAGCCCAAGTTAATTATGGAAATATTCAAATGTTACATTATGAGTTCACGTGATTTTGTCTTTACTTATGTCTACGTAACACAACATTATACTTGTCAAAAAACAAATAGGTAATGTAATACCTAATAAGTGTTTCATCAATTTGTTACCTATAAATATTTCCACCCATCCTTATTGGGTGTTTCTCAAGAGTATCACATTTTCATCTTGTGCTTCTGCTAAGGCCTAAAACAATGTTGGGTGGGTATTAGAAATTGCACCAAACCCCTGGCTGGCTATCAGGGTGGTTCTTGGGGTTTCCATTAGTGCAGTTCTTTCAAATTGAAGAGCCTGTTTCAATATATCCATGGTTCTCAAATTTTGTTGGTGTAGAAATCAAATCAACAAATGAACAGTTAAAACCGCCGGTTCCTTCATAGGGTTTAAATAACCTGAACTGGCGGTTCTTCTTATTCTGATTCTGCTGTTCCCTGATTTTAAAATGTTTTTAAAAATGGAATTGCTGGTTAAATTAACAAAATCAAATACCCGGCTCAACTGGTCTGAGACCAACCAATTCTTTCACAGATCGAGGTCTTAAAATGGGGTTCACAGAGTGTGTGTATCTTGTTAAATACGGATGGATCTCAGGTCCCAAAATCTTGGAAAGAGGACTTTGAGACTTCATGCACGGTCTTATCATATCCAGGTTCCAGGTCCCAAAATCTCGGAAAGAGGACTTTGAGACTTCATGCACGGTCTTATCGTATCCAGGTTCCAGGTCCAAAAAATCTGAGAACAGTGTGAATGAGCACTTGAGGGTCTGGAATGGTGTTCTTAATATATCTGGGTTCCAGGTCCCAAAATCTCAAAAACAGGGAGGGCTTCAGACTTTAGCACCGGGAGCGGCCTCTTATTATATCCCGATTCCAAGTCCAAAAACCACCAAAAGGACTTTGGGACCCGGAACGGTGTCTTCTTATATCGAGGTCCCAAAATCTCCAAAAGAGGGGAGGGAGGACTTTGGGGCCTGGAACGCTGACTGGTTATATTGAGGTCTCAAAATATCCAAAACAGGGAGTGAGGACTTTGGGACTTGAGATGGTGTCTTATTATGTTGAGGTCCCAAAGTCTTCGAAATATGGAGGGAGGACGTTGGGTCCTGGAGCACTATCTTATTATATTGAGGTCCCAAAATCTCTTAAAGAGGGAGGGACGACCTTGGGACCTGGAACTCTGTCTTATTATATCTAGATCCCAAAATGTCCGATAGATGGAGGCACGACTTTGAGACCTGGAACGCTGTCTTATTACATCGAGGCCCCAAAATCTCTTAGAGAGGGAGGACCTTGGGACCTTGCGACCCGGGGACCTGGAATGCTGTCTTTATTGAGGTCTCAAACTATCTGAAAGAGGGAGGGAGGACGTTGGGACCTGGAAGCTGTCTTGTTATATCGAGGTCCCAAGATATCTGAAAATATGGAGGGAGGACGTTGGGACCTGGAACGCTGTCTTATTATATCGAGGTCCCAAAATCTCCAAAAGAGGCAGGGACAACGTTGCGACCTGGAGCGTTGTCTTATTATATCGAGGTCCCAAAATAAGAGGGAAGCAGGATTTTGGGACCTGGAACGGTAGCTCCCCCGTAACGGCGGCCGCTCCGGCACGGGAAGAAAACGAAGGAGCTCTGGCGATGGCGATGGTCGGGAGGCACCGACGACGCTCAGGCCGCTCTCTTCCTCTTTGCCTCCTTTCCTTCTCGCACAATCCTACGCTGATCTGATAGCCAAGCTGCTGTTGTATCTTCGTGATCTGGATCGGAGTCCAGTTGCAGGAAAGGCCATAGCAAAAGACCTGCCTCGGAGGTTGGAGATAAGAGAACAACAGCAGTAGGAAAGAGACCAGCATAGGAAGAGTAGGAGTAAGAGCGGGCCTGACGATGAACAAAACAGCTTGATCCTCAGTGGGAGTGAAGAAGACGGGATCACGCACGAGATGGCGGGGCTGGCATTGGCAATCCAGTTACTAGAGAAGAGCTCCTCCGGAGTCTCTTCCAAATCGTTGCATTCTTTTTCCACTCTCGCTGCTGTTTCGGCTGCGGCTGCGGCTTCATCGGCCATTTCATATCTGCCCGACCGTCCTTCGCTCACCTACGCGCCTACTACTACGTCGAGGTAATAACACTGCCCTCGCTGCCTGCTTGCGACTTTGGTAAATTGGCAGTTGTGCGATCTGTGTTCTTTTGTTAGGTACTTGAATGCAGCCAGGCAGGGGTTTGGTGGGAAGCTACTGACTCCAGTACGATCAGGAAGAAATGGATAAAAAGTAGATTTTGAAGTATTTATCTTCTCTGGCAATTTGGGATGTGGCTTCCATGTGGACAGTTTTGTTTTCTTCCCCCTATTCTTTATTCTTCTGAAGCATGAGGAAAGAGTAGGGCTTGTAGGCACGTTGTATGGAATTTTGCTTCGAGAAGTTTCAGTGTACACCAAACCCTAATCTCAGTTTTCTCTTCTCAGATCAGAAAATCAATCATCAAATAATTTTTAGATTATTCTGGTGCCTATCTGATTGTGGCACTTCAATGTTTGCATATCATTTGATCAGGTCCTTCATCTTGGTGGCATAGTGAGTCTAATGATCTGGCATCCTTGCATAATTCAGTTTCATTTCATCTATTATGCATGCGTTTCAATTAGGTTTTCTGAAGATTTGTAGCATATAATCCATTGCTCCTTTTCTTTCTTATGAGATCAATAATCACGAGGATGCCAGATAATTTGTCACAATTGGACATGTTACTATGAGGCCATGTCTCTTGAGTCCTAGCCAACATTATGACACTGTGTCTTTCCTGCTGCATCTGGAAATGTGACAGAAACTCATCACATGGATATTTGTTTTATGGTTTGCCTGAAATTTTGGGCCAACAACTTTTAACTTCTCTACATCCACCATTGTCTAGAGTTGAGGAAGGTGGTGGGTAGTCATGGCAGCTCATTACTGCTATTCATGATGAAGGGCATAGTCTGCCACTTTGTGACCAACTCTCATAAGGTTACAACTGCACTTGTTTTCATGTTGCCTTTGAAATTGTTGTTGTGGAGATTTCTCTGCAGTTTCAAGGATATTTTTACTACCAGGCATTACACACAGGCACCCTTTCTCCTTCTGGTGTTGGGAGTTGGTGCACATATCGCCTCTAGAATTACTATGGTTATCCCAGTAACAAACATCAAAGAATCTATAACCTGATTTGTGAGCCATTCCAACTTTCATAACACAACAGAGCTTATATAGTAGTATTACTGGCATGATCAACCAGGTGCTCCAATAGTCTGCAGGTCCATGTGTCAATGATTGACTGTTTACAGCAAGAGGTGGTTTTGTCAACAGTTTAGTCTTCAACTTAATGTTAATTTGCCCAGAAAATTCAGCAATGCCAATGGAGTACTGTGTTTTCTGACATTTTATGTGGTATGCTTGCAGGGAGTGGAGTGAAAATGTTGCATACTGTGAGGAAGCAGTAGATCCAGACAGGTGGGATGCAAGACGGGTTCCACTGTGGGAGACAAGGACAGATATTCATGTGAAGACGTATGAGATTGAGTTAAAGCCTCTATTCTCTGCATTCAGGATTAGAGCCTTGGGAGCAACTACTGTCCGTGCTTTACTGGTAAACTATCTGCCTTTACTTGAGGCCTACCTGCAACCTGAAGAAGATGAAGGAGATGAGGATGCTGATCGACCTGCTCAGCTGCCAGTGAATCCTATTGTCCCCTTGAAGCGTTCAGCAACACATATTGTCCGAGAGGTAGTTGGATCTTACCACCTGTTACTTTGTGAATGACCTTCTGCTGCATCTCCATGTCACTAGTGTCCTCTAGATATGCTTAGTATTTCCCCTATGCCTTAGGGTTAGATGCTTGCCTGCACAGGGGCCAGCTAAAATAGAATGAAGCTTGCCCTGATGCTTACCCTGGATGGCTTGTTGCAGCTTGATTGAGTATATTGTTGCCTTTTTAAATGCTATGTCTCTTGAGTGGTAACCTGCCATCATGACTGGTCTTCCCATTGATTCTGGAAATGCAAGGGAAACTCAAGCACAGACTTTTGTATTGCCCAACATGTTGAGAAAATCATTATGAAGGTATACCTACAGTTAGTAGCTGATGAAGTCAGTGGGAAGTAATGGCAGCTAGTCACTGCCATTTGTGACAAAGGTGATGTATGATACTTTGTCAACACTCTCAAGTTATTACTGCACTTGTTCTTGTTGTGCTCATTCTGTTTATGCTGGAATGGATACAATGGTTAGCCTTAATCTCATAGATATGCTTTGTATTAGCTAAAGTAGTATGTAGCAGGTCAGCAATAGGAGACTTGTGTAAGTTTTGTGGCCATGCCTGGCCCTAACTTTCTAGCATTATTTCTAGCCTTATGGTATTTAAGAAACTGGACACTTCTTGTTTGCCTCAGCTTTCTCGTTATCTAGTTGTTGTGCCTTTTGTCTCATGGGGAGTTTAGATGTTGGCTAAGCTTTCTGAACTTCCCCATTCTTATGTCAACTGCTTTCACAGTTTCAGGCGATTTTGAGCCCTGATGTAGTAACTGTAGTCATGATAGTCACTACTGTGACTCATGCTTACTGCTCAGGTGGTGGTGGCAGGTTTCTGTGATCACCACAAGAAGAATACTTGAGAGGGCTGTTGTGCATTATGTAACACACCGGATGGCATGGAAATTGTTGAAAGGTACACGGCTTGATCCTGATGGGTTGCATAGTGTGTCCGATGAATCTTAACAAAGTGATAATTGTCTGTTGATATTTGAATATTTTTTTCTTTTCATAAGCAGTGGGCTATATCCCAAACAGTGTTTCCTTATCACCTATTTGAAATGACTGCAGATATCCCTAAATCAGCAGTGCGTAAAGCTGCAAGGAACATGTCCAAGTGGCAGCTGTTCATTGCTGTTTGCAAGACAACATTTCGAGGTTTGTTGTGTCTTCTGATTATAATTTATAAGTCCATGCTCCATATCTTGAAGCCTGCATTGCAATTTGTTTCTGTGTGATGTTGATGATTGGTGCAGAATCCTGTAAGACTTGAGCAAAAGTTCTCAATGCTTCATTCCAGAGTTGCACATGGTTTTGGTTTTGCTTTATGTTTGGAACCAATAGACTTTCAATTGCTTTGGACTGCTTGTTGCATAGTTTTTAGGATGCAGACATGGATGGGTGGCTTAAGATTAGAATGGATGGTGTGCATTTTGGGTTGCAGCACATGCATTGGGAGTTGCTGCCAATTGGATGGTGCAGTTGGTGTTGGACATATACAGAAGCATTAGCGCTTCACTTTATGTGAGGACAAAGGATGGGAAGCCTGATGGGTTGGATGCAAAAGAGCTTAAGCGGCTAGCCAGGAGGACTGTGGGAAATACGCTGAAGGGTATTGCTTCACTCCTCCTGGCCTCATTGGGTGCTGGCCTTGGTACAGTGCTGATCAGACCCTCCACAGGAACTTGGATTGGTATGTTTGCCTCAACTTCAATATTACATAATGGGCTTCTAAATGTAAGGTGATACCATGGTTGATCTTGTATTAGTTGTCACAAGTTGATTTTTCCATCTGTGAAGCCTTTTGTGTTCCAAATCTTCTATGTGCACAGTAGAGTACAGCCCTGAATGTTTTGTTATCAGTTATTTTTGCTAAATGTTGTGTTTTTCTGACATGTTATCCAATGTGAATGCAGGCTGTGCTGTTGGCGATTTTGCAGGACCATTTCTTGTAGGTATTTGGTTGGACACTTGGATTGTGTATGGCACCTTCACTCCTGGAGGAGACCGCGGCCAATAAGAATCCCATCTCATATGGGGACTAGTCTAAGGCAATTTGAGTCCTGCTATTTCCTGTTGGCATCTTTGAGGAAAAGTGCACAGGACAGGTGTTCACACTTTTTTTGGAGGAGATTGGGGTGTCTGAAGATATGGGCACCATTAGAATGGCAGCATTGTCAAAATTAGAGTGAGTGGCACAAATCAGTAGAGCAACATGGGAGGGAATTTGTACACAGATGCACAGAGTAATTGGTCTGAAAGTCATGCAGGGTTTTCAAGACTGCTCACTTTGCAGCAATATTTTATTGTCAATTCAAGGCAGTGTTTATGTACTGGACCTGAAACAGGGTGATTATGAGGTCCAAGTAGAGAATTTAATCATAATACCTTCTTTTCACATGTTTTGATATCAGTTTGCAGTTCCATAGGTAGTTATGGTTGAACATCATGTGACAAAACAGGAGTTGCATAAGCAGGGGTTGAGGAGCTGGATGCACCCTGGATACTTCATAGTAGGTCGATTCAACTTTGATTCTCTTTCCCAGTCTTGACAAGTTGGGCCACCAAGTTGAACATCAATTCTGGAATGAACTTAGATAAAAAGGTTCAAGTTCACTACTGACGGCCATTTCTTCATATTTGCATCCTTGCTAGATTTTAGTGAAAATATGAGATATTTTTCTGATATGAGGCATCTCATCTTGAAAACTAACACTTCAAAGTTCTATTCCAAAAAGGAAAAATCTGCCAACAACAAACTAACTCTTATCTGTCAAATTTGGGATCTAAATTCTTGGTTACTACAGGATTAATGACCTAAAAAGAAGACTCTTGATGCAATGTTCAGACTTGAAGATTGCTTCAATGTAGTAGAGATATTAAAATACTTTTAAAATATCCATTGTCTTTTGTGTAAAAGACCCATGAAAATTCACTCACATTGTTAATGGAGATTGTAAAATGCTATTTTAAACTACCAAAGACCTTGTTCATTGTTGACGCCAAAAAGACACCAACCTTTACAGTGGGGAGTTAGTTATCCATAGCACAAGGAAACAATCACATGACTCATAGATTGTCCCACCTTGACTAGAGATACTTGTCAGGTTTTTAATGCACACAATTTTAGATTTTAAACATCAAGGAATCCTTCCATTCATCTTATTGAACATCAAAGCATTCTTTGTGCCATTTTGTTGAACTGATCCACCATCATCGTGATCACATTAGTTCCCTTTGAAGGTGGAAGACTCACTATGAAGACCATGGACGCACTCCCTCAAGACCTATCTGAAATTAAAAGTGGTCACAACAATTTTACATGCTTGAATCATATTCCCATTTAATTTTGTTGGCATTTTAAGGAAGTTTTAACATACTTGACTTTATTTTTGAAATTATGTTAGTAAAAAAAACTCATTCTCAAGAAGGATTTGGTGCGTGTGTTGTCATCATGTCCCACAAGTGATCCATTGTGTCATTCCTTCAAAGGGTTAATATTTCAACCTTCACCACAAACACACAATCTATTTTTTTGTATACCAAAAAAATCCATTCATACATACTTGATTTGCTAATTCATGATGACAATTCAATAATTTGATTTTGTTTATAACTTCATCTCTCCCACATACCTTAACCTTAGTTGATTTTTTGGTTTACTAAATTACAAATAATGTTGTCCTTTTCTAAGTTATGTCAAATGTCAATATTGAAAGGTGCAAATTGTGTGTCTCGTTACCTTGCTCATTTCAAAGTTGTTTTCAGAACATGTAAGGTGACAATTGAGCAAGCCATCCTTCAAGATGAATTATTAATGGCAACCAATGTTGATTAGAAAAAAAATGTCAAGTATTCCAATATATTGGTTAAGTTTGATGACATGAGGATAATGTTCTTGAATGAAATGGATTTAGGTGTTCCTTTTCATTTGATAAGTTTTTTGTCTTGTGCATTTTTTGCATGTGAAAGTTTTGTGATGAAACTTATAAGCCCTTTTCATATTGATGATGTTTCATATTCATAGAAGATCTGGTTTGAGTGTTTAATGATTTAGCTTATGGACAAACCTTGCACATATTGTCAAAATGCAATATAATTATTTTAAAAAATTGAACTTCAAATAAAGGTCAAGGTGTAACCATTTGTTGCAAATGTTTTGTGAAATTGAATATTGTAATCGATTCATCAATTGTTGTTATGATGAAATTTATATTGTTAACACATTATCATGTTTGTGCCAACTAACATCATTGTTGTGAGGTCAACCAACTTGTTTTACATGTTTTGTAGTTAACTATTAATGTAAAATTATTGGTGCCCATATAAATTTAAGAGTTAGCCAAGGGTCATTGATTGTTTATGTAGATAACATAATCCTTACCTTTCATGCTATGTGTATTCAAGCTTTGCTTTTCCTTGAATACACTTTGATGAACTACATGGTATTAAAGTTTGTTTCAAGAAGATTAAGTGAATAAAAAAGTACTCATTGAGAATAGTCAAGATGGTTCAAGTTCATGCCAAAAGTAAGGATATTTCTATTGTCCAAAAAACAACAAGCTAAAAAGAGTCACAAACTACAACATTTGGCAACTCAAGATGAAAGCTATTTGGAGGAGGGAGAATCTTTGGGATGTCATGTAAAATGTCATGTTTGTTATTTTTGTTGGTGGTGTTTAAGCAACAAAGTTAATTTTATGGGACATGAAAACCAAGGTGATTTTGGGATAGATTGTTTTGGTTAAAGACAATTTTGTGGACACAAAAGCTCAATTCATCAACCTTGTTTTTGTATGGCAAGCACTAAGGCTTCAATTCCAATTGAGAAATGTTTTGTATATCAACTTGTTATATAATAGTTGCACAACATCAACATGAAGGATTGAACTAATATCAAAGAATACATTTCAAAGGCAAAAGAATTAAAAAATCGGCTAATACATTGGGAGAACTAGGACCTTAGAAGACATTGATGAATTTGCTATTGAATGGGCTCCTTTGCAACTATGAAGACATGCCATACATTTTAGTTAAATCATAGCCTTTTTATATTGGTGACTATTAAACACTTGTATCATCACAAATAGACCAAGAACCAAAATATATTCCAATGGTTTATTAATTAACTTGTGGATGAAATGATTCAAGCATGCTTCATAATTATCATGTGTATTCAATTGAAGCCATAGAAATCATCATGGATTAAAAGCCAAAGAATTATGTTGAAATATACAATATGAAGGATGGGAACAATTATTGAACAAGTTTGATTGATTTAGAAGTGTGGCACATGGAGATACAAAAAATTACCTAAGGGCAAGACACCAATTATTGCCAAATGGATCTTCAAAGCAAAGAAAGAGACATCGTGAAAATTTCTCAAATATAAGGCAAGGTTGGTGCCTTGTAGGTTCCAAAAATAATGGGGGTTGATTTCTATGACATTTTGCTTCAATTGTATGTTGTCCAATATCATTTGCTCTAACATATTTTCATTATTTACACAACAAAATTGGCATATTCAATAATTACACTTGAATGGGAGTCTAGAGGAGGAGGTTTACATGATTGTGCTTTAAGCTTTTTAGAATGTAAAATTAATTAGAAGGTCTATAGACTTGTTAGGGCTATATATGACCTCAACCAAACATCAAGAACATGGTATTATCAAATTGATGATCATTTTTGAAAAAATGTTTGTTAAGGAACTTAACAAACTATAGCTATTGATCCAACAAATATATTATTTTTACATGGTATGTTGAGAATTTATTATAAACTAGTGTGAATATTGAGGATATTGATCACATTGAAAATCAACTTAGGACACAATTTGACATGGTTGAGTTGGGGAGATTAAAGTTGTACCTAGGTTTTGTTTTGCATTTGACGAAGCTAGAACTTGGATGCATGTCCACCACTACATTGAAAAGTTATTACAAAAATTTAACATGGTCAAATGTTTTGTTCTACAAATTTCCATGAATCTAGGCCAAGTGCGGAGAAAGGGCATTTATTTTCCTTTTATTGATCAAAAGTTGTATTGATAAATTGTTGGCAACTTCTTGTTTGTCATGGATCTATGACCATATGTTTAATTTGTAATCAATGTTATTACCAACTTGGTATTTAAAGTGTTTTCAAGAACCTCACATGGTGGTGGCCAAAAATATATTGAAATAGGATGAATTCACCATAAAAGTATTGTCTACAAGTGTAACCTATGTTTAATTTTACACATTTTGAAAAAAACCAAAGTAATTTGAGTTAATGTTGAAAATGCTTGGTGTATTTATACAATAATATTTTAAATATATTATAGGTTTGAAATGATGTTGAGTGTTTTAAAGTAACCTAACTCACTATTAAAACATTGTAACCAATGTTTTCATTGTTTATCATTGTGTAAAAATGATTTGAAATCATTTGAAAATGGGATTTTCTTGAAAATAATTTATACACACCTTTACAAAATAATGTAATATGACAACTTTTTGGTCGTAATAATCAAAACAATGTGTGTAAGCTTGTTAATAATGGGTTAAATTTTTTTGGTTTTGATAACCAAACATATTCCACCACATCATCTTGATTGGCCAACCTCGTGCTTTTAAAAACAATCATTTGTAAGTAATTAAATGGGTGAGTGGTGGTCATTATATTGTGACCTTGGTTTTTAAGAGGCACTAAATATTTCAGCTCACATTTTTTCTCAAAATGGGAGGATTAATTTATCTCCTTTGCTAATGTGAATTATGGGTGGGATCTTAATACACATCACTCAACTTATGGGATCATACACAAATTGGGGGAGATTGCAATTGATTATGGTTCACACATGTAATCAAATGTTGCAATGTTGATGATAATGGCAAAGTATCAAGTACTCTCTAAGGCTACACAAGATATATGCATTTGAGGATAATGTTTATTGAATTGTAAATTGGAAGTTCAACATTGAACCCATTTTTTAATGACAATCAAAATTGCATAAAGCTTGTCCATAATCCTATCCTACATTGCAAACCAAACATATTGATGTTGAACATTACTTTATTTGTGAAAGGTTTCAAACTAAAAACATTAAAGTGCGGGGCATCCTAAGTTAAGCTAGGTTTACTTGCTTACAAAACCATTAGGAGCCCAATAATGTGGCAAATTATGGGAGGACAATGGCATAAAACCATGCCCTCATATAATCCAATGAAACTTGTTTAGTTACAATAGTTTGCTTATAGAAGATACACAACATCGACTAGTTAGTAAACTAGAATGTCACAACATGTTGGTGGAGAAATGAGGTGCAAGAACGGCTATTGTTGTTAACACACTCTCATCTTTGTGCAAACTAACATCATCCATATGAGGTCAGCGAACTCATCTCACTTGTTTTGTAGTTGGCTAATGTCATAGAACTACCCATGCCCCCCTAAATTTAGTAGTTAACCAAGGGTCACTAATTGTTACTCTAGATAATAAAATATGTTCAAACATCATGTGTATCAACTTTGCTCTTTCTTGAATACACTTTGATGAACTTCAACTTAAGTGAAATAAATGGGTGATATTGTAAAAGGAGAATCCATTGAATCCAAATTTAAGGTTGCATGAAGAAATATATGTTCAATGTAAACAAAAAGTGTATATTCAAAAGTATTTTGATGTGAAGTGCAAAGCATTTCACATGTGGTTTGGATTAAGAAAATTGTGATAAGCATAATGGTCTCTGAAGTGAATTGACTTGCATATTGTTTATTTACCATGTAATAAATCGATAAAAAATACAGAAGAAAACATAATTTAACCTGAAATGCTCTTTTTTTGCATGAGTTTCATGTAAGGAAGAAACCTATGGTTTTTAATGAATATTCTTTTAAAATAGTGAAACATGCATGAACACATAACATAAACATGGAGACTATTTTCAAAAGCTTTCACTCGAGAGAATAATATCAATATGAATTCAATCGAATTTATTTTATCATAGAATCCACTTAATTATGATGTTTATCTCTTTCACACAAGGCATGTTTTGCTTACTATTTTGCTGTTGTTCAAAATCTTGCAATCTAATTGGTTCTTGGCTTTTGATGACTACATGCCATGATCCAACAGGATAGTTTCTTTGAATTGGGCAAAGTGTAAATGCACAAATTGAATGTTCTACAATCCACAATTTCTTAATACCACTTTCTAATTTTGAAAAATGAGAATATTTTCATAGTTCAATGCATTTCAAGCATAAATTTATTTGCATTGGAGGCCTTCTGTAGGTGGCAACTGGCAATTTGTGGTCAAAGCGTTAAATGGATCATTTTAAACTTTGAAAACTCATTAAATATTCCCAGCTGAGTAAAATAAAAGAGCAATGAAATTGTTCCACTACCAATTTTCAGGGAAAAAAATTCCACCATGTGATGTCTGGATTGGATTTGCAGAGTTTAGATCAAGTTCAAGATTTTTTAACCTATTTTTTTACCTATGATGAAAAAACATAGCTTTGACATTCATAATTAATTTCACGAAATAATGAAACCTCAAAAAATACAACAAATGTGTAGTATGGCCTACAGTTGCAATTCCTCAATTTCAATCATTCTCCCCTAAAATGAAAAAACCCATAAAGATGCTTCAGAAACATTTGCTTTTGAGAAAGAACTATTCTGATATGATATCAAAGCAATCACATAATTCCCTTTTGGCCAGGGGTTTCACAAGATCCTCCATCAGTTTACCAGCACTATATCCAGTGCTAAACCCTAATGTGTGCACCGCAACTTTGTAGTTCACAAGATTTTAAATGGGTACATAACCCACAGAAGGACAGGAGCTGCATAAACCAGACAAGCCTTTGGGTGTCAAAGATATGGTTTGTTAGGGTAAAGAGGGATGCAGACTTACATGCACATCATACTTGGTCAGCTTCCAAATTCCACCACCTCATATTAAGCTTCCTTCTTTTGATTGCAAGCAGTTGCCAAATGGTATCTCATAACAAGAGCGACTGCCAGTGATACAAAAAAGTGCATGGGGAACATTATACTACTTCACTCTTAAGATATATTTTGTGCACATCTGAAAAACTGACACATGTATATAGCATCGTTGGAAGGTCTTTCAAATCTTTCCTATGTGGGAATCTACTTCTGTTCTGCAAACCTGGGCTTAGGTTTGGCACAAATTCCTGCTCAAGCTGATCGATGTGATTGTTCCTGTAGGTCACAAACCCATTTTCAGTTCCTTGTGAAAATTGCAATTGCCCCAGTCAAATTGAGGTCCAAATCTGGCACCTTTTGTATTGCTAGACATGATAAGCATTGGGGAGAAATTTCAAAGCAGTCCCATCTCTATGACCTACTACAAAAATTACTCATGTGGAGTACGAATGACCTGCTGGCATGCAAAAACAAGTGTGTCAAATTGGTGCTGTGAAAGGCTCAGAATAGCCTACACTTGGGACTTGAAGAGTTTGACCCCTCCAATTGCACTTGTATTTAGTAAAAGCACTTCCAAAGAGGTAAATGTTGGAATCTTAAACAAAAATAGCAACATGGAATATTGCAAAAACCCCATCAAAAAGTCAAAACTCTCTTTAAAGGTCAAGGAAAAGATGAATCTATCCTCTAGCTTACAGATAATTCTGGAATGCTTTTGGCTCCCATGTCAGGTAAGCTTGAGAAATTGTAGTACAGAACTTAGGAACACCACACCAGATTTCAAATACAACTAATGGACTCAAGAAGAGAGCACTACTACAACCTTTTTTTTGGTCACCTACCATCTCTCATATTGCTAGTGCACTGAAATCCTAAATGGCACAGGTGGAGACCAACCCCCCAGTTCCAACATAGGTACAGCATACTGGTTTTCTTGACTGTAGTAACTCAGAAGTGGATGAGGCTGTATACCAAAATCCAAGCAAGCTGCAAAATACCACCCATATTATCAAGAACAACAGTTACCTTCCAAGAGTTTTCCATGGAGTTTCTCTGCAATCTCACATATGTATACATATCTATATTCATGACAAGTATGAGGGCTTCCATAACTTTGTGAGTGTAACAGAGTATCAGACCATCACCTTCATCATGCACAGCAGTAACTAGCTACCATTACTCCCCACTGACTTCATCCACTCCTGAAACCAGGTGCAAATGAGTACATAAAATTATGCTCAAAACTTAGAGCAAAAGTTTATACAAACAATCTGCATCTCGAGTTTCTGTCACAGTAAAGGCACATGCAAAACTCAACTACAAGTCTTCCTACAAGGTCCTCCTGAACATCACAAGATTACCACCCCCAACAGCTTCTTTGTCTGAATGCCAAACACCTTCTCTATTCTTGAACAAGGATGTGCAGTGTGCACCAGAGAAAAAAATCCAGGACTGAACTTGCTTTGAAATCCTTTCTGAAGCATCTCATCATGTTGATTACGAATCATGATCAACTTCCACAGAGAAAGGAAGAAGGAAACCATTTTTCAGAGCCTTGAAACCATGGCCATGAACAAATTTATTTACTAAGGGCAGGGCAAAGAAGTGTGTACCAAGAATAGAGTGACTGATGCAAACAATCCTTCTTGAAGCAAGCTCCCATGACCTCCGAATTCTTCCTCATCCACCTTCAAAATTAGGGAGTAGTACCCGAATACTACGCCAGTGGACAAAACCAGAAAACTGCCAATCCCACTCTTTGCAAAATAAGTACATCTCCCTAGCATACATGTGCATGGAGTAACCTCAGAGAATAACCTAAGTAGCCAGCAAAGGGGGAAAAAGCTCAGGAATAACACACAAACTGTAGTGAGATTCTTCTAGCAAGATTAGATACTCACAACAGCAGCCAGATTGCTCCTGTCAATGGGATGACACCCGACACAACTCCACATAACAATGCCGTGGCTTGCCTGAGCCAATGCAACACATCGCCAAGTTTATCCTGTTTCTCCCCAGGCCCCAAAATGCAAAGAACCCAGTGATTCAAATGAAAATCTACTCCACGGGAAATTTCTTAAGCATTTCGTCAGCCTTGAGGGCGGGCGGAGTGGGGGGGTTTACTCACCACGGATGTTTGATCCTTGACCGGATCGATACAAAGTTCCTGCGCCTTACCAAACCCACCACTGCTGTGTTCCATTTGAGCTAGACGAACAAGCAGCGGCAGCGGATGCTGCTGCTGCTGCGCGTGTCCACCGATTTGTCAGGAAACAAAAAAAAATCTGCCGAATAAATCTTCGCAGAACCCAATCGCAACAACAACAACAATTCTCATCACAATCAGCGCGCCGTGTGCGTGATGACGAAGAATCCCGAAACACGATCTCCAAAAGTCTGGGTTTTAGGGTTTCGCGCTCTGGCCGTACAACCGTACCGTATCCGTATTCGAAGCGATGCGTACGGGCTTCTTTTAACCGGACACTTTCGAAGTTCGAACTGACGGAGGCCGAGAGGGAGCACCGAAGTGAGGTGATAAGTTCTATCTATCGAGATCTCACTTAGGACGTGGATCTCGTTTGGGACGTGAAAATAGTAAAGATCGACGCCAGGGCTTACGACGTGGATCTTGTTTGGGACTTGAAAATGGGAAAGAGCGATGTGCGTGCTCACGGGCGAGAGCCTTACCACGTGGATCTTGTTTGAGACGTGGATCTGTGAATGAACGATGGACGTGGATCTCGAAACACGATCTGGGAATGAGCTTACGACGTGGATCTCGTTTGACACGTGGATCTGCGAATGAGCGACGGACGTGGATCTCGTTTTCAGACGTGGATCTCTTTGGGGCTTGAAAATTTTAATGACCGACGCCAGGATTCGGACGTGGAACTCGTTTGAGATGTGGATCTCTTTTGGGATATCAAAATGGAAAAGAGCGATGCGCGCGCGAGAGCCTTAGAATGTGGATCTCATTTAAGACGTTTGGGAAGGGGCGATGCGCGCGCGCGCGGAGGAGCGATCGACGATTTCGGAGATTTAAGAATTGCAGTGCATCGCGTTCGCACACTACGATTCCGCCAACGAAATTGCTTCCGCCCGTGGCTGTCCTCAGAGGCGGTTTTAGCGACGGACGAGAGCCCGGTGAGATTTCTTTCAGTGTGCACGTAAAGAACCGGTCGAATTTTTTCTTTGTATTTTTGGGGGGCTTACCTGCCCTAATTTTATAGTTTTTGTCAACTGTACCTTTTGGATTTCGGAAGGTCCAGTACAGCGTGTATTGGGCCTTCCGAAATCTGGAAGGTACTTTTTTTTTTTTTTCATTTTTCTCAAATTTTTCTTTTTGTTATCTTTTTTCCTCTTTTTGCTTATTTCAGATTTCTCTTCTTTACTATTATTTTATTTTCATTTCAGTTCATTTTCTTATCTTCTTTTAACTCATTTTAAATAAAAATTTCAAAATCTCTTGAATTTGAAATTCAAACTCAACAAAAGATTCAAAAACCAGATTCCAATTCCAACAACAGATTCTAACATTAGATTTCAAGAGAATGAAAAAAAATAAAAATTGAATCCTAGTGTATCTCAAAGTGCAAAAATTGTGAGTATGTAAATGTTTGAACTCTGAAAATGAATATGAAACACAATCCAAGTCCAAAATTTGCAAATGAAGATGTTGTAAAAGTACAAAACTTGAATATGTAACTCAAGTCAACTTCAAACAACAAAACCTGCAGCATCTTGAATTGCACATTCAAGTATAGTTCAAGCAACCTGCAACATCTTGAATTGCAACATTCAACTCAAGCTCAAGCTCCTTATAGCTCCAAGCAACATGCAAGTAAAATTCAAGCTACAAAACATAGGCCTTGCATCACAATTTAAAAGAAAATTGTAAAGTAGGGAGGGAATTCTAAGAAATAGAAAAATGGAAAACCAATTATACCTTTATGTTGTATCTATCACTGGAAAAGTATAAAAATGAATCAAAAACTCTCCAAAACAGAAACTTGCTGACCCTACACAACAAATGACTTATTAATCCACGAAAATAAATGTACAAAATGAAAACAATATGAAATAAATGAAATAGCATAATTACCTTGAAGATATGAAATACAAAGTTGATTTGAGTTATGTTTGTCGCTAAGATGGCAAACCATGATGATAAAAAATCATCATGAAATCAAAGGCTCTGAAATAAAAATTACCAAAACAAATTAGATAAAAATGGATGCGATAAAAAGTAAAAAAAAAGAATAAATCAATAACTATTAAAATTAACAAGGAAAAAAAACTTTTGGCATTGCTACCGATGTTGCCACATTTGCCACCAAACCAAGGATCGTCCTTGGATCAACAACATTGATTTCTATTGGGCAATTCTATAAATTGTTGAAAACATTTTCAAAAGCTTTGTTGACATTGATAGATTCAAATGGTTGTCAACCATAGATCCTCTCCAAATCCGCTTTAAACTTCAAAAGCTCAAGATCAAACATGCAATTAAAAAATTCATTATCATAAATCTTCACATGAAAACTTAGACCAAGACAACAAAACCAATAAAAACTGAACCTTCTTGTGTGAAGACAATGTCATCAACAATAATATGTGACACAACACCAAAAAAACCATCAAGTAAATCTTGAATCAATGCACCATCAAGAGGATCTTTTTGAATAGTAGAAACATCGTGACCAACATTCAATAAAACACCATTAACATGAACATTCCCATCAAAAACATCAACAAAGTGAAAAGGAGCTAGATTCTTAGCATTTTCAAAAAGAAACTCTTGCAAAATAAAAACAATTTAGAAAACAATGATAATTTTTTTTAAATTTTAAAAAGACAGAATTCACCACCAATTCCCACATGTGAAGAAACATTGTCAATAGCACAACCTCCTAAAAGTAGCAACAAATTAATCAAACTTTCATGAAACTTTTGCAACCCAAAAAAACATCCAGAAAGCCAAAAAAAAAACCAAAAACCTTAAAATCTAAGAAGAAAAAGAGGGAAAAAAAAACCTTTGTCTTATTAAAAGCATCTTTTTCCTCCTTAAAAGCTTCATCATAATGAAGCAAGTAATTGCTTTGAAATCTCCATTGATTATGCTTTGTAAAGCCTAGGCTTTCAAATGCTTATCAACTTGATTGTACTTACAAGGGAAAAAAAAAAAAAAAA
>Ga0209208_10001337_pt1 | contig 34441 bp, 15 predicted proteins | sample S1TSphfallax_3_FD_187694 | JGI IMG/M metagenome (GOLD analysis project Ga0209208, IMG submission 187694) | Host-associated microbial communities from peat moss isolated from Minnesota, USA - S1T2_Fd - Sphagnum fallax MG (SPAdes) (version 2) | ecosystem: Host-associated > Plants > Peat moss >...
AAAATAAAGTCAAACATATTTAAACCATGGTTTAGTTTAATTTAATTTAACATAATTTAGTTTAACAATAATTAGTTTAACCTAACTTAATTTAACCATTGTTAATTTTAGCCTAATTTAGTTTAGCCATAAACATTTTAGCATAATTTAATTTAACCATATTTATTTTATCCTAATTTAATTTAGCTTAATTTACTTTAGCCACAATAAATATAGTCTAATTTAGTTTAGCCATAACTATTATTACTTAGGTTAATTTAACCATAATTAGTTTGGCCTAACTTAATAGAGCCATAGTTAATTTAAATTAATTTAATTTAGCCATAATCAGTTTAATCTAATAAATTTAGCCATGGTTAGTTTAACTTTTTTGTTTATTTAACCTAGGTTAATTTAAGCTAGCCTAAATTAGCATGGGGTTAACCTTAGTACTAGAGGTACATAGTACTATTATATATAGCCTATATAGATATATTAAGTATAGTATTTAAATATGTGTAAGTTTAGGCCATTACTTTTATGACACGTGTCCATGTTGTACACATTTAGTTGCATGTTAGTTGCACACACAACCGTATGGCCCAAAAATTATACAATACCAAATTTGTAGTTGCAAACATGACCAAGATAGTTACAAACGACAACCAATTGCATGCCAATTGCATAGTGACTGGTTGCAAATGACAAGATTTCTAGTAGTGTAAATGCTCAATGCAACTTCACTTGTGAAAACTAGGGGATTTTTTAATCACAAAGTTGATTGTAACTATTGTTTTGTCACAAATTGTAGTCGCAAACTGATTTTTTTACTAATGCATGATTTAAAAATGATAGGTTGGAAGTAGCAGGTAGGTAAAACACTATTGTCCATGTTGACTAAGGATGTCATTTTGCTTTGTCCAACTTGGCTAGATGTCCAAATTGATTATAAACATGGTCATTATGACCAAGGTGGTCATTTATTTGTCCAACTTGACTAGATGTTCAATTTCACAAATCAAATAAGTCACTTAGTCAAATTTACTAGTAAAAAATACACATGCCATTCAAGCCCCGGGCCTGTAGCCAAAATGTACATGTCCACTAATAAAAAAAAACTTGTTAGTCAATTTGGACTTTTAAAAAAACCATGAATTGTAATAATGATTATTACCATGAGCTTCTACTGAAAATAATAACTAAATTTGAACTCCAAAGGTTACATTCATTTTTTTAACATAAAAACATTTAGTTACATGTTTGCAACCACTTGGAAGGTTTAAAGGTAGGGCTGGCCATGCTAAACATGGCATATTAAATCCTTATTATGACTTTCATATGCCAAAAAGGACAAATAAATTTGGATTCTAAAGGTTAAACACCCCTATTTTTTTCAAAAAATAGGTTGAATTATAGTTCTACAATTTGGGCCTTAGAATAGTTAGAATGGGTATCAAAATCCATTTAAAACAACTTGATTATTCCTAGTTACCAATAAACAACAATTCTAGTAATGGTATACTAAGATTCATAAAAAATAGAAAATTTTGATACCAAAAAACCCAAAATTTAATCATGTTTATTAAGATGTCAATGGAGGTTAGTAGCCAAGTAATAAGGGCCTAATATTTTTACAAGACATGAAGCATCCATCTTAATTTATGATAGACAAAAGTTGATTTCAACAAATGGGCATGTAATATTGTCAATGTATGAACATGGTTTGGAACATACCACAATAAAATATATTTGGGGATCTAGAAAAAAAATTGAACCTAAAACTTAGTAGGCATACAAGATTCTTTAAATTGCACAAATATTTCAAAGGAGGCCCATTTATAGCACCCAATGCCTACCTTTTAATCACCATTTCCAAATTTGGAACATGCATTCAACTCCAACTATTTAAACCCCTTATGTTCCTGAAAAATGTTGCAATAATGGCCACACAAAGGAGCTAAGGACAAGATTGGAACTTGAATAACATTAAACCCAAACCCTATATTTAGGATTATAGGTTTCCTTTTTTATATTGAAGGCAATACTTGTCAAAATTCACTTTTACCAAGAGGAAGAAGACACCTTAAACCTTTTTAAACCTCAAAAATTTCCCATGTTTTCATTGCATGATTTTCCATTCATCCAAAAACAACATTGACAAATTTTGACCTAAAGGTTGTGTTATATCTATGGGGTCTTAGACTTGGAAACCTCAAAACTGGTAATTAAAATTTTAAAGTTATTTGGTGGTTTGGACAAGACCCATAAATTGTTAGTAGGTCGTTAATACCTATGTGGACTATTGAATGGAGTCAGGACTTAGAGTATGACTTTGCAATTTGCTAGGGTATAATAACATTAAAAAAATAGGTAGGAAAGTAGGCAGTCATGCAAGTAGACCCTAAAATCAAATCAAATTTGACATACACAACCTTGCTATTACATACATTTTATATTGGTAATTGCACCACATGGCACCTTGTTGCAATAACAACTTTTACTACTAGTATAAGGGGACATTATATAACTTTTTTTAAAACTTCATTTTGGCAACAATTTTTTCTTTCACCCATGATGTGAACAATAAAGGTTCAAGAAGGTTGGTCATTTTCTCCAAAAGTTACATGGGTTTAAAAAATTGGTGCAAAAAATTAAATAGGTGCATAAAATTTGCACTTGGAATTTTTTTTAACCATTGGATGAAAGTGAGACATTCAAAATTTCACATTAGGGTCCATTGGTAAACTTTATAAATCAAAATTTGATTACACAAACAAAAGTCTAGGATATCCTAATTAGGTGCCCATAATTCTTCATTGCCATCTTCATTGATTACTTAAAATTGTTCAATTGCATTGGACCACACCAAGAATGTAAATATAAGAATTCCATTTCAAACGCAAGTCAATCAAGAAGAGGAAAAAAACATGGTTGAAGCCCTTGCATTATTATCACTTGCATGTAAATTTTGTTATCCAATTTCACAAATTCTTGTGCATTCCATGCAATTGTTTCACCCACACTTTTGCACCATCTTTTATTTAAATTCAACAAATATGTTAGAACATCAAAGGGGTATGGGGTAATTTTAGCAAAATGTGTTCATACATTATGGTGGGAAATGGAGGTAATATGAAGGAGGTTTTAATGTTCTAGGGAATGTAAAGGTGTTGTTGGGAAACTTGGGCACCATGGGTGGATGGGTTAAGGTGAATTATAACTTGGCTTTGTGGATCATGCCTTAAGGTTTGTGATAGAATGACTATAATCAAACTTGTTAGGAGCTTAAAAAAATTGTTAAAGAAATTTGAAACAACCCATAAGATAACAAGAAGACTTATCATAATGATAGATCAAGGTTGGGACTATCATAAAGAAACCCTCTTAGTTTTCTTCCCACAAACTATAATGTATTGTCACCATTAATGGCTAGTTACCCTAAGTGGGGGGTGTTTTAAGGCAAATTATCTTCATTTGGAAACATGGTGTAGTGCATTAATGCAAAAAAATAGAAACCAAAATGTTACAATTTCAAGTCACTCCAAATGTCCTATTCATTTTTCCAAAAACACCTAGGTGCAAACGCAATAAAACAACCCACACCCAACTCCTTGGTGCTTTGCTTAAAAATAGTGGGTTAGCTAGTCAAGGTGACATGGCAAAACTAGATTGGTTCATCATAGAAAATATTTTTAAAATCAATTTTTATAAGTTTTCAAAAAACTTTTTTTGGACCCAACAAGATGGTATAGTTTACTTTTCTTTACAAGAATATGTAAATTAGTTTCATAAATGTGTCATTTTCAAGTAGTTATAAAGCCTTCTAGGAGTCCTTTGCATAGTAAAAACATTAGTTACATTGCTTAAAAAATGTTTTTGGGTAATTTATAGTCATTGAATTCATCTCAAAATTAACAAAATATTTCCATAATATATTAAAATCATTTTTGTACAAATGCACCAAATTTTTTTAACATTAATTTGACATGGTAGTTAGAAATGTGAAAAATTAAGCAATGGTTACAATTTGGGTGAGTCTTTTTATTGTGTTTGGACCCACCCTACAAGGGTTTTACTTTTAGTTGCATGTGCTATTCTAATAGATGTTCTCAAAGTACACACTATTCCAAAATGCACCCTCTACAACTACATATAAGACTAAGTTTGCACTCATATATGACAAATTTAACTGCATATGACTACATGACTAGTTAGTCCATTAGGACATGTCACATAAGACATCTAGTTGCTTATGTGTCCTAGTTGTAAACCTACAAATGATTATCTTTTGTGACTAGATAATCATGAAGGATATATACATTGTATTTAATATAAATATTTGTGTAAATAATATAAAATAATAAATTAAATTAAATATAAAATATTTACTAATTGAATACTAATATTAATTAATTATTTTCATCCTACGATATTTTGACACATCACATTACATAATGTTAGCCTAAAAAATTAGTTTAGGTAGCTAGGTAGGTTATCTAATCTAGGTATTTAGGCGCTCTTAGGTAGGTACCTAAGGCTAAGTGGCTTAATTATAAGGAATATTTAGTCAACATATAATTGTTGACCACAACCATGTTAGTTGCAAGGTTTGATCCTTGGACCCCAAAGATGGAAATAAACTCCTTTACCAACAAACGACCCCACTTGTTTTGTAAACATAGTGGGGTGCATTTTATTTAATAGATGGTTTGTTATATACATTGCACAAATGCCAATTTTATTATTTAATATCTTATTGATGTTTGGTCCAAATGAAAAAAATTAAAATTTCATTGTTAATTGTTTTTCAAAAATGTACATTTATATTTTTCTCCTTTTAAAAATGTAAACCCATTTGAGGAAAAAACAATGATTGAATTTTGTTATTTAATAAGATTTCAATGAGCATTCTTTTCTTTAGAACATCAAGCACATTCTTTAATTAGTAATGGATTTTCTAATGACTAACATAATAACAAATTATCATATACCTCCCACAATGTTTTAAACCTATTTGTGATTAAAAAATTATATTATAAAAATTTGATGTAGTTGATATATAATTTATTCACATAAAAAATTCATAAATAGATCATAAATATTTTTTTAAATATTAAAAATAACATAAAATATCAAATAATGCTGTATTATTAATAAATTTCTGAAAATGTAATGTTTAATTTTAATACTATAATAGAATATTATAATTTAAAATAATGATAAAATTTGAATATGCATTAAATAAATGTAAATTTAGTTGTATAAATTAATGACTATGGACGATGTCAATAAATGTTTTTGTGTATAAAGATTGAAATTTAATTATTGAATAAAATTTTAATATTTTTTGAAATATAAGTTGCAATTAACATATTAACAAAGACCATGAAATGAAAAAGATGTGTGCTCCATGTTGAGATTGGTAACCTCAATTTCCAAGTTGTGTCACATGAGTTTTCCTTCTAAAAGCTTGCAAATATAAATTGAAATGACCTCATCAACATGACTAACTTAGTTTCATTATCACATTTATTTATTTTTTAGTTTTTTCCCCTCAAGTTCTCTATTTTTCTTTGGGTTTGACTATTTTCCAAGTTTCTTTCTCTAAACCATATGTATTTCTTTCCAAGTCTATCTAAACCACACTTTAACCATAAGCATCAACATATACTTTAAACATCCAAAAACTGACTTATAAAATCATTGTCACAAAGTTGTAAACCAATTAAGTTGCTAGAGACATGTTACACATTTATTGAAATGTTGGAGACTTGTTGTTAATGACCTACTACAATTTTTTATTTATTTATTTTTATTTTTTTTTGTAGAAGTTTTCGGATTTAGATTCTTTGGTTTTTGAATATTCTATTTACCTACACCAAACATATTAAACCATAACACTTACATCATGGCAAACACCAAACAAATTGGTGAGAGTGGTTCACTTTTTGCGTCATAATCTAATTTTTTGCAAAGTGGCATCCATTTAGATGTTATTAACATGGCATAAAAACAATAATTTTTCAAATTTGTGGCTAGATTTAGATTTTCAACTTAGATAATAAGACATTTATAAAAAACTTTGTAACATATATACATAAAATATATAATGGTGGATTTTTGAAGTTGAAAAATATGGACTAGTATACTGTTTGTGACTCTATATACATGCATTTTTGTGTATGAATTTTATTTGGGATATAATATAGGGATTCAATATATGATATGTTAAAAAAAAAAGAACATATGTGCAAAAGAAAAATTTAGAAAAAAATTAACAAAAAATATATTATGGACTTTAGAATGGCCTAAAATGAGCCATATTTTCACAAGTCCATATCATAATCATTTGTGGGTGGATTTCAATTTGAACTTTTTTAACATGTACATTAAATTTTGTTTTTAGAATGACTATTCTTCATATGGGTTTTTTAGTTCATTAACCAACATGTAATTCCACATTAAATTAATGATATCAAAATAGACTACCATTTTAACATTATTGTATGGACTTTTAAGGAGTGCAACATTTGCTAAAAATGAGCCACCTTAGAATGCATACACCCAATTAGAATAAAATACCTACACTAGGGGCTATCCAAAGCAATTGGAGGTTTAAAAGGATTTGGCATGGTGCAAATTGGGTTTAATGTTTAGGATTTTTTGAAATTGAGTTCAAATTCAAGGATTGAAATTAGTTTTTGTGTCAACCAATTCAATTACACCAAACATAACCCATAAGACTTGCACCATGGCATGCCAACATAAAACAATTAAAGTTGGTTTAAGGAAAGCTTGTGCTTATGTTTGTTTTGACAAATGGGAGACAAATTGTCAATAGATCATGAAATTAATTAGTAAGATGCAAACTCCAAGTTGAAATTCTAGTAACATCAAGCTCTAAGTTGTGTTTGATAAATCTTCTAGTTGCAAATTTGGAAATTTATAGTTTTGTAGAATATTCATGACTTGCACCACTCCCATCAACATGGTTATCTTCTTCTCAAAGTGCAAGATTCATCTTCCTTTTGGACCAATGACTTACATGTACATTCAAGCTCTAGAGATAGACCAATTACTTTGGCTTCCTACTACCTACAAGAATTTCTCCATGAAAGTGGATTTATAACTAAAGATAAGAGTTAAACATTAACATAGATTGAAGCAATTCAACAGAAGATGAAAATTAACATAATTTGAGATCATTTAATAAAACATGTATTGGAATTCAATTACCCAAAGGCATTATAAATTCTAATTTTGTACAGAATTATAAAATGCATAACACCTTAAAAAGTTAATTGAAAGGATTTTTTTTCATTTACATCTAATTCCACATTCTCAAATGATCATTGATTGGTATGTGTCATACCATTCTAAAACTTCTTCTAAGAATTTATTTAAACTTGAAATCATTCATGAAAAAAACATTTTCTGAATCATGCATTGTTATAGCCTTACGGTAAAAGTGATTTTTGACATTAATGAGTTCCAAAACATTCAATACAATTGTCTCCCCTGTTACTTTGCACACTACCCCTTACTTGGTGAAGATGCCAAAACATGGATGGGGTCTTGGTTAAGCATGGAAGAATGTGTGTAACCACAACTATGTTTATGAGATGTGGCAAAAACTAGCAAACATTAATAGTTAGTGTCATGAGGAGGTATTTGAGCTTTTGAAATTAAGGATGGTAGAATTTGAAACCTTAGGATGAAAGTCATGACATTTCATTAATTGCAATATTAATATTGATGCAATTAAGGATGTGATAATTTCACAAATCTTGTGACATAAGATAAAATGAAACCAACATGATAATTAAGAGGATACCTTCCATAAAGTTAGGTCCTAGTCCAAAATGTTTTAAAAAAGTCTTCATTGTCCCATGATTAAAATGAAGACCATTTAACTAGTAGTTATGGGAGCGAAAGGAAGGAAATGGTATTGAAATTATAAAAGCTCAAAGTTCCACCATAGTTCACTAAAAGAAATGTTGTCCATTTTGATCATATTTTTGCGATTACTATGTGATTAATGTCCAAACCAATTGATTTTACAACTAGTAGTCTGTTAGTCCTACGTGTCCATGTAGTTGCAACTTGTTATAGTCACATATGCAACTACAAGAAGCGTTGAATTAAATTTTAGTTGTAGATGTGATTATTATTTATGGTTAATATGATTTACATTTAAAATGTAAGTGAAAAGTGAACAATGCCATCTAATTTTGATTGCATTCATCAATGGATGATCACATAGTTATTTTTGTAACTACAAATGAAAGGTTTTTCAATTGCAATAGTATATTCTACCACATCAACAAATAAACATACACCAGATATGGCAAATTTTACTATTTCAATTGAACTATTATCCTTTCAATGTACCCATCCATGGGTCTTCCATGATATAATATCTAATAGCTAATATTTTGCTAGAAAAAACTATTATAACCTAGTTGGTAAACTAAGCTAGTTAAGATTAATAGGTTATGTAAAACTAAGTAGGCTTATGTACATTGGTAGCCTAGCCTAGCTTGCATACTTAATTAATTAGCCTAAGTTATCTATAGGTAATAATAGGCTAGTTTATTAGGTGTAACTAATAGGCTAGGCTATGTAGGTATGCTAGGTAGGTAGTTGGTATATAGGTTAGGTCATTAATTTATTGGTAAACTAGATAATAGGTAGTAAGTAGGATAGGTAGTAGGTAGGTTTATTAGTTTATTGTGTGAATATGTGATCATGGTTTCATATTAATTAATTAGGTTAAGTACTTAATCAATTAATTTGTTAAGCTAGGTAGTAAGTAATAAGTATGATCATAGGTATTAGTAGGTAGTAGGGGTTAAACTAAGCAAAAGGTATTTTATTTTGTGGACGTGTCATAATGTTTTTGTAATAATTGATAAAATAATTAGTTATGTTAAATAATTAATTTATTAAATGTAGGGTAGGTAATTAATTTCTTAGTTACGCTAGGTTGTAGATAATAGGTATGTAACCTAAGTAGTATGTAATATGTAGGATAACTATTAGTAGGTAGTAGGTAGGTAGGTTATAAGTTAAACAAGAGGTATTTTATTTTGTGGATATGTTGTAGTGTTTTTGTATTAATTGATTAATTAATTAACTAAGTTAAAAAATAATTTACTGAATGTAGGCTAGGATATTAATTTATTAAGTAGGCTAGGTAGTAGGTAGTAAGTATGTAGCCTAGGTAGTATTAAATAGTAGGTTAGGTAATAGATAGTAGGTATGTAACCAAGGTAATATGTAGTAAATAGGATAGATAGTAAATAATTAATGAAAACAATAAATATTTTATTGTGTGGATGTGATAATGTTTTTGTATGGGACAAAGGATGTGATAGTGTTGTAGTGTTGTAATGTTTCCTTTCATTATAATTGTCTCATATATTTTGTCTACAACTTCAAACTTGTAAAATATATAACAAGGTGAAGGAATGGACTAGATTCATGGTGTGCACTATAAACATAGTGCATGTGCCATTTGGGATGAGCCAATCAAAAACATGTCCCCAACCAAAGACATAAGATCCTACCTACCAATTTAGCCTATGTTAGCTAGCTTATTTTACCCTACATTAGCTTACAATAGGTTAGCTATTATAGTTTAACCAAGGATAGATTATAATAATAATGATAAAAAATAAAATAAAATATATAATCTATTTAATTGTAATATTGAATTATTGTAACTATAATAATTAATTACTGTAATTATGATATTTAATTACTATAATTATAATATATATTTTTTGAAAAAATGAAAAATTGCCACGTGTTTTTTGGCCATTGGTCATTTAAATCACCACATGGTTCAATCCTAACCACCCATCAATGGTGCATTTGGTAGCATGCAACTATCCAAATGTAGTCGCAAATATAGTCACAAATTGGGGTTCCACATCATATTAAGGATCATCCATGGCAATGGATGAGAAATTTTGGTCTAATTGTAAAGTTTGCGACTACATTTTCAACTTCATGGCCACGTCATGTCTTTTGTGATTGGTTGTTTTATGGCACTTTTCCAAGGCAACTAGACTATTTTTAATCTCATGTGTCCATTACAACTATAAATGAGTTGCAAATTTAATTGTTGATTTTCAAATTTCTTCTAGTGGTTGAAGTTCATTGAAGTTCCCATTTGTCAACATTTCATGACCTTTGTTGAAGCTACAACTCATGGCATTCTGTTGTTGTCAAAAACCCATTGTTGCATTAAAAAATTTACAAAATTCCATTGTTATAAAAGCTCTAAAATGTATTTGCCAAAGCCAAAAATTAGCTACTACTATTAAAGTCTTATTAAAATGCCATTTTGCTTGTTTTCTTAGTTTTTTTGGTCAAGTTCCTTCCCTTGTAATTGATGTTGAATCCTGTCAAAACCCCAACATGTGCATATGTTGAAACAAAAAACCAACCACTATTACAAAAGCCCTATTGAAATGTTGTTTGTCTACTTCCTTATTTTATGTTAAGCCTCTTTTCTTGTAAGCAATTTTTTGTGCTTCTCATTAACTTTTGTTCAAAACATCTTTCACAAATAAACCCTCCCTCATTCACCTTCATTGAAGGCATACTTATTTCACAAAGTCAAAAGAAAATTCAAGATGTAAGAGGAAATTCTTTTGATCATAAATTAAGGAGTCATTTTTAATTTTCTCCTATCCATGCGGGGGCACTACTCGAAAAAATGTAGAAAATATGCGAGTGAAATATAAGGTGCAATATGTTGGTTGTTGAGTAAAACTTATAAATCAATTAGTTCAAAAACAAGGTTATGTATATTTTGAAAATAAAATTATAATCAATATAGGGTATGTGCAAATATTTAATATTAGAACTTTTTTATAAAAAACAATAGCATGTGCATTAGAAATTTAAATATTAATCGTTAGCAGGTTTAGTCATTGTGAAATAATATTTTGGTTAATTGTATATAGTGATTATAGGGTCAATAAGTTAGTTTAAATTTGGGTTTATAACATTTAAATGAGCATAAAAAAAATGTTTAGAAATTTAAGTATGACATGTAGGGTTTTTGAATTTATGGAACTACAAGCAAGTAGTCGAATCTTCTTGCAACAATAACCTAATTTTGTTTTTTCAAAGGTTCAAGCACAAACTTTTGCATTTTCTTTTTATGTCAAAGGTTGGAAGTATCTTTGGATTTAGGATTTCAAGCAGCATGGAAGCAAACTATTCTAATTCCAAATTTTCTTAAAATAAAAGTTTAAGTTAGTATAAAACAATGAAATTGGATGCCAAAAAAGATTATAAACAAATATAGGGTGACTAAAATATGTGCATATTAAAAAGTTAGAGAAAAATAGGATGAAAGAAAATATAAATCGAAAACCTAATACCCAAAAATAGTTGTTTGACGCATGTTACAAAAATAACATTAACTACCCCGGGCTCCTATTTTTTCCTCCACAAAATGTTCGTTGTAGTTTTTTTTGTTTGTCAATTCTTTTGCCCAAACCAAGCTTTTGAAAACTTTTCAAATTTTTTTGTTGTGTCACTTGTTGATGTGTTCCTTTTTTTTGCATATACTTACGTAATTGCCTTTTCTTTTGACCCAAGAATGCCTCTAACCCACTTATATATCTACAACTTATGTTGTGACAATGTTGGCTGGTTCTTTGATCCAAAGGAACCTTTGGTTATGCTCTAATGTATTAAAAACTTTAATTGGAACTTCTAGGTGAGGCTCTAAGTTTATTTGAAATATATTAGAACTTTAGGTTAAGGTTCATGAAATGCCTATAAAAAACATACTGATTATCGGATATAGAAGTTTTAACTTTTCATAATCTAAAGAGAAGGCCGTCAAGGTTGCAGTTAGATTTTAGAGTCAGTAATGATAACAAAAAAAAGTTAAAAATAAAATAAAAACATAATTGAACACAAGGATTTTTCAATCCAAAATTGCTTGTTGATCACAATACAACCGAACACAAATTGCAAAAGACTCGCAAAATGGCTTGACCTTCATTGACACACTCAACAATTTAAAAAACCTAATCCTAATCAATTGCCATTATTGTCATTATAATTGAGTATTCTTACAACAAGTGGGATACATAATATCCCATAGTGATTGCAACTCCATCCAAATCCATTTACCAAACTTTCCTACCATGGCTATAGAAACTAATTCTAGGATGAAACAACATGGCATTTTTTTACATGGGTATATAGGTTTTCCACTTTTGGAAATGGAAACCAGAAATCAATGTCACATGTGAAACAATTTCTACTTAACATATTGGTGCAAGAAAGAAGGGCAGATAGGGCTATCACTTTTGAAAATAGAAATAAAATATCAAATGTTGAAGAATCCCAGTAACCTTCATATTGTTGGGAATTACTATCAATGTCTTCGTATAGATGTGAATGGACCCAAGTCATAACAGTGTCCAGTGGATGATGTACTGGTGGGTGATGGTTCACCCTGGTCAGCAGGTTTTTTCCAATACCCATACCATCTGGTAAGAACTTTTTGAAAAAGATTCATACCAGTACCAGATGGTATGCTCAAAAGTCGATACGTGCCCAATGCTGGTTTTTCTCAAGACATTTTCATACATAGTGACCAAACAGGGGAGGAAGCAGAACTGAAGAAACAAGTCTTGTATTACTCATCCCTAGACCAAATTAGGTCCAAACTAATTCTCAGACGACCCCTTTTCTTGTGAAATTGCAAGTGTGCTTCAGTTGTTCCGACTTGGCATTAAAATGTCTTTCAGAAAATTCAAAATGTACTAATGTATGACCAATTGTATTTGGCTTTGCAATACTAGCTCCCTAACCTATCAATAAAACAAATTGCATAGAGATCTTCACCAACCCTCTGTTTATGTTGATTAGAGTTTTATATGAAAATGGTCAGAATTCAAAAGCCTTGTGTCTTGAGTTTTATTGATGAATTTTCACTTGTTTCTAGCCAGATTGTAGTAGTAGTAAAAAGTTTGAGAGACATCATAGTTCAGGAATCTCTTCCAGGTGACACAAACACACTCTGCTTTCACTTCTTTGGCTGTCTTGGTGCATGAAAAAAGTGATGTGGAGGTCATGGATACCTATTGCAAGAACTTTGATTTCCTAACCCTGGAGACACCATCCAAAATTCATCATCTCTAATACCTTCCAACAAATACTTCTCTATCTTCGTGTTGACATAGAATATGAGGTAAGTAAGAGTTTGGTCAGTCATCGGGATTGGCATCCAACAATTGTGATAAATTCATGCTCTAATTTGCAAATTGGAAGGACAAAAAACATGGAGAAAACAGAAGCACCATGTTCGGTGAATCTCTTCTTAGAGGACAATCCAAGTAATCTCCATGGCACATCTTACAGAATATGTTGCTCTATCTCTCAACTGGTATCACAAAATGCTGGCAAGTAAGTTTGTTCGTTTGTTATCTGGTTGCAGAAACTCTAGACTAAGTGGAATGTTGGAAAACAAGACCATTTTATCGTCAACTGCAAAATATATCACATGCCTGCACAAAAGGCATTTACAGTTCAAATTGTTTACTTAACAAAACTACCAATAATCTTGTAATGTCCACAGCATTGTCCAACAAAAGTGGACCAACTTCTTTTCTCAAAATCTCTCAGTTGAATGCACCACAACTTGCCACCCTACCATATATCCTGGTACAGCACAGCCCCAGTTTTATGGCATTAGTGATGCACAAGACTGATGAATGGAGAAAAAGTATCAATGCAATTGCAGAGTATTGACACAATGAGAGGCAATGGACCTGGAAGTCCAAGTGCAAGAGCAAATGGTGAAACCTGATCCCCAACAAGGAGAGTGCACTTGCTTGTCTCCTTCAATAAGCACACTGGACTGAAAGTAAAGCTCCCTCTGCACCTGCATTCGTCATCTGACAATCCCCTATTCACATCACATTTGCCATAGAGTTATCAACATAGAAAGCTACCTTGAAATTTGCTGCCAATATTCAACTGTTGTGCTCTTGATGTTCATGATATGAAATGCTGATAAAATTTCTGGTGCACAATGCAAAAATAGGGAACATTTAGACCTCAAAGCATTTAGATCCCTGCAAATGTCACTGTACACTTCCATCAGAAAGACAATGCGATTGAAGATGAAGCTGGAAGTAAACCATCATATGAAGCTCAGGAATGTTATACCCCTTGTCCAAAAGATCATAACATCTGATGCTGGCTCACCACTCTTATCAGCAATTCCTCCATAGCCAACTGCACATTGTAAACCCACAGACAGTGCACTACACAAGCATACTCTCCTCTCCAGATGTTTCTCAGAATTCTAAACTTAGACCTGCAAATATTAGAGCATCCACACAAACACTGAGCCGTAAGCCCTGGATGAATTGGTACTGACAATAGCACGATTAGGGTTAGGAGCAGGAGCCATAACCAACAACAAGACGGCAAGACTGGCTGGAGGTATCCAGATGTCGCTCACTCTAAAGTGCGACCAGCAAATTTTAGAGCATCCACACAAACACCGAACCCTAAGCCCTGTAAGAATAGCTACTGACAATAGCACGATTAGGGTTAGGAGCAGGAGCCATAACCAAGAACAAGACGGAAATACTGGTGGGATGTATGATCGGTTCAACAAACTTCGTTTGATTGCAAACAAAGATTTGCTTGTACATTTTCGCTCAATGTATTTTCCCTGGTTCTCGACATTCATCTATAGAATAAACTCAAGAATCTGGGTTCCGAGTTTTCGAAGTGATAGTTGGAGAAGCAGTTCGTATTTGGCAGCAGCAGCAGCAGAATGCTACACATGTCAAAAGGTGATCACAGATTTAGAGAATCAAATGTGCGACTAACGACGAGAAGCTGGTTGCACACAAGAATGCGACAAAAATTACAGCAATAATTCCATCTCGCACCTAATTATTGTTGTGATTCATTGGATTATCACGAAAGGGCCGGATGTGGAGATTCCTCACAAAATCGACGAATTGTGGTTCCCACTTTTCTGCATTAGAAGTTGCTATATTGAGATTGCAATTTCTGGTTATTCCCCAAAGTGGCGGTATTATTTTCTAGCGTGAACAAACAGATTCGATTGGGGCAGGAAAAGGAAATTATGTAGCACGTAATCGATTAGCTGTATTGGACGCATTTAGTGGGTTCTCGCCAAAAGAACCTGAAGTTTGTCCCCGTCCCTACGAGGACTCTTGAGACGTGACCTCTTCCCTATAGGATGGGCGTGGGAGGAGATTTGTCGCTTACGATGAATTTCATCAAAACCTAATAGAAAAAGCGCAGGGTGTTTGACATCAAACATCAAAAGCTCTAACTTTTTGCCTGCAAGTTGTGACGACCGTTACTTACGGACACTTTCGTGTCGTTCGCTGCAAATTTTGCGTGTTCAATTCAACCCACGAAAGGCTTCCTTTGTCCCTTTTGGGTTGCGGTATATCCAAAAGTTGTGTGTTCCGGTCTTAACTGTTGAAAGTGTTGAATCCCATTACCGCACAGGTTTATTAGTTTTGTGATTTACGCGAAGCTCTGTCTGTCTCTTGGGGGGACTCGGATTTTGAGATAAAATTAAAAAAATCTTTGAATAAGTTCTCGACTTTTTATTGACTGGAATTCCTCAATTTATTAGAGACTTGTTCCCTTCTCCTGCAGGGGAATCGTTGACATTCTTTTCCACATTCATTGAGGATGACCGCGAGTTCAAAACTTAAAGACTCCGATGAGAGTTCGAACCCTTGGGTACGAAGCACCGTCGGATCTACAACCTCAAAATAAGTTGTTTTCATAGAGGAGTTTGTGAGGTTTTTTTTTCCACACTGGCTTCTTTGCTACCAGCTCCTTGTCCTGCCCTAGGAGGAGGGCTGCGCACTTCGCATGAAATCAACAGCAGAAACACCAGGATCCTTCTCATCCCTTCTTGGTGTCAGGATGTTAAAGGAAGCGATTTCTTCCCAAACGCGCCTGAAAGCTTTGATACAATCCTTGGAGTGGACGTATGGAGTCCTCTGGAAACTCTCTTCTGGTGAAAGGTAAGACAGCGACTCCTGAGGTCCCGTTGATTGCACTCGTCTTTGCGTTTCAGCTTCGAGCTTCAACAAAGTTGTTTGTGGCTCAGGTGAATTTGTCACTAAGGTCTTGGCAAGGGGGAAGAGGCATGAGAAATTAGCACTGTGCTTGCTCCTAATTCACAACTTTGTGGCTCAGGTGAATTTTTCACTAAGGTCTTGGAAAAGCGGAAGAGGCATGAGAAATTAGCACTGTGCTTGCTCCTAATTCAGGAGCTCATGCGTTTGAATTCGTGTGTTCTATTACAGGCCGGTGCTGGAGTGGGCTCACGGATGGTTCAATTCTACGAGCTTAGAGTTTGGTCCAACTCTTGCGCTGCAATTCTACTCCATCTTCAAGACCTGTAGCTTCAAGGACCCTGGCTCACAGGGGTAAGTAAACAAGTATACTCCAGCGCAAAAGTTTGAGCAAGAAGAGGTGAAATCTTGTAGAGGTTGAAATGAGGAGGAGCAGCTTACGAACATCATGGTGTTCGCTCTTCATATCCAGAGATTGCCGTCGACCCCAAGTGCCAGGGTCAAGAGATGACTACCATGACTGAAGAATCTTGGTGATCATCTCGCTTGTGAAGAAATTAGAAACAAAGCTGGTCGTGTTTGTGCTTGCAGGTATGCAGCCTCGGCGTTGCAACGAGACTGTGGCCCTCTTTGGTGGACAAGCAGCATGCCACAAATTCCCACAGACAAGTGTAAAGCCCAGTTCTTGCAGGTGATCTCCCAAGGAAAATATGAGCCTCAATTTGCTTGCTTCACTGTACACCTTCGAATGCAACCATAGATTCTTTCTGGCATTTTAATTCAAGTATTGATTCTTGCAAGCATTCCTTCCTTCAGTTAAATGCTGGACACAAAGCTTCGTGATTTTGGTATCGAAGCTTTGGTGAATCTTCTTTGTTTGAAGTTAAATTGTGTTCATCTTTGTCTATTTCCTCTGTCACGGTCAGCGACAATATTTTCTTCTCATTTTTATGTCTCTTTGTGTTTTCTTGGAACTCGAGCACAACGCGTTACAGGAAGCGCGTATTCAGGTAGAGTTGCCATCCCTTGGGAGCATCTTCTTGAGTCATCCATTTCGCGTCGTTTCTTGCTTGAGCCGTTTGGATTGAACCCAGTTCCTTTTGAAGACACTCGGTTCAAGCACAAAACCGGGTTTGAGCTTGTTGTATCAGAGGATTGTCTTGAAGAAACTCTAACATCTTACTCTTTGTTGACGCGGTCCAGACAATCGTTTGCATTCCAGGGCTTGGAGGGGATGGAGTCCGGTACTGCACAGAATTGGCTACGACTTCTTTGGTAAGTGGGTGTGCTCGTAAATATTTCCATATCGTGATTTGCTGCGTCTTAGCATGTTTCGGTTGTGATCATTGTGAGGTAGCTGGTGAACGTCACGACGCGTATCGAGTGGTGGAATACTCAATACACATCGATCATCATCATCATTCAATCGCTTCCAATTTTGGAAATTTCTTCTTGTGCATGATACACGTGTAGTTTGCAAGATTTCTCTACAACTTGTGCTCAGTCAGAGAGGATTCAAGGGGACTGGGCGGTGAGTCTAGAACCGCATTTCTGTCGTATCCGATCACCAGAGCCGTGTCTGTTCCCTTGTTTTCAGTCCCACCACAGGTCCTTCTCCCTCGTCATGGTCGTAAAGCATGGGCAGATTCCGCACACAAAGACGCGTTCCTTCACGTGAAGTTTCGAACAAGTGGGTCCCATCTACGCGCTGGCTTATGACATCATCGAAGACCCGCGTTGACCGACCTTTCACAACAAATTGGTGTTTGAAGCTTTTTGAATCCGTCTGCATCGCTTTGCACTTGAAGAACTTAATTTAGAGAGTTTTCTGTTTCCAGCTTGATGCAACGTCTAGTTTCGAGCTCAGAATTGCTTGAAACTGTGTGTGTGTGGGGAGGGGGGGGGGACTGACACAACTTTGCCAATGTTGACACAGGTGCCGCAAATGGATTCGTTGATGAACAGCTTGCAGGACTATGTGTCGATGTCCGTTACGCCTCACATGTTTGGGACTGTGTCTAGACCCCCAAGCTCGGACCTGGATTCGACTTCAGGACAAGGATATCCTCACTTGCACTCAGGAACATCGGTTGCACAAATGACGGCCCCTGAAGGATTACCTTTACCTGGACCTGCTGAGGCCTTTCTTCCTCCTCCCAATCTCCACAGATACACTCCAGGCGATTTCAACGAATCTTTGGCGAGCTCAGGCGCAATTTTGAGGTCAGAGGAGCCTTACTTCCAATGGTCTGCACTCGGGAATCAATCCCTCTTCTTCAACGATCATGAGTTGCAGAGCGGGTTCTTCGACGACCTCGACATTGACGTTGGTGCGGACAAAACCTTGTTCAGTCCGCTGGATTGTAAGGCTGAGACAAAGGCGGCGTCGTCGAACGTTGACGTTCTGAATCCTTACACATGGGATTCTAACGAGTTTGACCCCGAAGAAGTTGTGCGACAGGCAGCAGGAGGACTGCCAGAATATTACGCTCCCCCATCTCCTCTTCAGCATTCTACGCATGTCAATTCTGCGTCGTCTTTGCAGCCTGCTCAAATTGCAGAGTTGTCTAGCGCTAAGTCACTCGATTCATCACCTTCTTTGGGGACAGTTCAGAGCCTTCAAGCTGACTTACACTCTTCATCTTTTTCTCATCTTCTAGAACCGAGCCGCTCATTTGGTACTCACGAAGCTTCGGTGACGACAACGGAGCAGACAACTTCAAACACCGATGCGTTCCAACTGCGACAAACGACCCAGTGTGAGAGCTTCACACAAAACCCCGCAGCCTGGCCTTCTGCATATCAAGGCTCCAACTTAACAATGGATGTGCTCGACAACGAGCTTGCCTCATGGCCAACATCCCATTTCCGGCATAGCCAGGACTCCCTATTCCAAAAACGCGAATGCAAACCAAATCTGCGAACATGCGTGGGAGACGATCATGCTTCACCGCGACAATCGTTGTTTCGGCGATGGACAGAGAAAATAGTCCCCATTATCCAAGAAGAAGCTGAACGACAGAAGCTTGCAGAGCAACAATTGGCTAAATCCAAGCTAAATCCTGCCGACAATATCAAGAGTTCCAATCCAGCTCATGACGAAGCTGCCCACATTCACAAGCTTGCAGAGAGACATCGCCGTTCCAAGTTCAACGAGAAACTGCATACTATATTCACCCTAGTTCCTGTGATCAAGAAGGTATACAATCTGCATACATCTATCTTCTGCATCTGAAAATTTCCAATGACAATCTTTTGATTGTGTGCTGCTCATGTGCTGCTTGCTCAGTGATTTACAAATACACAAACCAAGAATGACTTTGACTTTCTTCCCTTTCCTCCATCGATTACAGAAGGACAGAGTATCCATCCTCTCGCACACAATAGACTATATACGGCAGTTGAAGGCTGAAGTAGCACAGCTCCAGGAAAAATGTGCATCTTCTGTTCTTGGACATCAACAAGGAGGCACTACTACTACAATTGACAAAGTTCAACCTCCAGCAAATGTAACCATATCAAAACATGCTCCAAAAGAAGAAGAAGAAGAAGACTTTGAAGGTGGCTTTTGTTTTGGAAGCATGACGGATCTTCTCAAGGTTGCTGTTTATCCTGACAATGAAGATGGCATGGTGATAAAAGTGGATACCAACAACAACCAGACACAGATGTTGATACAGATCTTAACTACCTCCAGAGATTTAGGACTGGAGGTCAGATGGTTCAACAGCAAGTTCATTGACAACCGAATGCATGTCACTTTAACTGCAACTGTATGTCCTCCATATCTCTGTCTCTCTCCTCCACTTACATGCTTCTTTCATCTATGCAAAATTATCATTGATCAACCTCTCTCTCTCTCTCTCTCTCTCTCTCTCTCTCACATGCACACTTCTTTCATCAATGGTAAATCATACCTCCAAGTGTTCTTCATTTCAATCTTACAATTTCTTGATTGAATCTTCACTATAGATGATAGATGCTTGTTGTCTTGTAAGCACTAGATCTGGGGTTTTGTATTCTTGCCTCACCATGAATTTAGCAAATATTATATGTCAAGAATTCATGAGTTGGAAAGTGGTTGGTTTGATCTCAGGCACAAGGTAAACATGAAATGATGAACTGTGAGCAAGTGCAAGAGGCACTTCAGCAAGTTCTCGTTCCATTCAACAGCAGCCCTTCATCTACTATAACTTCTGGTGTAGAAACTTTTCAGTACACATCATCTTAATTGAGTCCATAATCACAAGACACTTCTCTATTTGTCAGGTATGTTGAATTTCATAGAGACAACTAGCATAGACTAAAACCCCAGTTTTGTACATGGTAGATCGCTGGACAATTAACGTAGGTTAGGTGTGTGATCATATTGAGCATCTCTAGAGAGAGATGGTGATTAGTCCAGCATTTGAAGGTGTTTGATGATCCTATTTGAGGATTCCTGGAGAGCAGAATAGTCCAGCACTTGAAGAAGCTGTTTGCTGATTTTAATTGAGGATTCCCTGGGAGCTTAATAGCACAGCATGTGAAGACAAACAAGATTTCTTGATCTTGTTTCAGGATTTCTGGATAGTGTAATAGTCCAGCATTTGATGATGAAGAAGGTTTGTTTTTATCTAGTTTGAGGTTTTCCAGAGAGTGGAATAGTCCAGCATTTGAAGAAGAAGACACTTTGTTGACCTTGTTTGAGGATTTCCAGAGAGTGCAGTCGTCCAGCATTTGAAGATCTTCATGTTGAGGATCTCCTGGAATGCAATAGTCCAGTATTTGGAGAAGGTGTTTGTTGATCTTGTTTAGGACATTCCCAGAGGCTGGATAGTCCAGTAATCTAGAAGAGTTCTAGGCATGTAGATCTGTGATTCACAGAATGTAACATATTGCTCTAATATTACTGTGTTGAGGATTGTGAATACATTCACAATTACTGTCATCAAGCTATCACACATTCTTGATGTGAGAATCATGTCTACTGTCAAACAAACATTGCATCATCTCTTTGCTTTGGGCTCATGATTTTTCCATTTGCTGTCAAACTGTTAGAAAAGACTTCTAACACAATTCTACTTACCTTAATTCCATGACTTGATTTGAGTCTCAAGAGTGAGCGGACATTTATTGATGAGTAATGTTAGGAAGTATTCAAATCCATTGGAAAATAAAATAAACTTTCGGAAAGACTCTGCAGCCCTTGAAAGGATGTCAGTCTTTCCAAAAGAAACTGAAGAAAAAGAAAACACGCACAGTCATCCAAGTATGCAGGGATCTGGATTGTGAGAAATTGTGCTTGGAAGCCACCACTAATACATCCAAATAACTCTGGGGTTATGTGGTGACCCAGCACCCACCAAACCCTGTATGAGTCAGTTGTGGACGAACCATATCTGTAGAACCCTACCGAAAATACCCCTCTTCCACCTCATCCTATCCAACTTGACCTCTGTTGGTACCAATGTTGGGTAGTTGGTACCAATGCTGATCAACTTTTTTCTTTTTTCTTTTCTTATGTTTTCATATGGTTTTTAATAATTCATCATTATTTTATGTCAATGTCAAATTTAATTCAAATTAATATAAATACCATGGACATAATAAAGCACATGTTAATTTGCATTTTCATCTCCATGTTGGTGAGTAAGGAAAAAAGTGAGATAGTTATAAAAATAAGAAATAATTATTAGGAAAGAAGTGAGGTAGGTCAGCTTGAAATGATGTACTTGGAATTGTCTCTAGAATAGTTCACAGACAATCATATAAAGGATTAGGTAAAATCAATTGTCTAGATGCAACCATACAAAAAATTATGCAAATTCTTCCATATACCAATTTTTTGAAATTTCTCATCACTACAATTAACTATTTCTGTAAGCACTTATGTACCATAAGTAAGCAGGCAGGGAATGTATGTAAGAAATAAGGGTTACATAAGGCAGAGTTGAGCCCAGTTCCCATAAAGCTTGCCCCCTGAGGGCTTTACACGGGATAAAAATCATAATAGGTATTTTTAGCAATAAAAATCTCGTGATGCTTGTCAGATATCACAAGGAAAAAAACAAGGATGGACATTTCAAAAATATAAGCCTGTAAAGGGAAGTAAGTATTATATTTTCAAAAAAGCCCTGGCATATTACACTCTGTAAGGTTACCTGAAAAATGCCCCAAGACAAAACACATATTTTTTTAGCTTATGGTGCCCCTGGGTAGGTAGGTAAATGTGGAATCTTGATGGTTGATACATAGCAAAACACTGTGATTAGCTAATGAAAATGAAAATTTGAAAATTGTTTCCACACATGACCTATACTGCACAGTGCACTTGTGGATGCATGTTCAATGTGGCAGAAAGGCCCAAGTGCATTGTCTGATCAGAGGATTCCTTGCTTAACAGATGCATGACAACTCATTGATTAACAGACTTTTGATGATGCTTTGCAACTAAAAACACCAATGATGACGCACTTTCCAAACACTGTTGTAAAGACTGCTTGTCTCGTAGCAACACACTTCCAAAAACTCCAGTTGGATAAAGAGCATGCGTGAAATCAACTGTCAGCACTAGGTGTGCAATCAAGTTACATGACTCCCCAAACACCCCCTGCAGGTTTTTTTTTTTTATGTAACCGATGATCTTTAGTTTAACAAATCGTTTTCTAAAGATTAGTTGTGTAGTAGGTACATATTCCAGGTAGAATATAGAGAGAGAGCATGTGTAAAATGCAACTGTCATCCTTAAGTGTGCAATCAAGTTACATGACTCCCCAAAACCCGCTGCATGTTTATTATATGTGACTGATGGCCTTTGGTTTATGCAACAGTCATCATTAGGTGTGCAATCAAATTACACGACTCCCAAAACCCCCCTGCATGTTTATTATATGTAACTGATGAGCTTTGGTTTACCAATTCATTTTCTAAAGGTCAGATGTGTAGTAGGTACACATTCCAGGCAAATATTATAAAGAGAGAGAGAGCATGTGTAAAATGCAACTGTTACAGGTCCAATCCAAGGTAGTGATGTTCTGACTCTCATAGAAAGTTCTGTTGCATCTTTTTTTTTTCCCCCTTACTTCAGAAAACGTGAGCATCATTCTCTTTCTTTATTTCAACTTTGTGAGAAAAAGACCCAAGCTAGCTGCATGCATCTATATGCAGAGTCAGACAAAATCAGCTTGCAATTATCCTTGCAATCATACTCATATTTTAGTGCACCAAGGTCACCTTTCTTTTTCTTTTTTCCCGTTGAACCGGGGCCATTTGAGGTGAGCTTATTCTGTATTCTTGGAACTTCTAAAATTGGGTCTGGTTTTCTCTGCATCGAGAACAAATCTGAGGCTTCAGCAGTCCAGTGATTTTCATAGGAATTCTTTTCTTGCAGAGAAAGTGACAATCATCCACTGGAAGATGTAGAAAAAGTGGCCATCATCCTTAGGAAGGTTAGCCAAATCTGGCTACAAACCAAACATGAAATATCAATTTTTAGTTATCCTTTTATATTTTTTCCTACATACTGAAAACCAAATATTAAAAAATGGTGATTTTCACTAAAATTTTGGCATTTCTGGATTGAAAACCTCTCAAAAAATAAATAAAATAATAATAATAATAATCTAAGTTTTGGGAAAATTTTGCCAGTAAAAGAAAGGCAGCTTCAACAGGCCACTTTTGTACCATGGCCCGCTAAGAGGAGCTTACTATAATTGGAACTTAATTGGAACTTGTATAGATGGGACTCATGTTTTGTGCGTGCAAATGGAGTATTATTGGTACACTCAAAGAACATCTACATGCGTTGGTGATAACATGTGAGGATGAAAATTTGATCCGTGGTATATAGTATATACATCTGCCAATTCTACACACTTCCTTGCTCAGATTGTGGTAATTGGTAAAGACCCTTGCTGTGCTTTTGCACATTGGTACTCCACTTGCAAAAAACAAAGTGACGAAATTGCAAGGATGTAGCCTTTGGGACCCAGTCTCATATGACAGTCTAATACGCAACTCACTTGTATTGGACAAGTGATGGCAGCATTTTCTACATGCTTTCCTACAGTTTAAAACATTGTGTCTAAAGAAGCTTCCTTGAAACTTGCTTAGCACACGGAATCTCTCAATTGGAGGCAATATCTTTTGGGAAGCTCAGTTACAACTTACAAGGAGTGATTCAAATCCATACTTGTGCTTCCACAACAAACAAGGCTTTTTCCAGGAATTTGTGTTTGTAGCCAAAGTGGCTATTATCCATACAAAGATATTGAAAAAGTGGCTATCATTCATTCCTATGAAGATTTAGCCTGGCTATAAACCAAATGTGAAGAAAAAATCTTTAGTCATCCTTCTATATTTTTGGCTACAAACTTGAAAACCAAGTATAGAAATCTTGCTATATATATATATTTTTTTCTTCATAGCTGGCGATTGAAAACCTCCAAAATCATGTACTTTTTTGAAATTTTCGTTTTTAATCATTTTGGAACTTATTTTGAACATGTCCAATTTGACTAATGGCTTTTTTGAACAATCAAATGATGCATTTTTTGATTGGTCAAATGAAACAATTGTTTTTGGCCAACCTTGCAATTTGCAATTAGTTTTTAAAATCTTTTGAAAAGTTAACGTTCAAATAAATGTAATTAATAATAAATAGTAGGTAGGAGCCTACTAACCATTTTACCCATTCACTATTGGGGTTTTTTTTTTTTCAAATTCTTCAAGTAAATCCATTGGTGAAAATTCCCACCATTAACAAGCATTAAATGGTGACTATCCTAGGTGAATTGTAACCTTTTTATAAAATATTTGTTACAAGTGGCAACCTAGGAAGTGCTTAGGTCTAGATGTGATTAATATAATTATTTTAATTTTTTAAAAATGGCAAAACAATCCTTGAAAATCTCTTTTTTGAAAAAATAAATCACCCACTACAAACCTATATATATTTGCATGTACTATACACACAATATATATATCAATCATTCATGGTATATGTTGATAATGAGAATTAAACCTTGGGTCTCCATGCTGACAAGCCAATGTCTTGGCCAACCAACCATCACAAGATTTTATAACATGTTTCCTCCAAATTGTTATACAAATCTAATTTTCACATGCAATCTTTTTTCATTTTCCTTTCTACCTACCAACTTACCACCCACCAAAATACCTACCATCTACTTATATACCTACTTATAATTTTTTTTCTTCAAAACATGAATTTTGACAACCTTTATTTTGGTTATCTGAAAGAGTTTGTACAATTAACATATAAATAAAATGTAATTTTTAGAATTTTTCTCATTTTAACCAATTATTTTAATTGATAATAAAGTAATTATGTTTTTATAATTACTTTTTTGATATATGTAATATTGAATTTCATCTTGTCTTTGTTAAAAGGGGGTTTTCATGCGATTCAATAGAAATCTAGAATAAAAGTTACTATTTTTCTCAAATTTTATGATTACATGTCATATTTGACTGCATTTCCCATTTGATTAAAATGTTGTTTTTTAGAACTAAAGTTGTTTATTTTTTATGCTTTTCTCACATTTGACCAAGTAGTTAGAAATGTCACTTTTGTGGCTAGCTGTTGAACCAATCAAAAGACCCATGTCAATTCCACAAGGCCTTTAGTAAAATTGATCAAATTCATAGTCAAAACAAAATGAGAAATAAGTTTGATAGCTTGAAAAGCCATGGATTATTGTAGTGCATGTTTTCATTGTGATCTTGCCTTGTTTAAGAAATTGCACTTGTCATTGAGAAGTGGAAAGTGCAATACCTTCATTTTTTCGCAAACCAAAATCTTCAAAAATGGTGAACAAAGCAATATGATCAAATTTTTGCAAACTATAATCTTGCATGCCAATGGGATTATAACATTTTTTTTGGTGGGAAAGTGATCACAATACCACAATATTCAAGTTTGCAAATGAATATATTACATTTTTTTGGGTGCAGTCATGTTAATCTGAACCAATGTAGTTGTAACCATTTGTTTTGTTGCTTGAAGGACTTATGAAATGACTTTACAATATTGAAAAATGAAAGCTGTTGTGCCAAAAAAAGAATCTCACATAATATTGTATGAAAAACTAAAAACATTTTTAAAAAAATTTCAAAAAAATTCAAATTTACCAATCATTTAGGGGGCCCCTTTGACTCATTATATCCTTGGACACTTTCTCTTTGGATTTTCTTTCTTCACAAAATGTACAAAAAAATGATTTTGGTTTATAATTTATGATATATTCTACAACAATGGATGTGGAAAAATAAAATCATAATTCAGGTTTTGATTTGATGTGTAAGCTTATGGCAAGTGAGCAAAGGTGTTGATACTCAAAGGCCTATGGCCAAATGATGAAAACAACTTTAATTTTTCAAATGAAAAGGATCCTACATTGAAGGGCACCCATGCCTCTTCATCCACATGCGTTAGTATAAAGACCAAAAAATATGTCACTCAATAATCATAATTAACAAAAGTTTTATTGATTTTGTAATCACAAACTAAGTTTTGGGCAACTTATAACTAAAAGTCCTTGCCTTGGGCTTTTATTTTGGTTGTGAGTGATGGTGAGGTCCCTAGTGTTAACAATGTGTAACAAATTTGTTGTTTTATTCATTTTCCTAAGTTGTCTTGCCTAACCAAATTAAAAAGAAGACAAAGGGAAAGAAAGGCAATGGAACTCATTTGCTGCAGATACAAGAAAACAAAAGCTATGAAAGAAGTTTCAACAAAACAACAAGAAAGAAAAACACACAAGGGGAAGGGGTTGGTCATAAGGCAAAGGCACACACTTTTTCAGTTATTTGTTTATATTATGTAAAATTTTACACAATGTGTAAAATCACATGAATATATATATATTTTTGTATTTTACACTTACACTTAACCAATCAGTATATCAAGTCAGCTACACAGAGAACACTTGTAACACTTGTGTAGACATCCACGTTGTAAGACCAATCAAAAGTTGTTCTTTTATGACATGTGTTCTGGTGCTTTTATTTGGCTTGTACTTCTTGTAAATGGGTTCTCATACCTGCCTTTTTTATATAGGGTAGACCAATCCATCACCAATTACCTGCCTTTCTTATATAGGGTAGACCAATCCATCACCAATTACCTGCCTATGACCGAACACTTATTTATATCTTCATCACATGTGCTTCATTTTGAGTGATTTAAAATGTTATGGGAGCCTTACCTCAAGCTCTGAAAATCATCTTTGAAGTGCAAAGGATTAATGAAAAAATAACAAGAAGAAAAATAAGCTTTCCAACTTATAAAACATGTTTTTTTTTTTCCTTCTCTTTGGACCCCTCTTTCTTTCAAACCCTGGACTTTCTTATTTCTTATTCATTTTAAATGATTTAAAGTGCTATAAGAACATCGCCTGAAGTTCTATAAATCATGTTTGAACTCTAACAGCAACAAAGCAACATACAAAGAATTTTTTGGATGTTCAGGAACCGGCCTTGGAAGCTCATAAGGGGACCACCAGGAGGACTGTAGTGCTCATGCCAATGAACAGATTGAAAGAAACTACAACATTCCATTGTAGTACAATTATCACTTTTCACAGGTCCCCAAATCAATTGCACTGAACCTCCCAATAATGGAATGACAAAATTTGGAATGACAAACAGCGAGGTTCGAATTATTGCACAGTTGAAGACTGTTGAGTATCAAGCTTAGCCAATGATACACATGATGATCAAATATTGAGAAAGAAGGTACAAGGATTGTTTTGGCTGTGAGTAGTAGCCTGTGACTGATGATCACCTTAACACCAGTAAACTCCACCAGTAACTCTTTGAACTCAGGATGTGAACGTTTCACACCATTGCTACAAGCTGTGAGACTTCTACGAAGATGAAAGATATGATCCTTCTCTCTCATAAGCTCAAAAGTCTGAGTGGGTTTGGGCAATTGACCTTGATGTTGGTTGTCTATTTGACACCTTATGGCAATCTTTAGTGACAAATTTTGTTCACAAAGGAACAAGAAGGTCCAGGAAGTGAATCAAATAGTGTAAGTACTTCTTGGATATGTGGGTCCATACACCATTTGATTGTGCTACTTTTCTGTAAGCCACCTATTGGTATGCTTCACACACACCACATGTTGCAAGCCTGTAATTGAACTTCTAACTTCACAGACAACCCTGATATGTTTGTGTGCATTCAAGACCTGATGCAGATTCCGATCAGAATAGTAACAGGAGAAAGGTGTATTGAAAGGGATTCAACCTAATATGTGTACCATCAAAGAAGGCAAAAGCTGCATCCAATTCACCTTATGTAATTCGTGATCTTTCTCCTCAATTCTCCTCAATTGTCATAGTTGGCAGTCTTCCATGAGCATTTATTGGAAAATCTGCCACTATGTGAAGTTCACTTGATTCAATCTTCATCATACTCTTTTTTACATCCACTAACTTGCCACTTCACTTGATTGCTGACCATTTCAGCACAGTTATGAAGTTGAACACTGGAAACAAAGAAATGATTTCCATCCTGCATTTTCAACTGCAGAGAAATCATTCACAACACTCATATGCTCAAAAGAACAACACAATTGTACCTATCAGAGAAGTTCTGTTTCATGCAGTTCCCCTGGAGAATCAGTTCAAAGAAACCACTCTTCCTGTGGAAGTACACTCTATAAGAGCTGTGCTACCTACTTACTTACTGGTTTCTCCATCTTGGTGGGCAATCAGCCACATTTGGAGAAAATGGGGATTTAAGGTCGTTTCTTTCTTTCAGATACACCAATACTTTCAGACATTCTTGGTCTTTTTCTTGGCAGATGTATCAGACTTATCTTGCATACCTCCACCAAATTCAACTTCCAAAGGGAACTCCTGTGGAAAGAACTAGAACCTGGAAATAAAGCTACTCATGATCAGCATGAAGCAATATGCACAAGGAGTTCTGTTGTACCAAGGCTGTTTTAACAAGAAATACAAAGATCATAGTAGATTGGAGAGTCTTTTGCCTTTTCTCCATTAGGAGACCTCAGCATTGGAAAATGCTAGCTAATCTACAAAGAAAAATAATATAAAACTGCACAATGAAATTTATGATTCTCCTGAATTTGCAACCTCAAAACTGATATATCTAATTCTCCTATGTAAACCCAAGCTGAAGAGCAAGTTCTTGATTCATTGAGGTCAATGTGATTTGGCATTATTGGTGCTCAATGAGTATACTATGCCTCTTTTACATATTAGGAAAACCCAAGTCAGACAGTAATCAGAATGAATGAATCTTTAGGCAACAGCCTGATGCAATTCCTCTTATAAATTTGACAAGTGCTCAAACTTTGGGAATCATTATTATGATTTTAAGTCAAAATTCTGAAAGGAATTGAGCTCAGGCAGGAATAAGTTTATGGATATTGCAGATCTAACATAACAGCAACCAATCAGCAAGTATGAAAAAGAGGAAACCAGCAAACCCTGAAGTAAAAAAGAATAGAAGACCACAAAGAAAATTGAGGAGAGGGTTTGAACGACAGTCATGCTGATATCCCTGTCCTTCAAACGGAACATGTATTATATTGACCACCTCTCCCATAACTTCATTAGTTCCCAGCAGCAATGGGTGGAGATTCATGTCAACACATAAACCAAGATACTGAGTTTCTGTCACATGACTGCAGTAAGTAACAGGAAAATTCAGCCATGATGCTGACAAGCTCAACAAAAACCACAAACAGAAGGAGAAGACCAAAAAACCAAACAAGAGAGAGGAACACAAAAACATTGAGAAAGAGAAAGAGGAAGAAAAGGCAAGATTTAATGGAAAAACCTGAAAAATAGACAAGGAATAGAAAAGAGAGTGAAACAAGGAGAGCAAGGACTTTAGAGGCTAGAGTGGCCTTACAAAAGCTCCACACTTAGGCTTAAGTCCTTGTGTTTCCCATTTGTTCTACATTGAGGTGAACTACAAAAACACTCAGACTGGTCACTGATCTAAGCTGCAGCGGCTATCTGTTGAAGTTTAGAGGTCACATAAGATGATTTTAAACCTATGTAATTGCGCACCTGAGACTATTGGTTGCAGCAGCAGCATTGCTGTTCATGAAGGTTTAGAGGAAACACATGATGATATTTTGTTATATGTACTTGCACACCTGTTTTATGTGACACATATAGAATGGAAATTAAAGGTGCACAAAATGAAATTCATATGTGCTTGTTCCATGCATGTCAAAAACATTCGAGTCTACTCAACAGAGACATTGTGCTACAAAACACTGCAAACAATATATGCTTCAAAATTTGATCAATTCCTAGTCGAAGTTATGGCAAACATATTCCCTGGTTTTGTCCATTTCAGATCATGTACTTACTAAAAGCATTCTCCAACAGTGACTGTTGTAGATCAAGGAAGATAAGCGGTATTAAATTGCACTATGGCTTGAGTTCCAGTAGAAGCCATGATTTCTTTGAAAGGCACCATCTTTTTGCTGTTCTGATCTATGAAGCTGCCAAAGAAAGTGCAACATGGAAGATGAAGCTGATTGATAATTCATCAATTATGTCAGACAAACAATTTGCGCACAAACTCAAAAAACAATGCCCATTGATTGGGTGATGAAGGTTTTGAGTGATTTGAAGAATACTGGTGTGACAGTGGGAATGTACCTATGTGCTCACTGCTGGATTTAATTCATTTGAAAGAAAGAATTTAGGTGCTGCAACAGTTGTATGCTCCTGTTGAATCATTTGATGAACATGGGTCCAACAGTAACTGTGTTTTTTCTCAGAATTTTTTTTGTTTGTAGTTGGGGCTATTTCCCTTAGGAAAATGTAGAAAAAGTGGCAATCATCCATTTAGTTGAATCTGGCTATAAACAAAATATGAAGTTTGGTTCTTTAATCATCCATCTATATTTTGGCTACACACTGAAAACCAAAGTAAAGAAATCTGGCAATTTTTACTGTTTGTTTCCTCACTTTCAACAATTGAACATGTCCAAAATCACCTTATTTTTTTTGATGATAATCTATCTATTCAAGAAGGTTGTTAGTTCGTTTTGTTTGTTGAGAGAGCAAACCATAACACATTGCACCACACACTTGGTACATTGAAAAACCCTGAAGGAGTAAGCATGCATTGAGGTGGTTTCATAATGTTTAGATGTGCATTGCAGGAGCTATTGAACATTAAACAATTTTGTCATTGAAAATTCAACAAAATTGAAACTAAAGATTTTAGGGAGGTGAAATTGAGCTGCACTTTTGATTGTGCAAAGCAATTAACGAGTGAGATTTAATGGAGGTGATTTCATAATTTTCAGACCTATGATGTTGGGATATATAGAATTTTGAGTAATCTTTGTCATCGAAAATTCAATAAAAATTCAAATTTTAAATTCAATCATGACCAACAACATAGGCCACACTAGTCTATCTTTTAAAGAAGATTGATTGTTTGTTTTGTTTCTCACATTGAGATCTCCAAAACCACAATGATGCATTTCATATATTGTTGGAAAGCCCTTGATAAGTATGGGTGCACTAAGGTGGTTTCATAATCTTTAGACTTAAGATGTGAGATATATTGAATTTTGAATATTTTTATCATTGAAAATTCAACTAAATTACAAAAACTGATTTTGGATGGTGAAACTAGTTGAGTAACAAGTTCACAATTGGGGCAACAACATAGGCCACATTAATCTATATAGTAAGATAAATGTTTGTTTTGTTTTGTGATCATGATGCAACCCTCCCAAACCACCATGAGGCCTGTCATTGTGTTTTTGTACCATTAGAAAGCCCTCAATGAGGTAGTGTGCACACTTGTGATTTCCTAATCTTCATGTCACCAAAAAGAGAGAGACAGTGGGTAAGATGAGAAGGGGATGTAACAGTACAGAGTCAACTAGCCATGGAGAGCAACATAGACCCAGACGGACCTGAGCTTCCTGGCCTTCACTACTGCAGCTGCTCACCTTCACTCTAATCAGTCCACCTAACACCTGGACGCACAAATGACTGATCTTTCTACAGAAAACATTCCTTCTCAAGACAAGATTAACAAAACAAATCACAGAGTGTGGTTCCCTGAGCTTTGAATCATATTAACACCTCACGAAGTACATCTTGGCTGCTCTATATTGTGCCTCCCTAGGATCCCGCAGACTAACACCACCAAAACCAAGCCTTTCTCGCATCCTACATGTTGATCTCAAGCGGAGATTGTAGCAGCTGAGCCACTAGACCTGCGCAACGGAAGAAGATCAAAAACAGCTAGACCACTGCAATCCTATCTCTAAGATCCCCCATCATCACAAAACCTTCAGTCCTTTAAAGAATCTGTTTCCTCCTTCATGATTCCCCCCGTTCACTCCAAAGCTTCCCACTCAAGCTTACCATGCACCGTCACAAGATCCACGCTTCCCAAAATTAAAACACAACCGCCTCCATTAAATTCCTCCTTTTCGGCGGGTTTAATTCCTTAAACCCTCAAACAAAAGATCAGAATCCAGAACCCAGTGGCCGAGATCAGGTAAGTGTTCGATCACCCCACAATCGGTCACATATGTCACCCCTCCGTTCTTCAAAAAAGTTGAGTCCCTCAGCTCTTCTGTTTTCGTGAGGTGTGATAAACTTGCAGATCCCTGCGGGGTCTCTCCCACTGATTCCCATCACCGTCCTGAAGAATGCAGATTCGACTTCCTTCATCAACATCGAAATTACCTAACCCGTCAGTATGCGCAACAAACAGATACGGACCCTCCCAGCTGGCTGTTAGTGCCTTCTTCTTCCCGGGCTTCCTCATTTTGACCATCGTCTCACCAGCAATCAGACCTTCAAATACCTGCTTCCCTTTTCTGGTTGCATAGGCCTTTTTTTGCTTCTTCTGGGCCTGTTCTACATTGAGTAGAACACCCTCATGAATGCTGGCAATCAATCTCACCTTCTGCATGAATTGTTCAGCCGTGGTGTCCACATCAGCTGCGTCATCAGTCTCGGCAGTCAACGCCTGTAAATGGTTGTCAGCTCTTAGGCGCGGTGTGCGCCCTGTCAGTATCATGAAGGGAGAAAACCTCGTGCTTGACTGAATTCCGCACCGATATCCAAACATTACTTTCGCCAGTTGCTCATCCAGCAATTTGCATTGTCAGGCGTTGCAAATAGCACTGTCACACCGTGCTTGATTGTTTTGATCAAACGTTCAGCCATACCATTACACTGTGGCCATTGAGGCGCAGTGCGTTGATGATGAATCCCGTAGTCATTGCACATGGCGTCAAATTCAGCTGCCCATTCTCCTCCGTTGTCAGTCAACACAAATCGAGGCACGCCATACCTGCAGATCACCTCATCCTCCAGAAACTTTGCAGCGGTCTTTGCTCCATGATCAGCTACAGCTTTTGCCTCGCACCACTTCGAGTAGTGGTCAATAGCCACTAGGACGTATCTATTCCCTGCTTTGGTTTCAAGCAGGGGTCCTGTAGTATCTAGAGCCACCCTATAGAACAAATCACACACAGGTATGCTCTTCAACTCTTCGTCTCCAGAACGCACACTCCCAGTGCTCCTAATCAGCTGACACTGTTGGCATTCCCTTACCACAGATTTGACACTCTCAGTTCGGCCGTGCCAAAAATACCTTTGGCATACTTCAGCTAACGTGCGTTCTTCTCCAGAGTGTCCCAGATCCTTGCGCATCTATACCACTAGCCCCAATCGGTCCCCTGGCTTTGGAACCAATCGATTTCTGAAGTACAGTGACTGCCCCTGCCAGTGGTAGTTAAGCACCCTCTTCCTCACTCGTTTGGATTCCAAGGGATCAATCGTAACAGGCAGCACCCTTGTTTGCAACAACTCCATGCAGCTGCTGTCCTCCCATATGTCACTGTTTCTGGAGCCTATTTCACATTCTTCCTTCTCATCACTACTTTCAAATGGAGCACCATGTCCTTCTGTTTCCACCAGTCGCTGAACCTCCAAGGCCAGCTCCAGTTGCTGTTGCTTGTCGTAGAACTGCGGACGCTTCCTCTGCACACCCAATCTAGAAGCACTAGCCTGCATAGTTGCATTTTCTCCAGTGTCTTCTCCCGTACGTAGAACAGGTTCTAGCAATTGCTCACCCTCCGATACCACATCCACCATATACAGATGGTGGTCACTGAAGTGCTTAGAGTGATTGATCCCAAAACAGCAGGTCTGATGTTGTACTAGCTCCCTGTCTTTCCTTCTGATCCCATACCACTCCATTTCTGTACCAGTCCGAACGAAGAGTAACTTCTCTTCCTCCATCTGTGCATCAGTCTGCGCACTCCCAACATCCTGTACTTCTTCACAGAAATCATC
>Ga0209208_10001338_pt1 | contig 34437 bp, 33 predicted proteins | sample S1TSphfallax_3_FD_187694 | JGI IMG/M metagenome (GOLD analysis project Ga0209208, IMG submission 187694) | Host-associated microbial communities from peat moss isolated from Minnesota, USA - S1T2_Fd - Sphagnum fallax MG (SPAdes) (version 2) | ecosystem: Host-associated > Plants > Peat moss >...
AAACTCAAAATTGAAATATTAATTGCTGGAATGAAAAAAAAATTGAGAATTCAAATATCAAAATTTCCAATTCAACTAGTTCTTTAAACAATTGAATTAGTAGTTTTCAGAATTTAAATATAAAATATAAAATTCAAATAATTAAACAAAGAATTCCAATAAAAAAATCTAGATTCATTTTTAAAAAAATTATATATATATATAATGAATTCCAGTAGCAATTTTCAGAATTGAAATAACAATTTTTGGACTCAAATAATGTTTTTTAATTAAACAGAAAATTCAAAATGAAAATAAAGAATTCAAATTCACATAAATATTTTTTTAAAACATTGATTTATACATTTCATACCTGAAATATTAATTTTTAAGTTCATTATATGAACAATATACATACATACACATAATTAATATACACACAAATATATATTTATGATATATGTAATATATCATAAATATAATTTTAATACATACATCAAAATAGACCCCTATGTGACCGTATAATACCTTCAAGATGTGACTAATTTGGTGAATATTGTGACTAATGGGACATATCAGTATATTCACGGATGAAAATAAACCTAAAAACCATCCAAACAGTAGGATGAAGTTTTTCCAATAGTTGCATCATAGTTGTAAGAGTAACCAAAATAGTTGAAATATGATCTTATAGTTGTAAATATTCTCAAACTTAGTTGTAAATGACTACAAGTTGCATGTAGTTGTAAACGAAGTCGTTACATTTTGGCTGGTTTCTACTAATGTGAACCATAAAGTAAATTAAATAACTACAAATTTGCATGTAGGAAAACTTCACCTCAATAATATTTCATATTGACTACCTATATACTATTTCAATAAGCAACCCTAAATGATTTTACAATTTTTTGCTTTAAAAAATGAAATCCTTGAATAAACAAAACTACATTTAAGTGAAGAATGCATCAACAGTTCTATGTGTTCAATGAACATCCAAAATCTAATTACTATTTCAACAAAAGACAATATTAAAAACAAATTGATCACACTAGGCCCCAATAAAATCTAATTGTAATAAGAGTACTTAGTTCCAAAAGCTAATTAACTTGATGGTCCTTTTGATGAGCATGCGTGTGATCCTTTTGGTTTTCTAGTTACAAATTTGTAACTACTAAAAGTAGATGAACCAACATTTAAACTATTGTTGAATTTTTGTACCAGGCCCTTATCCACATTAGCATTGGCATAATTGGGGGTAGTATAATCTAATTATTGTTTCTTGTAATGTGTTATTTGAATTACAAATTGATTAGATGAAGGAAATTGTTTTGAATTGAGATTAATCCAATTCATCAATTGCTCAACCACTACAACATGAAAACAAGAATTGACTTCTAAATGTGCATATTTAAAAGGGTTAGTTTTGTCTGCTTGTACTTCAAGGTTGTGATCAACTTTTTCAAGTTTAAGTTCACCTTTTCCTAGACTCTCTAGGGGAGTGAAGAATTTCTCTTCTTGTTCATTCTTTGTGCCGGTGCTTCCCCATGCTAAATCTTCATCACCGTAACATGTCCTGTTCAATGTCTCCCATGTAACATTGTTGATGCGTTTAAACTACCATGACTACTTCTACACTAGAATTTCAATTGACAACTTTGTTAAAAGTTAAAAACATAACAAATTTAATATTAGGTCATCATGACCATGTTCCTACACTTTGAAACCACAAAAGTTTTAAAATTACAACATTGCAAAACATCTAAGTTCTTGAACCTAATTGTCAAATACCCTAATGTAGGGATGCAATCCAAATACACATGCAAAGAGTTGAGCTCTTGAAGCATTAATTTACTTTGTCTTTGGATGCTTGAAGATTTGAGCACAACATGTGTTACAAACCTTCTGAAACAAGGCACAATAACACTTGAATTTCCAACTATGGAATTCATAATAAAGCTCACAAACAAACTAACATGTTGCACTTTTTGATCAATGTAGAACTATTTGACAAAGTTCACATGCAAGCTGCGTGTAAAACTTGTGACAAAGCTTCGAAGAGGTGTTTAAGGTTAGGAAAGTCATCATTAGTTGCAACTACTCAAAGAAGACAATTGGACAACACACGTGCGATAAATTTTGCACATGAGGTTAGTGTGATTCAAATCTTGTCAATTAATTTGAATTTTGTTTAAAGACCTTTAAAAATTTTAAAATTTCATCAACCTCCTTCCATTACATTACTAACCTCAATAATCCACCCATTGTTTGCCACGTGGTTTAATTTAAAAAACTCATAACAATCATTCCTTCACAAGCAAGGCAACTTTGTACTTGTTGGTTCATTTGTGTTTATCCTTACCCTTCAACCCTAGATAGGGGGGTGGTTTGGATGTGGTGTACCATTCAAGGTATTTTTATGTTATGTGTTGGGAGTGTGGTGACAATGATGATTATTAATGCCAACATAGGAACACATGACAACTATCAAGTGTGTTAGTTTAATTGTTTAATTAAGTTTTAGTTAGTTAGGGATAAATTGGGTTAATTAAATTAATTAGTTATTTTGAACTAGTTCATGTATGAACGAGATTCGAGGTATTTGTCATGGGATGTAATCTCATCTTGTGTGACCTTAAATCACTTTTGGTGATTTGAGATTTTAGAGCATAAGAAATTGCAATTTCCTTTGTTATGCAAGTGTTTTAATTGTCTATGTTTTGGGTTTGGATTATTGCATTATAGCAAGTGTTTGGGTGTGGTGTACCATTTAGGGTTATTTTATGTTGTGTTGCGAGTGTGGTGACAATAATGGTTATAGGCATTGACATAGGAACACATGAAAAAAATTAAAGGAAACACAAGATGCACAAAGGCCAAATGCCCATCCTTTTGCCTAGTGAACAATAAGTAAATATTAGGATAGAAGGCCAAGAACATACAAGTGAACAACAATTATTAAATTGACAAGTTTATAAATTTATGATTGCAAGTCAATGAAACCTTATTTGATAAATGCATCATCAATTTTGCAAGTATCATCACTTGTGAATTTCCAATTATATCTAATTTATATCTGTACTAAAAAGATTATTTTTGTTGTTCATATATCTATTGTGACCAATTGCGTCATTTTTCTATTAGAACCACGAATGTGTTGTTTATATCTTTGTTGTGAATTGAAAGAATCTAATCTAAGTTTTTTCTAGCTTAATATAACAAGTTAGACATTTCATATGTGCAATTAACAAGTCTACAAGGATGATAGATTGTCAACTTTTAATTGCATCATAATTTTATTGGTCATGTTCAATTTGATTTGTTAGATTTTAGTTGCATTTTATTTTTACATAATTTCTATGAATCTATGTGTTGAAATTAACAATGAATGATGAATGGGATAACAACATGAAACTATACTTGATCAACTTTTGTTGCATTACAATTTATTAAATGATACACGCATACAATTGCAATGGAAGAATTATATATTATGCCATAAACAAAATTGATATTTATAATTCTATTAGTCATCAATGTGTTTCAGTTTTTGATTTGTTAATTCAATTTTCAAATATTACACCATTATATCTATGTTGGTCATGTTCAATCGATCCATATTTTCAATTTTCAATTTTTATTTTATTTTTACATATTATGTATGAATGAATTGAAAGAATATGATTTGAGTTTTTTTTTAAAAGCTCAATAGAACTTGGGTGAATATGTGCATTAGTAAAGCTCTAAGCATGATCAATTAATAGTTTCCAATTATATCTTATCAAGTATATTGTTTCTATTTTAACTTTGTTTGGTTTTGATTGTTGTTTAATCAAAGAATCTCATCCAAGTTGACTGTATTTTCATGTTCAAAACCTTTTATGTTCAATGAGCCTTGATGAATGAGTGACCCATGTATGGGATTATTAGTTTTTGCAAATCTTTGACCCATTATTTGTGTGAAACCTATGATTGCTTTCACCATCATATTCCTTTGAATTTGGTTTGTCTATATCTTAGTGTCTAAAATATTCAAGTTGTGTCCAAAGAATTTCATGTTGAAGCTTTTCTTGTTTTTCTTCAATCTATAAGTTAATAGAATGGATTCAATTTATTAATTCCACAAGGGCTTTTGAACCTTTTTCCATTGCATCCATCGAATTTAGATTTGCAACAAAATCTTGTCTATGAATTCATGTATTTTTTATTCAAGTTTTGTTGTTGCATTTGGTGTTTGTTATGAATCATTAGATGACCTAATAGAACTTCTAATTCTATTTGACCATTGGTGTTGCTTGATCTTGGGGGATAAATTTTTTTTGAATTAATTCCAAGGACAATATGTTGAACATGTGGTGTTGTTCTTTCATTTGTTATTGCATTGTTGCCCAACTTAGGTGTAATGGGGCTATGAAATGAAGGTTCTTGAAGGAATGTAGATTAATGTGATGTTGGCTTACAAGATTGTTCAGGTTTGCTTGATTTATGAAACTAGCTTTAACATTATACATGCTTTCAACATTATACACATTATAATGAATCTTTGGACAAGTGTACAACATAGGATTAACTTCATCACACATGGGAAATCCTAGTCACTTGTTATAGTTTAGGTTTTTGATTATGATGGGAGTAGTGTACACATTGTCATTTGTGTCCATGATATCTTTGGAGTGTGGTAGCTAAAAGATGGGCCTAGCTACACAATTGTTGTTATCAAGAAGATTTGGAGCTTTGTGATCTTATAATGTGGCTCAATGAAAACTCTATGAGCATTGCAAGGATTTGGGCCATGGTAATGTTCACTATTTGACGAGGGGATGAGTAGCCAAAGAGAAGCATTGGGGAGATTTCTTGTCATAGCAAGGAGACACAAGGAAAATTTAACTTAGAACCGAGCTATATTGACAATTTTTTGAGATGTTAGTTGCCATTTCATTTCGATCCTGAAATGTACCCTTTTAAAACAGATTAGGTGCTAACTACTTTAGCTCATAACATTGAGGTATCTTTGTGTGCCATGTAAGCATCCATGTAGGATGTAGTGGTATCTAACACTGGAAGTGTGGACGCTGAGGTAAATTGAACTTTCTGCCTTGGTGTTACCTAAGCTTTACTTGGAACTGTGGCTGGACCTTTAGTATATTAGTACTATAAGACAAGGCTAAAAGAATCTTAAGTTAAGGCCCACTTGGACGGGAATAGTATTGAGATGCGTGACCTTAGAGAGGAAGTTGTGAATCCCCCTCCTCCCGTCCGTTGCCTCGCTCCTCCGCTACCCCATCATCTCGCTCCTCCCCTCTTCACCTTCTTCCCTATCCTCCGTCATCTCGCTCCCTCTCTTGCGGCCTCCCTAGTTGGGGACCCCTCTCACCCCTCTCGCCCTCTCTCACGCGCTGCTGGTTGCACAGGAACAATGATAATAAATAAATAAAATCACTGAGGATGCTTGTTTGTTTCAAGAGTGTCTTTTGGCAAATGCAAAATTCTTGATCATAATTGCAGGCAGCAATAGATCTGATGCAACGCTTTTTTTTTTTTTTTTTTTGGGGGTGTTTTTGTTTCGATTTTCATGGGTGCTTGCTGCTGCTGCTGAACAGGGGAGGTGGTTGTTGGGCGGTGATCGAGTGATGGGCTTCGTCTTTTTCTTCAGTGTGGCTGTGGGTGGAAGAAGGCAGAGAAAGAGAAAGAGTGTGTGAGGGAGGTAGGGAGGAAGAAGAGTCAGGAGGGAGTTAGTTTGTGTGAGCGATGGCCAACGCGCCGTTGTCGCCGACGCATGAGCCGCCACCCCCACCGCCAACAACGGTAGTCGCTGCTCCGGCTGCAGACGAGTCGGCAGTTCGCGTGGCGGTGCGTGCACGTCCGTTGATAGAGAAAGAGATAGTTGAGAAATGCAGGGAATGCGTGGCGTATTCCTGCGACGGTCGTCAGTTGGTGCTGGGCAAGGACCGCCGCTTCACTTTCGATCACGTCTTCGGCCCCATGTCCGGCCAGGAAGATGTGTACCTCGATTGTGTCAAACCCCTCGTCGACAGCTGCATTGCCGGGTAGGTGGTGGAATTTGCATTGAAATCTCTTCAGAAAAAAGGCACAGAATCCACAGCATCAGTCATCGGATTTGCATTCATGAATGCATTGGGTGATGCATGCATCCATGGGGCAGAAAAGTTCCAAAGGCTAGTTCATATGTACTACATATGAAGGTCAAGAGAAGAAAGTGAAGAAGAAGGGAATGAGAGATGGAAGGAAGAACTCAATGGATGGGTGCGTGGGGTTTCATTTTCTGAAGGGACGTTTCTTTTTTTTACTTGGGAATGAAATGAGAGATGATGATGATGATGATGGCAGGTACAATGCAACAGTCTTGGCATATGGTCAGACGGGTTCAGGAAAGACTTTTACCATGGGTTGTGGGAATTCCATGTCTCTTCTGGAAGAGGAGCTTGGCATTTTGCCCCGTGCCATCCGTCATCTTTACGAAGGGGTCGAAGAGCGAACCAATCAGGCTGAGTTCCTTGTAATCCAAACCCTCTCCTCTCTATCACTCTCTCAAGTCAGCCCCATATCTTCTTCTACCAGATTTCAAAGGCAAACCAAAATTTCCCTGTTTTTTGTTGCACTCCATGTTGTGTCTTTCTTGTGAAATCCTCCTGCAGTGTGCCAGCACCCAATAATAACAATTGGTGTGATGAAGGTCTTGTTTCTCTTGACTTGCAATTATCAGCAATAGAAGTTCCATTAGATGGGAATGGTGATGCATCTTTGCAGTGTAAATCCATAAACGATACATACATATATTCCCTAATGCCTGGAATTATTTTTTGCCTTTGGAGGATTGTGTACATCATCACAGTGTGTAAAAAAACAACATGGAGAAGACTTTTCAATCAAAGTGCTCTGTAATTCTAGGAGGTGGATGTGATGGAATCTTTTACACTTTTTAGTAGTCTTTTTTGTTTGTGTAGAGGAGGAGAAGGGTGGTAATGCATCTGTGTTATGCCTCGTGTTTGTTATTTGGTTGATGGATCAGATCAAGTGTGCCTTTGTTGAAATTTACAATGAGGAGATCAAGGACTTGCTGCATCCTGACACACCATCCAAGTCCATCTCTATCCGTGAAGATGCAAATGGTGACATCATTCTTGCAGGTGTCAAAGAAGAGGTGGTTACCAGTTTTGAGAATATGATCAGGTCTGGAAACTGTTTTTCTCTCTCCCTTTTCCTCTGTGGTTGTGGCTGTAGCCCCCTCGTTCCTTTTTACTCCAATCTTGTTGTGGAGAATGTGATCCTCAAGAAGTATCATCACAGTTGAGGACCCTGACAAGCAGAACATCAGACATTGCAAAACCTTCATGTGTGTGCTTCAGTAGATTGGGAAGCTAGCAGCACACTGGCAATTAATAGATGGATTCCTGGGTTACAACAGGTGTTTGGAGCATGGTTCTGTGTTCCGGACAACAGGAAGTACTCTAATGAATCAGCAGTCAAGCAGGTCACATGCAATTTTCACAATCATTGTGGAGCAGCGATCGCTCCAGGAAGGTTCTAGTAGCAATGATGTGATCACTGCAAAGTTCCACTTGGTTAGTTCCCTATACCAGGCAGGCAGTGGAGAAATTGGAATGGGGTAGACTTGTGAGACAGACTGACTACCAGTGAAGCTTATGGTACATATGAAATGCACAATGTGTTCACAGAGATGGAGGTTTGACCTTGCCACCATTTTATGCCATAGATTTTCCATTGCATTAGATTCCATTTGGTTCAATTGAGGCATCTACAATTAAATATATAAGTGGCTGCCGGTTAATGACATCATGATAAAGGATTCATCAAGAAGCCTGATGATAAGTGTACGGCACACTGATTCCCATGTGAGGATCATGGGCAGGTGGATTTGGCTGGTTCTGAGAGGGCAAAACGCACAGGTGCTGTGGGCATGCGGTTTAAGGAGTCAGTCACCATCAACTGTGGTTTACTTGCTTTAGGGAATGTTATCAGGTTCACACTTGTTCTTTTTCCCCTATGAATTCAAAAAGTGTCCATGGAAGTACAGCTAGCAACCAGAAGTGTACATTATCACTTCACAACTGGTTGTTTGCTGTGTTCCCCCCCACATATTTCTGATGTGTTTCTTGACAATTGTTTTGCTTACTACTTGCTTGTAGTTTTTTGAGAGCGCAACAGTGATTCAGACACTCATGGGAGTTATAACTTTTTTGATGTACAGTGCATTAGGTGATGAGCGGAAAAGGGGCCATCATGTACCATACCGAGAGTCAAAGCTCACACGCATGCTACAGGTTTGCAACTGATTTAAATTGACTCATACACCCACTCTTCTCAGGCAATATATATGACAATTAAATAAGGGATGAAAGGGGATTTGTCTGGATGCAGGGGTAATCCTAATGTCTCACTCTAGTCATGAAGTATGGATTAGGAACGTGAGCTGTAATGTCTATGGGTCTTCTGGGTTTCACAAATTTCTCTTGATTGTTTGTTTCCCTGTATCATATATGGGTCTGTTGGCCTTCCTGTGTACATAAACAAGGAACTCTGTACATGGCAATGACATCAGATGATGTTCCTCTGCAGTTGCACCATTAGTCTTCTCATGCTAACTATGTAATGTGAGAAGAACATACTGTCATCTTTGCAATGTGGAATCTTGTATCTGTGAACATTGTATTGGTTATTCAACACAGTGGGTGGGTGGGTTTTTTGTCTTTTACTTTGTTCTTGCTTGCTTTCATCAGGTCCCTATGATCAAGAGTCCTTTGTGTTAGGGTGGATAGATCAAGAAGTGATGGTGAGCAGTGATAAATTGTGGCAGGACTCACTGGGTGGAAATAGCAGGACCTGCATGATCGCTTGTATTAGGTGACCTGTCCCACCTTAAAAAAGTTTCTTGTGTTTTCATGGTCTTCTGAAATGATGCCAGCTGCACTTGGAACTACTCATCAAAGCTTTGGAGTCATTTGGGTGCACAAGAGATGCTAGGGGGGCCTTTGACTGATTTTGGGGACATTCTTGGAGTTGACTGGTGATTGATTCAGCAAAGATTACATCATATTGCTGCCTTGTGGAACAGCACAGCAGATACAAGTTTTGAAGAGACATTGAATACCCTTAAGTATGCCAATCGTGCTCGCAACATTCGCAACAAGCCTGTTATTAATCGCGACCCACAGGCTGTCATGCTAAATCAGCTGCGTCAAGAAGTCCGGGTGTGTTTGGATAACCTTCTGTTGCTGCCCAAAATTAGAAATTCCACAGAGACTATGGCTTTCACTATGCTACTTTTTATTGAATTCACCAAAACTCTGTCAGTAGCTGCTGATGTGAGTGTAGCTAGGAACTCTGATCTGAACCTCATTGCTCTATATTTCTTACATGAGAGCACCAAGCCAACATCAGAGTGGATAGGTCTCAGCAAGTGGTTGTGGGTTTAAATCAATAGGTCATGCTAGATGCTACCCATGATAGCAGCTGTTGCTGTAATGACATCATTGAGTTTCCACCTTCAAAAACAAGAGGCAGGAGCTGTAATAGTGAAGACATGCCTTTACACATTTGGTCAGCAGACCACTGGCCCCCAGTCTTCTACTGTAATGACAAATTGTGAGAAAACCAACCAGATGGAGGCGGATATTTTTTTGTGGGTGTAGTAACTGCAATCTGGAAGCCTGGTATGATGGTGGACAGGCATTGCAAGTGGAACTTTTGAATACGCGAATGCAAAGCATGGGATTGGAACCAGTCACAGGACCCCAAAGTTTGGAAATTCTGCTGCAAGATGAATCAAATCGGCAGTTTCTGGATGATATCAGGCATACTTATACGATTGCTTTTTGATTACTCTTCGGTTAATTTGCCAAACGATTTCACATTGTCACCTCCATTTGTCTTGAGAGCTGGATAGGCTTTTTTTTCCTGGTGAACTGTCTACAATGTGTGCTTTGATTTCACTACGATGGTTGAATGATCCACAAAGGCAGGAGTAGATATATCCCTTGAATGTCCCAGGAGCCAAATGCCCTCTTGAAAATGGTGAGAGCAGTGATTTGTCCATATTCCTGTTATTGGGTAGTTTTGGTGACCTTGAAAATGGACTCTAATTTTGCATTTTCATTTGTTTGTTTTCCAAAGGTCAAGGGCAGATATCTCAGTGGATGTGACAGCAGAGTTGCAGACTGTCCGTCGCAGAAGCAGGGAAAGAGAACAAGAGTGTTTGAAGCTGCAACAGGAAATACAGGTCTGTGTTTTTCATTTGGGGAAATGGTTCTTTCTTTGTTGTTCAATTTTTTTTCTTCTGCTGAACCTTCTGACTTTTGTCGAGGCAGAAGATTTCTTGGCATGTATGCATTCCAAGCCTAAGAGACTCCCTGTTTGCTTCTTTCTTATATCTAGAGTGGCATGATGAAAAATGGACTTAGGTCTGATCAATTGGAAATGCAAAGTTAACAAGTTTAGTAGCGGAGGGGCGTTACAGGCATTACAGTCATTAGTGAGCAGGCTCCAGGAAGAGATGTTGGAATTGCACACTGAACGTGACCACTATCAGGTTAATGATTTTTTCTTTAGCTGCACTTGTCTTGCTAGTTGCAATGCAACCCATTTTTTGGTACAGTTTTTTCTAGTCATTCTTTCATTGGAAGTTTGTTTCATTCATTTTTTCCATTATCCAACATTTCCCTGTAGACAGTGAGTGCATGACATGATGGGCCCCAGAGCGCATATGTGGCCCTATGATGAAATATAGTATTTTGTCAGTTAACTTCTTCTTTGCTGCAGTTGAAGTTAGATGAGGTGAACTCAGAGATGGCAGTACTTGTACAAGTGGTTCCCCAATGGGAGGGCTCTAATGAGATCAATCCAGCTGCGAAGATGTACTTGTTGGAGATGGCGAAAAGGGTAGTTGGGGAAATTGACGGAGAGGGTAGTGGTATTGGAGTCAGCTCAGTATCATCATCTGGTACTGAAAGGCCTGCTAGTGCTGATGCGGCTCAAAGACGAGGGTCATCAGACTTTGTTCTCTTATCCAACGGAGGGAACCCAAGAGACAAGAGTGCTTTGTTGAATGGAAGACCCAGATCTCAACCTGATGAAAGTCAAGCATCTGTGCGGGACTTTATTTCATCTCCTTCCAAAGCTGATGCAAGGGTTTGTACAGAAACTCAACAACTCCTTTTTGTCAGTGATGAATGATGTCATCTCTCTTCCTTTGTCAATCACAGGGCGAAAGTCTCAAGTTGTTGGGTCCCTTGAAGAGCAACATATGTATGGCAGCTGTTTTGTGAATTTTGAGAACATGCAGAATTGATAGCTTCAGGGAGAGCCAGTTATGAAAGAAATTTTTCTGCTCTGCCTTCATTGGACATGCATGCAAGACATCCATGCATATTGATACAACATGAAATATGTAAGGGACAATGCACACAACACAGATCTGGTAGTATGAACGTTTAGACAGTAGTCTCTCTACAAGTGGATTTCTATGGTGACTTGAGTTTTCTCAGGAGGGCTTAGACTGAAACTCCCATTGTTGATGGAGACAACAGGTGTATGGGATATCTAAATGTGTTGGGGTGATTAATGCAGGGTGCAAGTTGCATCTCTCCAGGGCGAACAAGTAGAGGTACACGCAACATCATAAACCAACATCTACGGACAATTCGGGTGCTTGAAGAGCATCTTGCAGCCAAGGAAATTGATGTGAAAGCCAAAGATGAGGCTCTGAAAGAAGCATCAGAAGACCTTGCAAGGGATGAACGGATCTTTGCTGAGAAGGTATATGTCATGTGATTGCTGAAAACAGTTTCTAAGTCAAGAATCTTCATCTGATCATTGCAATTGCACTACAAGCTTGAACTGTTCCAGAATAATCAAATTCAAAAAGAGCATGAGTTTTAGGAGGGTATACTGTTGGGTCATGTTTTACCATGATATTTATCATGGCCTGGTTGATTCCACAGCTGAAGGAGATCAAGGCTCTTAAGAAGCTTGCGAGGGATTTGACAAATGAAAAATGTGCTTTGATGCAAAAGACAGAGAAGGATGAAGCCATCATATCACGCATGTCACAGGAGGCATTGGCAAAGGAAGATGAGTTGGCCAGACTTCAAGCATCACTTGAAGCTTGGCAGTCGGGGCGTCCTGATGCTTTCATCATGAACGGTGCCACTGTGCCTAGTATCAAAGGAAAGATTAAGCCAGAAACCAGCTTTGATGACTGTGGTGAAGCTATTGATATCTTAATTGAGGTACTTTATCTACACTGCTGGTTTTTGTCTTCCTCTCTCTTCCTATTCTAGATCGTCTTGCAGCATCTTTTGAGGTCAAAATACTCCCAGCTAGCAGAAACTTGATGAATATCAAAGGGATGATGGTGTCCTTGAAAGGAGGACTTTTGGACTTGCAGTCAAGATCCCTTGATAATCCACTCTGAAAACAGGGGCTTACCATCGGAATTAAAGAATATGGTGGAGATGAATCTTTGTTCCTATTACTGCACCTGCCATGATAATTGGCAGTTTTTTGTCAAATGAATCAAATTTTTGAAGAAATGGGTTTTGGCAGCCCACTGTGAATATTGCAAATTTTGAAAGTTTAGTTCTGAAAGGTTCAGGTTATGTAGTCACATCCATGTTAGTAGAGCCCAGAGGCAGGGACCATCCATGTATGTGATTACCCACATGGAGTCAAGGTTGCCAGATGGAGTGATCTTCATCAGTCCCATAGGGGTCTGCTGCTGTTGGCACTTCACCATAAAGAGTTAGGCAGGACCACCTGAGGTTTCAGAGTCCTCTCTGTTGTACACTATCTTCATCTTTGATTGCCCATTGGGGGTATTGGAGGCTCATCATTTTATCACATCAAGCTGAGGCTGACTTTGTCAGATGATGGCTTCTTGGCAGGGAAAGATTGACATCACTGACGCTGGAGGAGATGCATCCTCCCTGGGAGGCTTTGATACAGACAGTCAGATGCGCCTTGAAGAACTTACTGAGAAGATGAAGGTTCTAGTCTTGCTTGTTGTGTTAATTGTTGATATCAGTTTGACAGTCTGTCAGATGTCTGATGAACCAGAGGGAGATGGAAAGCATTCTTGTATATGGCTACTATATGAGCTCAAGATGGCTGATTTGGGGTGGTGGCAGGCAGAGGATGAAGAGAAAGTGAGGCTTCTCTCTGAAAAGAAAGCCATAGAAGAACAAAAATCTCTTTTGGAGGAGAATGTGCGGCATCAAACTCGGGAATTTAAACGTAGCAAGCAGGTGCTGTCGCTGCCAGATAACTTTGTGGTTTGAATATGCAATGAATCAGGTGTTTTGGGAGAAGTTGGTACTACCGTAGCTATGTTGTTAGTTAGAGAAGCGAACTAGATGATTCAATTTCTCTGATTGTTTATAGCTGTGTAGATACAATTGTTTCAAGCATTTTGCTAGCAAAATTTTATGGTGGGTACCTGGCATTTACCCACGGGCAGTAGGTCTATCAGGCTTTGAAGGATGTTCGACTTTGTACTGTTTTAGGTAATTGTCTGTTGAGGTGGCAAGTAGCACAAGCTCAATGCCCACCATTGAGCTCTCCAACTAGGGCTGTTCCTGTAGTTCATTTTCTTGTAGTTTCTTTTTGATACTAGGATTTTTCCTTCCTCTTTTGAATAATGGGTTGGGTACAGGTAATGGATAAGCAACTGCATGAGCTGTCATTCAGCATACAACAAAAGGAAGAGCTAATCCAGGAACTTGCGCGCAATGAAGCAGAGGCCAAGCACTTGACTCAGCAGTATGAATCCCGCATGCTTGAGCTTGAAGCAGAGGTCTCTGCTCAATACCCATTTTTTTTCTCATCAGTGGCCTTATCTCTGCTTAACAGGGTTGATGAGTGGAGTTTACAGCTTACAACTTTTAGGGTGTTTTTGCATGTGGGTCTTGGTGGTTATAGCTTGACATCACTTCCTCAGATGTTTTGTCTACTGCAGATGAGACGGAAGGAGGAGGAAGTAGAGGCATTGAAAAAAGAATTGGAGGCTATTGACAAGAATGCTCTCAGAGGACTTGAGGAGAAGAAACGTCTACGTGAACAATATGAAGAGAAGGTGAAGAAGATCACAGATCAGTTGATAGCCTTAAAAAAGCAGCGGTGGGAGCAGGAGTCCCAGCGTCTTGAGCAGCAGAAGGCCAAATCTGATGTCAAGGTATTATGAACTAATATGGCCAACTCAAGTTGATTCAGGGTTTTTGTGGATAATGGATCCTAGGCAATCAGGCAGGCTGGGCAGACCTTGCTGTAAAATAGGATCATGAGTTAGTTATGTTGAAGATTGACATGGTGGGCATTTGTGGCTGGTGGTGCAGATGCAACAATTACAGCATGAAATCACCCGGATGCGGGCACAACAGGATTCTCTCAAAAAGAAGATCAAAGAAACCACAGAAAAATTTGAGGATGAGCATGATATCCATCTGAAAAATATGGCTGCCTTGAAAAAAGAGTCAGAAAACCAGATGAAGCATGTGCGTGAACTTGAGGTACAAGTCCCCTACAAGGGACGTGTGACTGTCTCTGCATGTCTCTTGCCTTATTCATTCTCCAGACCCCCCTGAATCATGGAAGCATTCATACAGTCACCCTATGTGTGTTCAGTGGAGCAGCCAGCAAGACAGCAACTGTTTCTGTTTATTCATGGTCCATCCTGTAGGTTGAAAGTATAATTCAGCATGTCAGCTTTCCTTTTTCCCAGTTGCATTATGCTTAAACTGCAAACAGATGCTGTAGACAAGACAAATTTCTTTGGAGTTTTGTTGCTTGGAGAAGAGCATCAGTAGTATACATCCAGAAGACATGCACCCTTTGAGAATTGCAAGGCAGCACTTATGCTATTGAAAGTGGTTCCAACATCTTTGTTTCTCATCATGGGTCCCCATGCTGTTCCTCTTTGTCTTCTTCTTTGTTCTCTTTCTGTTCAGCAACTGCTAGGGGTAGCTTCACCAGATTCAACAAGGAACAATCTTACCTTCAGTCTCTGGTGACTCACAGTTTTGCAATGAGGAACTAACTGTGCATGGCTCTGTGTGTGGCACAGATGGAGAATCAGAAGCAACGACAAGTGATGAGACGGAAGAATGAGGAGATGGCAGCTGCCAACAAGAAGTTGAAGGAACTTGGTGTCCTTGACACAGAGGTTGCTAGTTCCAAAATAAGCAACCGTGAGCGGAGTCTGGCATATGACCACTCTCTCAAGGGCAATTTAAAGAGGGTGACAACAATGGTCCCTGTGCTGGAGACAGCATCGGCATGCAGCATGTCAAGCAGTGTGGAACAAGCAGAGGCAATGCTTGACCAGGAGATTGACAAGCTCCTGAAAATGAAGGAGGCTCGGGTACTCAAAGATAAACAGGTGCTCCTTATTCTCCCCTCTGGAACAATCAAGCATTCTTTTGTTGTCACTGTCATCTTCTTCTCAAACATATTTAGTGTTCCTTTGACACAACTTACACTGAAAGATGTAGTAGATTTGGATTCTCTTGTGTTTGGCTGGCTAGCTTTTCTGATAGATAACCAGTTCCTCCAATTTGGACACAATCACTTGGCCTCACAATGGGTACATGCTGATCACATGCCCATCAGTTTATCTATTTTTCCTCTTCAGAGGTATGTGTATCTGATCAAATCAAAATTCAATGCATTTTTTGTTCTTGCCAGTTGAAGCTTCAGATTCTTGAGCTACAGAAAGGAAGACACAAGAGAGGACCTTTGCTTGGTCTTCTCTTTGAGTTGCTATTGCCTTCATGTTTGTGTGCTAGCCAGTATCATGGTCTCAGTCTTCCCATTACTTGGACCAGATTTGTAATGAGAAATTCAGTCTGTCGGAATATGTTTGATATTGGCCCACCCCACTGCCAGGAGCTGATGTAGAGTCAGTGGGTGTTATGGTACTTAATCACCACCATCCATGTTGCTGTTGATGGTCATGGAACGTGGGACAGACTGCTGCTATTGTTCATACTACTACTCAAATTCTATTCTATCCTTTTGATCTTGTAGAGTTTCTCTTATCTTCTTCCTGCACTAGTTTGCTGTTAATGGTCTCTTGATGTTCAGTTGGAAATCTTTCTAACCTTCTTCAAGCATCCCCAGATAAATCAGTGGTTGGTTCAGAAACTCAGATTTCTGTGTGTAGTTTCAATTGTCCGTGGCATATGTGGTCCTGCATACATTGAGCCGTTTTGAGACGTCTAGTTGTCTGCAACTTACCATAACCAACTATGCTGCAGGAAGCCAAAAAAGAGGAGATCATGTCTGAGAAGGATGACTGCTTGAATGAGAAGTCTAAACTGGAGCTCAAGCATGCACGAGCAGTTCATGATGTAGCACAAGAAGCCCATAAAAAGACAGTTTTCATCCAGAGATTGGAGAAAGAGATTGAAGATAAGCAGAGCAAGGCTGAGGAGGCAAAAGATCAAGGAAAGCTGGCCTTAGCCATGGAGCTCTTGAATGAGGTCAATATGTTCACCCCTCTATAGCATTTTGTGCTGCAGCAAACTATGAGCAAGTGGTAAAGAGCAGTATTGCACTAGTTTTCTTCATTTAAGTTTTGGGTTTGAGGTATTCTATTTCCAACTTATTGTGGCTGAGGAGCTAAACTAAACAGGTGACGGTGATGAGAGAACAATGTGAGCATGAGCAGCAGGCCTGCACAGCATTGCAAGGAAGCCAGAAACCACACAAGCTACTGACACAGGGTGAAGAGTCATTGTTTGGAGATTTGGACGAGCGCATAGAGGCACTTGATGCAGAGGCTGAATTCATGGCCTTGTCCATTGCTGAGCATGACCGTGAAATCCAGGAAGGGTTGAACACCAAGTATGCCTCTACTTCCAATCTTCGTCTGGCTAAAGGGGACGGCCTTATGTGATTGAGATGTCTTTTCTTATCATGACAGGTTTCCTGCACTGCTTTTGGAACTGATACTGGCTCTTATCCTGATGCAGGGAGGCAATGAATATGCAGCTGCAGATGATAGCAGCACAGGATGCAAAGGTAATTTTGTGTAAGTATTTGGACAAGTTTGTGAAAGTGAAGGAGAAGCAACTCCAGGATGCGAAGAGAGTTGCCAACCTGGAGGTGCAGCTAAAAGAGAAAGCCCAAGCTCTTGATGAAGTAGAACGGAACTCTCGGTTGAAAGAGCTGGAATTTGATCGCAGGTACAATGACCTCATTCTTCGTTGTCTTGTCTGATGCTCGGAACTTCAAATTTTTTTGGACCCATTGTAAAAGAGTGTTAGGTTAGTGATAAGGGGCACAGCAGAAGGTGTCAGAGAATATGTGCTGGCCATTTCCTTTCTCTAAAGTTGCTCAAACTTTTGTTATCTCTGTGTGAGAGCATCTGAGTGGTTCTTTTTCCAGTGTAAATTGAAGATGATTTGCGGTGATGACTTCTTTACAGGTTGACAGAGCTGCAGACACAGCATGCCAAGAATGTCCAGTATCTGTTGAAGCAGGTTGAGACTGTGTCTACAACCCCTGCACCAGAAAGGTTAGGTTTCCTTACCTCCAATCATTGAAAGTTTACCTTACATCCATGTATGGCCCTGCCTCGCATACATACTTGTAGCCACATTCTCTCTTACTGATACATTGATGATCATGTGTGTGTGCAGGCACCACAGCGTTTTGAGCTTTTGCTCACAAATTTGGCCATTTAAGACCTGTTCTTCAGATTTCTTTAGAACCTTATAAGCTTTCTAGGAAACCCATTCTTTCTAGGGCTCGTTTTCTACTATATAAGATTCAGTGAAACTTTGTCTTCTTCATGCACCCAAATCTCGAGCAATTCAATCTGCGCAGGTCTGATGCTGTCTTAACCAAAACAATTGTGGATTCCCAACTGCAAGAAAATGAAAGAGCATTGGCTAAGGATAACTTGGAAGATAGGGCTACTGTGATTGTGACTCAAAAGATTGAGGCTCTGGACAAAATGGATGTCTATTACAAGCAGACAAACCAGGACCTAAAACGGAAGCTTCGAGAGATGATCACTGCCTGGGACTCAGAGAAGCAGGTTGCTTTGTCCTGCTGGCATTCCAGAATTTTATTTGTTTCAAATGTGTGCTCGTGTTGAACAGGAGTAGCATCATACTCACATAGAATCACACTTGGCTTCATTAAAGGCATATTGAGTTTGTGACTGGGAGTGCAAACCTTTAGTGGCAACCTCAACAAAAATTCATCCATTTTAATTGGACACAGAAGAAGCCAACAAAAGTTTGTGGTATTATTGTGCAAGAATGTTTCAGCTGATTCTTATGAAAGCCATGAGCTGTATATAAGCCCTGATACCCTTTCTGAGATAAAAATGTAAGGGTGTGGAGCATCTGCAGATGATGGAATCAAAAGTGAAAGGAGAACGTCAGGTGTGGGAAGCAGAGCGGCAAGAATGGCAGGCTCGTGTCTCCAACTTCCATGACAAGCATGAGCATCTCGAGAGGGATCACCAGGTTCTGTCATCAAAAGTTTGCCCTGCATCTATCTGGAGTCTTCAGGATGTGCAAATCAAGTCTGACCTGGATTAAGCTTTTATATATCTCTTGCCCTGACAGCATTAGACCCTTTTTTGTTTGGTTTGATCCTGAGAGCTGCTAAACAGAAGGTACCCATTTCACTATTTTGGGCATAGGCTATAGATGCCAGAGATATTGCCACTGTAGTGCTTGGTGTTGGCCAGGACCACCTCAGCATCCCCATAACATGTCTTGCATGACATTGGAGGCAAAAGACACTTGCTGTCGTAACTATCAGTAATAAAGTGGTAGGTAAGGCCCACAGAACAGGGCATTTCTGAAATAAGGGCCTGCTGCCTGAAGTGGCAGCTGAGGGCAGGCCCGAATTTCAGGAGTGCCCCATTCTGAGGGCCTTACCTGGCATAAAGCCCAACCACTGGATTGAGCAGGGATATATTAAATGGACAGCAAGGATCAAGACAGGTAAGGTAATAATGGTATGGCAGGTTCTTACTCATGTACGGAGGGATATTATCATAATTTCCCTCCATACATGTGTAAGAACCTGCTGTACATGAGATTTGAATATGCATGTACTTGGTGCATTATGTGAAATAATATGTCCTCCATTTACACTGTCATTTTTTCAGGAGGGCTTTACAATATAGAAGAAGGCAATGTACTTAGGGTAGAGAGCTGGGGGTAGGCCAGATAAAGTAATCAGGAAATCAACTATGAACAGAGAACTTGTCTCTTGCAAGCAAGGCCTTGGCCACTTGAATCTAACCTGTGACGTGATTGTGATGCCTGGGCAGGCTCTTAAGGAGGAGCTGGAGAACACAAAATCCTTGATGCATAAGGCAGGATTGGGCATCAGGTTGCCCATACGCAATGTACGGGAGTTGACAGATGGCGATGTTGACCAACGGAGCTCCCTGTCCCTACCACCTTCCAGGGGAGAGAGTGTTCAATTTTGATCCATGACTTGCTAATCCAGCACTTTCTAGTGATTTTGTGATAAAATTTCTTGGAGACAAATGAATTGCAGAAGTCCCCCCTGTACCAGAGCCTTCTCCCCAGCAGAACAGCTGGTCACTTTTCCTGGAACAGTTGGTAGTATTTCTCCCCACAAAAACCAGCAATTGCTATCTTTTAGCAACTATTCTGACATGTTCATGTCATTCTTCCTATTCTTTCATAATGCTGTATGAGGAAGATTTAAATATGACCTCATATTCTTTGGGTTCTGCCTGAACATCAGGGTACCCATTTACATCCAGCACCACAGTCTTGGATCCTACATGACTGGATGCTGGAATCATAGGTTGTTTTGATGAACCATACAAATATGTCGCACTCCTGAAGTGTGCACCAACATGAACAGCATAATGACAAACCTGTCATGGATGTTTCGTGTGAATCATCCAGGATGCACCAGAGGAGCCAGTAGGGTCATCACTGCACTGCTAAGGGAAGTACATTTCTGCCAAAGAGATGTTTGTTTTCATCACTCTGTTGTTTGTTGGTGAATGACAATCTTATATAAAAGATTTTGAAATTTCTTTGTTATCTCATTTGCATTTGGTGTTTTTCCAACCCTTGCTTGTGGAACTTGCTTATCATACCTCTTGGCAGGTTCCTGGCTCTAGGCTCAAGGCTCTCCTCAGTCAGGGTCATCTGTTCTTCACGTCTTGGCATGTTCATGAGTCTTCTACAACAGAGCTTAGGGACTGTTTTGAGACATGCAAACTGTCACTCAGATTGAACAATTCCACTCCTTGGCTTCCAAAATGTATATGTGGAAATTAGTCAGAATATTAATGCTCTGCATTGTTGGATACTTCAGAATACAATTGTTCAATACAGAGATGGATTGCAGAAGCTCAGACAATGCTTGATTTGTTTGGGTATGGTAATCAGATGGAATGGATGATTGGGTGTAGTACGAGTATCTTGGATAGGATGTCATGATTCTTGTTGTTGACTTCACAAGCAGTTTGGAAGTTGATGAAATTGCATTCTTCCAGTACATTTTGCATCATCACACCAGCAGCTATTGGGATTGCGCATTGAACAGAGATGGGGTAGTCTTATGTTCTTTTTGTATCTTTGATTAGTTAAACCAGCACTGCAGAAAAGCTGATCCAGTTCTTAGGATTCATCATGACGTTGTAGCACTAAGTTCAGGCAATCACAAGCCAATGTATGGTGGGTTGTAAGAATGGGAATCATGTTGTGTTGAAAGACAGCTGCCATGCAGTGATGAATCAGGCTATCATAGAAGGGATTAAGCAGAGAAAGATGTGTGAGGAGAGAGAGATTGCTGATTTGTTGTTATGGACAATTAAGCCAAGGAGTGAGCTGCTTGTGTTGTTGATGTGGGTCCAGGCATGGTGGAAGCAAAGGCATTTTCCCAGTGGACAAAGTACAGCATTTTAATCCGTGGTAAAAAGGGAGCTTGTCATGACCCACTCTTGATGCTGGAAGGTGCACTCGACATTCTTGGATTATCTCATTGATGTCTATTTCCATTTATTAGACTAGTGCGTAGAAAAGCAAGAAGGCAAAGCTTCAATTTGTCTAGGATATCAACAAGATATTATAGACACCTCATGACTGACATACCAAGATAACAAAGTTGATAGTTTTTTCAGTCTTGGTGCAAATCTTGCAAGGTATGCCAGAATTTGGGTACCTACTACTTGGACATATTTTGTACATACCAGATCACTATCAGTATAGACACATTCTGAAAATTTTGGGATGAAGGATGCACTATTGGGAACATTTGATATTTGGATACTATGGTGCTGTCAATAATTCATTATTGGTGTGGTGTATTGTGTTGATACATAAAAACATGTTTTTTTCACTTGATAAATGCATTTTTCCAGCAAAACTCGCCACTTTTGCAAAAACAAAAAACACAACGCTGGTCTGGTTACAATATTGGAGAAACTCATTACCTATTGATAGTAATTGCACAGTTGATTAAAACCCATTGAATGTGGAGGCTTGAAACCAGTATTGTGTGGTTATTTGAACTAAATAAAGAACCACTGGTTCAGTTTTTACATATTTCAGAATCAGAAAACTACTAGTTCCAATTCTTAGGAGGAGAAGAACATCAGAATCAAAAGTACTGCTGGTTCTGTTTATTCCAAAAACCATAAAGAAGTGGCAGTTTTCATGAAAGAACCAGCAGTTTAGTGGGCAGATACTTCATTTTTTCAAAAAGAAATTGAGAATGGTTGTTAGATATTAGAATTGGTTCTTTGATTTTTTCACTTTTTGAGAACCACAGTTATGAATCTTAAGAACTGCCCGGATAACCGTCAGGATCCGTTCTAGTGTTGGGCGGTTCTCCGAAGGAGCTGGTAATAACCCAGTGGATCCAGTTCTCAAGAACCTAACCTGACCCTAACCTAAGACCTACCCTGTGCCAGGATCCAGGTTTGAACCCGGAACCTAATGACCAACGATTCTAAAAGCTTCGCACAGACCTTGCACTAGCGTGGGGTTTTGATTTCTTTTCACAGTTCCAGTTGTTCTTTGGGTTAGGGTCACTTTCCATCGCTTCCCTCTCGTCGAGCTTTCTCACTTCATCGTTCACCTCTCGACAAGCTCTCTCTTACCATTCTCCCTTCTCCCTCCACTTCTCCCTCTTCCTTTCTCTGAGCTTTGCATTTTTGCTTCGTTGGTTGCTACGGGAGTTCTTCGTCTTCAAGATCTTCAACCTTGAGATCTTCAACGTCAAGGTTGAAGGTTGAGCATCGTTGTCATTTTAAAGCATCATCTTTAAGGTCGAGCATTGTCGCACTGTCAAGGTGTTCGTCATTGCAGTGCTGCAAGTAAGTTTCTACCTCCTTCATTGCATTTTTTTTCGTCTTTCGTCTTCGAGTTCTTCCTGTTCTCTTGTCTTTGTTGTTGTGCATCGTCGTGTTCACGATCAGTTTTGCAGAACGTTGCCGCCATCGTTTTCAGTATGGTCATCTTCCGTCACCTTCAAGTTGCTACAATGCTTCATATGTGTAGTGCAGATGCAGATTTTGATCCGATAGGTTTGACAAGTCCTTGTTAGGAGTCACAGGGTGGATGGGCAGTTATTGAAAGGTAGAAGAGAGAGCACAAAGCACAACAGAACTGCAGATTGCCTGCCTTGTTTGCTTGATCATTTCTTCGACTTCCACTAGGCGTTGATCAGCAGGTCTACTAGATGGCCCATAATTATATGACTTGTACACAGCTTGTCCGTTCCAAGGCATAGCCACATACAAGTTTGTGACACAAGATCTCACTTTTGTTTCACTCCTAAAGGCATATCAAGGAGTGAAATGGGATTCAGGGATTCAAGTGTAATAAGGAAAATATAGAGGCTGTTGAACAGACTTCACAGAATAGTGATGTGAAAGTAAATAGATGGAGCACTTTTAATTTCTTCTGGAACATGTATTTACAACTGATGTTGAAACATGTATTTTGACAACACATTGTGATATTAGTGTAGGCAGTAGCTTGCATGTGCGATATGTGACTTATCTTTTTTAATCTGGATTGGACATGTGAGTGAGAAATGAGATGCACTTCTGTCAATTACACCTTTGATTGCAAAAATTGGGTATTAGATTGGAAGTAAATTTATGCCACATTGGGCATCATTGGTACATGCCATGAATCTAGATGTCTAATTTGCTTGCAGTAATTTGAACAAAGTTACATGATTTTCAGATATCAACTAATACTATGCTTGGGAATTGTTGTCTAGTTGGTAGCAAACTTCAAAAATATCCTTTTGCAGGTTGCAACACTAAGATTTGCAACTCTGAACACAACAACATGCAGCTTGTAATGCCACATACACAACAGCAAACCATCTTGATCATTATTCTTCAACTGCTGCATAGGACTTGCAGCTCAAATATTGAAACAGCCTGTCTTGGGACATTCCCAACCTTGCCCCAGAGGACTTCAAGCTGCAAATGTTGCTCACATGTTCTGTGGCTCATCTGGTGTTGGGTGTAAAGACCAGTGCTCAAAACCTGGACACGAGGCTTGATTGCTCAAAAGGTGGAGATGATTTTGTCTAGACACATAATGTTGTTCATCAAGAACTTATGATCAATGTAGAACATTTGTTTTCATGGCTTGGCACTTGCCTCAGCAAAGGTTCTTCACTGTTTTGGTGACTCCATTGGAGATTCTGAAGAATTACTGGAAACAAACCTTTTTTTTCCAAAATCCCCAAAGTTTCAAGCAGAAGACTTGTTGCAAGAAACATGAAACCAGAATTATGCATAACTAAGAAGAAGAATTCAACTGCAATTTGTCAATCCATTGTCATATGTGTCAAGAACTCACCCTTGCTTTCCTTCTTCTTTCCTATCTTGATTTTTGCAACTTTATTCACTTCATTATGCACATCATGAGCTAGTTTATGGATCTGATCTTTGGGCACCATGTTGGGTGTGATAGATGTCACCAATGTGACAAATGTCAGCAGAATGACAAGATACACCAGAACAAGGCACAATCTTTGGCAGCTCATTGAGTTGTTAAGCTCACTGTTTACAGGTTAACTCTAATGTAAGCTTTATTGACACTGCCCAATCTTGTTGATCAAGTGCTTGATGAGTTGAACACCACTTTTGTTTCAATGTTTGTGTGGGTATTTTTTAACAATTTTATTTCAAAGACTTTGCATTAAAGTGTTTCTTCAGGGCAATGCTAAAGCCTTTCTTATGAAAATGGATATATAGCCATCAGACCAGTGACAGAAATTATCATCCTTACTGTAGGTTCAACATTTGAAGCAAGGTCAACCATAGCTGCCCTTTTTCCACATTTGAACTAGAAAGCTTGCATTCCAAGACCCCAAGCACTTGCTATCTAAAGTAGAGCACTGATTGTACTATAAAGTAGATGTGGTTAGAAGCCAGTCTTGAAACTGGGGCTAGAATCCAACCCAACAATTTCACATAATGGTTGTTATTGGACTGAGAGTTGCTTGATTTGACATGAGGTTCAAATTTACATAAATATTTTGAAAGGTCCTTGCAAACCTTGAAAGCCAGTGATCACTTGCATTTGCCCATATCTGTAGTACCTCCTGTTCTAATCATTTAGACCGATCCTAAGCAATATCACCAAATACAGGATAAAAGTAGCAGATCACAAGTGTTTGGAGTTCAAGAAAGATGAACATTATTCCTAGTTTACGAGGGATTCATCATTGTATAGGAGCCCAAATTCCAACACTAAATAGAGACCTTTGTGTTACAATTAGGGTTTGCTATAGACAAGCAGCTTCATTCAGAAGGTAACATTAAAAAAGGGTCCAGAGTCTGCTTGACCCATGAACACAACTTGTAATTTACTTGTCTTTTTAACAGTCCCATCAATGGATTTGCTTCATTAGTGAGGATTTGACTTTATGACTCATTTTGACTGCCATTCTTCTACTTGATGGCTATCGAGATCTCCGCTCTCTAGTCTATGGCAGCAATTCACTTCATCAAATCCATCTAAGTATTGTTATCAACAAGACTGCATAAGAAGGAGCCTATCCATCAACAATCCTTTGGCCACTTTCTTTGTAAGAATGTTTTTTAAGCTTGCAAATTAGATTTATGACATTTGTATGACAGGATTATCCTCACTTCCCTCCCCCTACCACCCCATGTTGTAATGATTATCATTTTGTCAAACATTGTAAATTCATATTTCTAGAGAATGCTCTTAATGACCTCACTTTGACTGACATAACAATCCAATAGAGCACGGTAAGGAAGGTATGCTCACTATCATTTTTGTTTGCTTTGTTGTTGGTGTTGGTGTTGTTTGTTGTTTCCCCTTTCAACCTTTAACCCCATTTTTTAATTTTTATTACAAGCAACAAATGAAAGATGTCAATGGCATCCACAAGTACCATGCAACCTACAACATGTATTTGTGATGCAAAGGATGAACTTGACTTTGTGCCTCAAACTAAAGTTGAACTTGGATCACAAAAGGCATTTAATGTTGAGGTACATATGTAGTTTGGGGGCTACTCACTCCAAAGCTCCTAGCCAAATGAAATACATGATATCCTAATCACCAAACATCAAGGTATTGAGTCCAACCATTACAATAGGAACCACACCCACTCCCTTAGACTTGTGTTTTTTCACCCATTCTTTCAAGAATATTCTTTTTAAATTTTCAAAAAATATATATTACTATTATGTTAAGGGTTATATTTTTAAAAATAAAATAATATGTCATTTTTAAAAATTCAATTCGTTCTTTTTGTGTTTTCATTATTTAATTACCATTTAAAACATTGGTTATGTAACATTAAAAATGTTTTTATGTAATTTTTATTCATTAGATTGATTCTAATTTTTTGGGATATGCATATCAATATATTGAAAATAACATTGTATAAAAACAAATCCATTTGTAGTTCTTTTTCTTTTACAATTTAAAATATACAAAATTAAACAATGGTTATGATTGCTAATGGTACATGTTAGTGTGACTCCACCCTATTGGGTTTTTTTTTTTGTCATTGGTGAATGATAGTGCAAGTTAATGGATTTTTGCAACAATTTGCAATCGATGCAATGTGTTTTATGTCACCCTATTCCATTGGAACATGATCTCAATTTTTCAACCCAAGGGAAGAACAATGGCTTTGTGAAGTACAAAGAACACAATACAAGTGTTTTGAAAAAACATGTCACTCATGAACAATCAAAACAATATAGGAAACGGAGTTTGTTTTTGTTGGAAAAGGTGTCAAAAACCAAAAGTGACAAACAAATTGCAAAGAAGAGGAAAATCGTCCCACCTTTTAAAATCACAAAGTTTTTCAACAATCAATGCCCTTACAACAAATCAAATCCTACACAACAATCTTTTATGGAAGTCTTGGTGTTTCATGTTGTGAAGGGTTATAAAATTTTAACATTTGTTGAAAATTTGTGGCTAAAGCAATTGGTTTTGCAATAATGTGGGGGGACTTGCAATTTCCATCTTGATGTCAGATGGTGACTAAGGTGCTTCGAAATATGGTGGACAAAACTAAAGGGAAATATGTTGTCCTTTTCTTTGCATCTTATGTTACGTATACTTACATTCATTTGATCTTTGGATGTATCGTGCTAGCTATGATACCTTTGCCATAGTTGTTAGCTTCATCAACAATTCATGGGAGCTTACCCATGTGACTACCAAGATTTTTGAAATGCAAGCCATGGCAAACTAGGAAAAAACTATGTTGGATTCCTTTCATTTGCTTAATAAGGAAATTGCTTATGTTGAAAATGAGGGCTTTAACTCAAGTACCTTGATTTTTGTTTTGGTTTTTTGTTTTGTCTTTCAATTAGCATGCTTATTTATAAGGTCATGTTTTGGCCATGCCATGTCAAAGGCAACCCAATATGCTACAATGATGTCAAAGTTTGCACGGGTTTTCAAAGGTCAACTTGAAAGAAGTTCAATCACCACTACAAAAGACAATTATTTAAAATTTAAAAATCTAAGAAGGGAAGGTAGGAGTAAAAATCTTGTATTATTGTTGGGGTGTTGCCAACTAGATGTTGAGAACTCCAATGAAAACACAATTTGTGTCCCAAGTCATTTTGTTGTAGGAAACATTAAAATATCAAAAGGTTATCTCCATTTGCTTTGGATGGCAACAAGTTTTTACATTTAACCTTCAAAGTGCCCAAATTTTAGACTTGGACTATTGTTTAAACCATTATAAATATGTTATTCCCTATTGTGAAACTTCATGTTTTGAACCAAAGTTGGGGCTATTGGTTATTGCTAAATGCACTTTCACTTATGCATTGCCACAAAGGTTGATTTTGTTAGGATTCAAGCTTTAAATCAACCACTAATTTGTAATGGCTTTCATTCAAAAGTGAAAGAATTCAAATTGGGGTTGATGACATAAGTTGTCAATATTCTACCTCCATTTTTGGAATTTTCTTTTACTTGTTGTTAGGCCAAGGCCTACAATATGCTAGTTATCATGTTCAACCCTTATTCCAAGAACATGAAGGTTATATGAAATTTCATGGGCAATGCACTTTCCATTCAAATTGTGGCAAAGTATGACACCAATATTGTGTTATCTTCTATTACATGTGTTATTTCATTTGAACCAAGTTAAAGTAGTTATAGAATTAGTGACAATTGAAGATGATGACTTTTTTTAGGGCAAATTATATCAAGTGATGATGAATCATGACCACTTTGAAAAATTAATTAAAACAATTTCAACGATTGTTCATGTGACCAACGCGGAATAGAAACCCACTAGTTTGGTGGGCAAATCATGCAATGCAATTTCCCCATGTCTCCTTTTTGGCTTGTCAAGTCCTTGGCATTATGAGATCTTAAATTGAAATATAATGAATTTTCAATGTTATGGGCATTATAAATTGATCTAAGACGATCTAAACTCAAGATTGAAAATCTAGATTAATTCATCTTCATCATCACGAATTGGCCCAATGACGCCCATGTTGGGTGTGATTGACCCTTGAAGCTTAAAGACATGGCTAATTTTCTGACATTTGAGGAAACTTTGATTTATAAATAACATAAAAACATGTTTAAGGAACAAGGTTTGTTTAAAGAATATTCAAGCTTTGATCTCACATGACCATGGTCAAGATTTTAGGTTTTGATTTATTCTTTCAATGTCCAATGTTTTTAAAAGTTTACATTATGGTGTCAAGTTTTTGCACAAGTATTCAATTTGTGTTATTTTTATGGTGTGTGTGTATTATTGGTTGAAGTTGTGTTGTTATGTTGGAATTGAAAACCCATTCAACATTCTAATGTTGGGTATTTCTTTACTTCACACCTATCACAATTTTGTACGATGAAATGGGAAAACCCTACTAATGTCCTTGTGGTCTTTAGTTAGGGTTCAATTAAGTCTAGGATGTTGGTTGTAAATTCTTGTTGGAATTATATTTTTTGGTTTAAGTTATTTGTAAGTTTTGTGTGTCATGTGTTGGAGTTATTGTCTTTTGTAAGATTTGTTGTCATTTTCATGGCTCTAATAAGTCTATTTGGTTATGTTTTGCAAGTCATATCTTGCAATTTTGTGCTAATTTTGGTAATGTTTTGGAGTCGTATGTTGGAACCCAATTTTTTTGTTTTGAAGGTCAATCATGTGATGATTTGAAGTTGGATTAATCCTTGGATTTTGAGGTTAGGTATGGTTGAACTTTGAAGTTAAATGTGGTTGAAATTTGAGTTTAGATGTGGTTAAATCTTGAGGTTGGTTGTGGTTGAATTTGTTCTTGGATTATGTTTTGGAGGTTTGTCAAATCCACTTTATTGTCATTTTTCATGCACAGTATTAAAGTTTGTCATGTGCTAATTTGCTCATGGTTGGTCAAGTGTGCCCAAAAACCCTATAAATTGTTGCATATGTGAATAGTGACTAGGCATGTGATTGTTGCAAATTAAACTTCCACATCCTAAACCATAATTGTTACTTGGACTAGCCCCTAGTCAAAATATTGAAACCTTAATACCCACCCACCCACCCACCCCCCCATGTTTGAGAAAAAAATTAACCTTAACCAAAAGTTTTGAATTTTATTTAAAAAAAAATCAAAACCTTACTTAGAGGTTCTAATTTTAAATTTTAATAAAATATACTTAACATTAAAAATTCCTAAAAAAATCAAAGAACCACCCAACAATGGTTTTCTTTGTTTCTATAAATGCCCAACATTGCACAAAATGGCCCATGCAATCACCTTACAACAACTTTGATTTCACTTTGTGTAGTGAAAGAAGCAAATTCAAATTCTACAAGGTGTGCCATTGACGTCAAGGTTCAACACTCAAGAGTGAAAAAAATATTCATGACAAGATGGCCATGTTACTAGTATCTGGTACGAAATTTCAAACCACCTAAAAGATACTTAGGATATCACCTAGAATAGTTCTCAATACAATATTCAGTCAAAATGAATTATGCTAGATAGTGGTGTTAGCTAACACCAAATTACTTCGATACTTTATACCAATACATATATCATTATTTGATACCATACTTGCCACAAAAGTTATTGGGAACACCCTTGGAAAACACATTGGGAACTTGGGCACATCATGGGAAACATATTGGGAACTTGGAGAACATGATAGGAACACAAGAATAAAAAATTCCATCCTAACATTGGCCCCCCTCCCCACAAAGGACAAAATATGAACCATCATGAGTCTTACAAGTTCAATCATCTCATGGGCACATGCATATCCTATTTGTAGACATGGTTGCCCCAACATTGTTTTTCAATTTTGTGAGGTTGGTTGGTTGGTTACAAGTTTTGAATGCTTGTATGCCAAGGTGACTTTTTTGGGGGTAGGTGGATCCAATTGGTTCCATAGAAAATATTTTCTCTAGATGTGGTTATAAGAATGTGTACATGACTTGTTAGTGTTGAATTTTAAAGTTTTGTATGTTCAAGTAGCTAAATCTTTCTTCGATATTTAAGTTTGACTAACTTCGCCATGAATCCCTTGAAATTGGGTTCAGCATACCCGTTTTTGAACATTGTGCGGTTGAACTTTGTCCACATGATTAATTGTGCTTATGGGTCTTCAAATTGCATGTCACAAACTACAATGATCATGACTTTGTAATATTTTAGATCGTGAACATGATAAGCCATCATTGTCCAACCAACAACTCACTTCACATGGTCAAACATGATCCATGAATTCCCCAAATCGCCCCTAGGCTACATAAGTGCAACAACCCCAACTCCACTCCCAACCCTATCAATAGACATCTTGAAAAGAAAGACCATATGTTTAGGGTGAGGTCCATATTAAACCCATGTAGATTTTTGTGTGAAGGAAAAAATCAAAAAGTAATAATGAGATCATAAGAATCCAACAAAAAATACTTATACCTTAGTAGAGTCCATTCATAGTGCTCACAACCAAGCAAAGTCCATCAATAGTTACTTGAAACCAATTTTAATTCCTACTTGCTAAGCAAAGTCCCTCCATAGTTCTTGATAGCCAAACAATCCTTTCATAGTTCCCAAGTATCTTGAAAAGTTCATTCATAGTTACTACAATTGTAAGTAGAGTCCATTTGTTGTTGCCTATAGCCAACCAAAGCCTTTTCATAGTTCCCAACAATCCCTAGAAAAAGTTCATTATAGTTACCATAACCAAACAAAGTCTAATTATTGTTGCCTTTAATCAATTAAAGTCCATTCATAGTTCCTTAGAGGTAAACAATGTCCATGCATGGTTACCATAGCTAATTGAAATCCATTAATTATGCTTAGTAGTATAGGAATTTCCATTCAAGTTGCTTATAATCCAAAGAGTCCATTCATTACTGCCATTGAGTCAACCTAGGTTCATTCATAGTCACTTGTAACCAAACATAGTTGATCCACATGTACAAGTTGTTCATGAAGCTATGCAAAATGGACATGCATGCTTTCTTATTGCCTTTATAGTCAATTCATAACTTAACATGGTTGATTATGTACTACACATTACTATTTGAATCCATCTAACCATTTCCATTTGGCTTGGAAAAAACAGGTGTAGGTACAAGCTTGAACTATTTTTTATTCCAACACCTTGAACTACTTGAATTGATGATTTCAAAGTAATGTTGTTGAGGTTGGAAAGACAAACAACTTCTCCAGTTGTTGATTATTTTAACTTGTGAGTGCAAATTGTACATGTGTAACTTACAACAAGTACAATTTATAATTTATGAGTACAATACTTTGCAAGGCTTGACTAGTCTAGATGATTTATGAGTGTAGATTATGTGCACATTTTGGATCTTTAATGATGTCATCATTTTCCATGGCATGTCCATTTCCAACTTCTTTGTCTTTTTTAGCCCTTGAACGTGATCAATGGTGCTTCATATCTACAAGGTCACACAATGTCACTCCGTATGTTGAAAGCATCAAACTTCCAATAGGAAAGCCACCATTGGATAACAAAGCAGTAACTTCCCCCCTTCTAATTGAGCAAAAAGAAAATGATAATGTTGTTTGTCATGCTTTTTTGGAGCCACTACAATTTATATCCCAAGACCATAAACATAAGAAAGGTGTAAAAAGACATTGACCTTGGATCCAACAAATCAAAAAGACCCCAAGAATGTTGATGAAGACTCAACAAACGAAGAAGGTACATGTACATCTAGTAAAGAGAGGTTAAAGAAAGAACATCTTGATGATCAAATAGCTAAAAGCCCCTTCAAGAGGAAGAAAAAGTCCACCAAGATTCCAATTGCATAAAGAAAATATGTATCCACTAAGATTCGAGTTACATATATGAAGACCCAACAAACCAAACAATCAACACAAGGCAAATCAAGGTGATTTACTTGTAAGGTACACTGGTATATAAAGAGCCCATTTGATGTTTGAATAATCAAACATTGCTATTATATACAACAATTTTTACTCTGCTCATGCTTTTTTTTGCAAGCAATGGAGTTTTTACCCTACAAGTAGTAATAGGTCAACTTGATTTCCATTCTAATTAGTAATAGGTCTCCTTGATTTCCATTTTGAGCATAATAATAGGTCTTTAGTTCATGTTTTTTTTTGTAAGCAATGGATTTTTTGGGATATGCATTGAATGAAATATTGGGTATTGCTTTGCAGCTGTGCTTTAACCATGTTGCCCAAACTTGAAATGGTGATTTCAAACTAGAATCCAAAGTACTTGCTAGGATTGGCATGGTGTCAGTTTTGCATTTGTGATAGCCCTTCACTACATGGCTGAAGTTGTTTTTGCGAGTAACTGTGACTCCTTTGTTTCATTCCTAAATATTTTCAACTTTGGTATTCTCCTTGGCTACATAGTTAGCTTTTGCTTCTTGGGTTTGCAATTGCCAGCATACCTAAGCTGGTGCCTTGTGCTTAGTGTAGGCTCTATTCCACAATTTGTTGTGGATTGCCAATGTTGCTAATGCCAAAATTTCCCCATTGGCTTGTTATGCAAAAATGCATCAAGGAAGCTAAGAATGTCTTATTGAAGACATCATATGACAAAGCAGAGGTAAGTTCATGTCTTGATTATGGGAGCTACATGGTTTGTGAGTGGATTATGGCTTTATTAGTAAATATCAACAAATTGGGCAAAATATAGTATATGTGTGTGTGTGTCAATCCATGGCTATTTAGACTTTGTGATTTAAGTAAGAAGGCAAGAAGATCAATCAACTTGCTATCATTAACCATGTCCACTGAAAGTAAAATAAAGCAAATGTAAAATTCATATTAAATAATTATTTTTGGGGCATAAGCCTTTACAATTCAAAGAACAACCTTGAAACACATTAACTTTTTTATTGTCTATTCATGATCTGAAAACTATCAATTTATCAATAAATGACATTGTTGGGATAACAATAAAATGCCATTTTCAAAAAGTCCATAATTACTTCTATCAAAACATTTCAAAGGGAGAACATTGAAACGTGCTTCAACCTCTAGTGAGGAAGAAGTAAATTAAATGTGAAAATAATAGTTCATGGTGCATTTATATATGAACATTCATCTCCAACAAACATCATGTATTATACACTTGGGCACTTTGATAGGTAACATGTTTGTATTTTCATTAAAAGAAAATTAACATAACTATTCAACATGGAACCCAAGGCTACTTTTGGAGTGCGTCATGGCATATAAAGCTAGAAATACTTATAAAACACTCATAATTTGGGATGTAAACACAATATAATCAAATGACATTGTACTAAAATCTTTTCATTTTGAGCCTTACACGATTTTGTTTCCAGATTTTGCTAAATGACAAATTATGTACACTCTATTTTGTTTATTACATTGTAGCCATCTTTATCTTTATATTGCATGTGAAAAGTCCTTTGATATGTGGAAATGATGTGTTTTTCATGGTGTATTTACTGTTAGTTGATTCTACAAAATTTGTGGAATATTACACTTTAGACAAGGATGCTAGGTAAGAGTTTGCAAAGCTATACAACATGCAAATTGCTTTAGCAAATGAATTAGTGTCAATGTCAGTCAATTATTTTTTTCTTCATTAGATCTTTTTCCAAGGGGGTTTGTTTGGAATATTGGTGTCAACTTTATGTTGGGATGTATGGAGCTAGAGGTGTTGCAGTAGGTCTCCACCTTTGTGACTATGCTTGCTTCTTCTCTTCCTTATTATGTGAACTACAAATAATATTAAATGGAAATGGAGCTCCAATGCATGCTATTTTGGTGATGGCAAGTATGTGACATTGTGATCCAAGACTAGAAAGTCAATAAAGGTAATGAAGTGCAGTTATAACCCTTTGTAACCTTATTGTCTTCTATGTTATAAACATAATTTGTATTCCCAAATCTTGTTTCATGACATAAATAAGGGGACCCACAAAGAAAATCCTTCAAAAAACAAAGAGAAGAGGATATTGATGTTGTTTAATAATAATAATGAAAATATATAGAAAAGGCGAATAACCTAGGTGTCAAGACAAAATTTGAAGGATTCCATGTTGGATATGACACCACTTTTAGTTGAGTCTTGCAATATTGACTCCATTTTCATATCTCAACAAGTATATGTCATTACCCATTGCTTTAGATAGAAAAGTAGATGTGAACAAAAAAAATTTGGACTAACAACATATTATTAATGCAAAAAAAAAAAAAAAAAAAAAAAAACATTTGTTCATGCTTATTGAGCTTCATCGACTTTGACACAAGTTCTTCATGAAATAAATTGGATGTTCAAGTTATAGACGACAATAGTTTGAAATAAGGAAAAAAAAAAACCCCCCATCTTTTAGACTAGTGACATTTTTATAAAAGTTGGAAATGATGTAAGGTTGTGAGATATTTTCTAATAAATTGTTAATAATAAAAAAAAGGACTTACAATGGCCTTAAAAAGGCAAATGTGTGCAT
>Ga0209208_10001339_pt1 | contig 34436 bp, 22 predicted proteins | sample S1TSphfallax_3_FD_187694 | JGI IMG/M metagenome (GOLD analysis project Ga0209208, IMG submission 187694) | Host-associated microbial communities from peat moss isolated from Minnesota, USA - S1T2_Fd - Sphagnum fallax MG (SPAdes) (version 2) | ecosystem: Host-associated > Plants > Peat moss >...
GAGCCGATCCCCCTGCAGCAGTAGCGGCATATGCGTCGCGGCGAGCGCGAATCCTGCGGCGTCGCTCACGGGCGAGACCAGCACCGGCAGAGAACAACTGCGCATGATGGCGCGCAGTTCTTCCGGATCGTCTTCGATGAACGCGGTCGGGCGATACATGCGCGGAATCATGGCAGCCGTCGCCTTGCCGCGCAAACCGTCGCCCGCCACCGCGAGCTCGCCGATGATGCCGCGGCTTTCGCGCATTACGCCGCCGCGAATGCGCTCGCGCGCACGCATCATTCATCTGCAGCGCCATCCCATCGACACCTGCCTGACGCGACCGCCTTGTTCGAGCTATCCTACGAGTCCCTGGTAGCCGACACGGAGGGCTGCACCCGCCGACTGCTCGACTTTTTAGGTCTAAGCTGGGACCCGCGCTGCCTGGATTTTCACGCAACCGAGCGCACCGTCATCACGGCAAGCAAGTGGCGAGTCCGCCAAAAAATTCATGCTGCGTCGGCCGGCCGCTGGCGACATTACGAATCTTTCGTGGGACCCTTTCGTGGGACCCTTGCGCGGCCTCTTGCCATCCATCGTCAACGAGGAGTTGAGTCTTGATCAGTGAGATTTCCCGTCCCCGGGCCGTACGGCCCGCCACCACTAGCCCCTGGCTTGCGCTCGCCGCCCTGATGCTCGTAGCGCTGCTCCCCGCAGCCGTGATCTGCGAGCCCGCGACCGCCGCCGCCGCGACTGCGGGCGCCGTCGATCGCGCGCGCCTCGACCAGATTGCGCACGAGCCCGGCGCCTGGCTCACGACGGGGCGAGACGCCCAGGGGACTTATTACTCACCCTTGACCGCGATCAATACCGAGAATGCAGGGCGCCTGGGATTTGCTTGGGCCGTGGATCTTCCCACGCATCGCGGCCTCGAGGCGACGCCCGTGGTCGTCGACGGCGTGCTCTATACGACCGGCAATTTCGGGAAGGTCTATGCCCTCGATGCCGCGAGCGGCAAGGAGCTTTGGACCTATGACCCGCAGGTCGACGGCCAATGGGGCCGCTACGCCTGTTGTGATGCCGTGAATCGCGGCCTCGCCGTCTGGCAGGGCCGGGTCTACGTAGCAGCGCTCGACGGGTTTCTGCACGCGATCGATGCAGCGACCGGGGCGCGCATCTGGAAGGTCGATACCCTGCCGGCGCGCGGGCCGAAGACGCCTTACACGATCACCGGCGTGCCGGTCGTCACCGGCAAGCTCGTCGTCATCGGCGCGGGCGGCGGAGATTTCCACGGCGTGCGGGGCTATGTCGCGGGCTTCGACCTCGCGAGCGGAGCGCTGCGCTGGCGCTTCTACACGGTGCCGCGCGATCCCGCGCGGGGCACGCAGGACCAGCCGGCGCTGGCGGCGGCCGTCAAGACCTGGGACCCGCGCCATCGCTGGGACCATGGCGCGGGCGGGACGGTCTGGGACGGCATCGCCTACGATCCGGCACTCGACCTCGTCTACGTCGGCACCGGCAATGCCTCGCCCTACGACATCAAACAGGATGGGCGCAGCGGCGGCGATGACCTGTACACCGACAGCATCCTCGCGCTGCATGCGGACCGCGGCACCCTCGCATGGCATTTCCAGGCGACGCCCGGCGACATGTGGGACTTCGACAGCACGCAGAAGCTGATTCTCGCCGACCTCGCGGTCGGCGCCGGCGAAGCGCCGCGCAAAGTGGTGATGCAAGCGTCCAAGAACGGCTTCTTCTACGTGCTCGACCGCGCGAGCGGTGCGTTCGTCTCGGCGAATCAGTTCGCCACCGTCAATTGGACGAGCGGACTCGACCCCAAGACGGGCCGCCCGCGGTTGACCGCCGCGGTCGACTACAGCCGCTCGCCGAAACTCGTCTTTCCCTGGGAGGGGGGTGCGCACGGCTGGCAGCCCATGTCCTACGACCCCGTGACGCAGCGGGTCTACATTCCCGTGCAAGAGGCGCCGAACGTGATCGTAGAGACCGCGCAGCGGCGCGCCGGACTCGTCGAGGGCCAGTTCACCAGCCCCGCGTTCCTGCCCGAATTCTACGACCCACAGGATCTGGGCTCGCTGTACGGCGAGCTGCCGACGCTGGCCTCGCTGCACGATGACCAATCCTTGGTGAGCCGGCGCGGTTTCTTGCGGGCCTGGGATCCGGTGCACAACCGGTTGCTCTGGGAGGTTCCGACGGCGAGCGGCTGGGACGGCGGAGTGCTGTCGAGCGCGGGCGGCCTCGTGTTCCAGGGCGACGTGCGTGGCCATCTCAACGTCTACGCGGCCGACAGCGGCAAGCTCTTGAACAGCGTCGAACTCGGCAGCTCGATCATGGCGGCCCCGATGAGCTACACGGTGGGTGACGTGCAATACGTCGCGCTGATGGCCGGCTACGGCGGCGGCGACATGGGTTACCCCTTCCCCGAAGGTTCGGCGGCGCTACGCTACGGCAATCAGGGACGCATCATCGCGCTGCGTCTCGACGGCGGTCCCGTACCCTTGCCGCCCGAACGACAGGCCGAACCCTTCCCCTTACCGCCGCCACGCACGGGCACGCCGGCCACGATCGCCGCGGGCGAAGTCTTGTACAACCGGTATTGCTCGCGCTGCCACGTGATGGGACCCGGCATGCTGCCGGACCTGCGTCGGTTGACGCCGGAGAAGCACGCGATCTTTACGAGCATCGTTCGTGGCGGCGCTTTGTCGGCGCTCGGCATGGGCCGCTTCGACGACGTGCTCAGCGAGCGGGACGTCGCGGCGGTGCATGCCTATGTCATCGACGAGGCATGGAAGGCGCACGGCGCAGCACCAGTCGAGCCGCCGCCTTGAGCACGGCGTCGATCGCGGGGCGCCGGTAATCCCAGATCGGATCCGGTGGCGGCGGAAACACGACCATGGTCGCATTCGCCTCGAACAGGAGCACGGAGCCGTCTGCGGCGAGTGCGAAGTCGATGCCGGCATAGTCCAGTCCGAGCGTCGCGAAGATTTCGTGGAGCGCCCGCATGGCGCGGGCCCCGAGCGCTTGCGGCATGTGCTCGAGAAAACGCTGCTCCTCCTCGCGGTATGCGACGCTCTCGGCATTGGCCGCGCTGAAGTAGTGGATCTTCCAGTCCTTGGAGATCGCCAGGTGCAAGGGGTAGAGCACTCCGTCGATGCACATCACGCGATATTTGCGCGCCATGCCGTCGGCGCCCCGGGCATCCAGGTACTCGATCGCCAGCAGCTCCTGCGCGCCGAGTTCGGCGAGCGCGGCGGGCAGCGCTTCGCGCGCCTCGACCTTGAGAAAATGCAGCCCGGTGTGAAAGCCCGGCCGGCGCAGCAACACGGGAAAGCGCAGGCTGGCATCCCCGTGCAATTCATCCGCCCGGCGTGCCTCGGTCCGCGGCGCGATCACCCCGGGAATCGCGCCGAGCCGGCGCGCATTCTGGACGCGCCCCGTAACCCGGACCCGTTCCGGCCGGTTGATCACCGGCGCCGCCGTGTGACGCAGCAAGTCCTCGGCCCGCGCCAAGGCCGGCGCGCAGAAATCGGCGTCACCGATGGCATTGAGCACCAGCGCATGCAAGGGCAGCGGCTGGTCCGCATCGAAATAATCGGTATAAATCGCCGTGACCGCGAAACGCCGGTCGTCGAGCCAGAGCTGGGTCGGCAGATTGCCACCGCGCGCCGCGACGAGCAACAAGACGGACACAGCATCGCCCGTACCCCGATAGGGCTGGGTGCGCAGCGCATGGCCCGTGAAACCCGCATGAAAATGCGCTTCCGCGCCTTGCGGATCAGTGTCCTGGAGCACCCAGGCGAGGCCCTGGTGCGCCTCGTGCAGTCCGGGGGCGAGCGCGAGAGCCGTCCGATAATGGGTCGCCGCCCCCTCGCACTCGCCGGCGACGCGCATGACGTTGGCGAGGTTGACGCGCGCGATCGGCTCATCGGGGTGGAGCGCGACCGCCTGAGCATAGGCCGTGCGGGCAGCGGAGCGATACCCGCCGGCAAGCGCGAGATTGCCGAGCTCGACGAGCGCCGCGAGGTTGCTAGGATCCTGACTCAAGACCTCGAGGAACGCGCGCTGCGCCGCCGGGTCGTCGCCGACGGCCGCCAAGGAACGCGCGCGTGCGAGTGCCTCGGCGACCTCCACCTCAGGCCTCGATGCCTTGCTGTTTGAGATACTCGTCGTACGTGCCCTTGAAATCGGCGCTGCGCGAACCCGGCCGCAACTCGATGATGCGCGTGGCGAGGCCGCCGACGAATTCACGGTCGTGCGAGACGAAGATCATCGTGCCGGGGTAGTGCTCGAGACCGATTTGCAGCGACTCGATCGTTTCCATGTCCATGTGGTTCGTGGGTTCGTCGAGCAGCAGCACGTTCGGCTTCGTGAGCATCAGCTTGCCGTAGATCATGCGCCCTTTCTCGCCGCCCGAGAGCACCTTGACCGACTTCTTCGTCTCCTCGCCCGAGAACAACAGGCGACCCAAGGTCGCGCGCACGATCTGATCGTCGTCCGCCTTGCCGGTGTACTGCGACATCCACGTAAAGAGATCGAGTTTGTCGGCGAACTCCGCCTGCGGATCCTGGGGCATGTAGCCCGGCTGTGCATTCTCGACCCACTCGATCCGGCCCGAGGTCGGCTGCAACTCGCCCGCGAGACAGCGCATCAGCGTCGTCTTGCCGACACCGTTCGGTCCGATGATCGCGATCCGTTCGCCCGCCTCTACGGTGAAGGAAATGTCGTTGAGCACGTCCTCGTCGGTGCCGGGATAGCGAAAGCGCAACTTCTCCACGGTCACGGCCTGGCGGTAGAGTTTCTTGCCCTGCTCGAAGCGGATATAGGGGTTCTGCCGCGACGAGGGGCGGATCTCCTCGATCTTGATCTTCTCGAGCTGCTTCTTGCGCGAAGTTGCCTGGCGCGCCTTGGAGGCGTTCGCGGAAAACCGCCGCACGAATTCCTGCAGGTCCGAGATGCGATCCTTGGCCTTGGCATTGGCCGCCTCGACCCGCTCGCGCGCCTGCACCGAGGCCAGCATGAAGTCGTCGTAGTTGCCGGGATAGATCTTGAGTTGCTGAAAATCGAGGTCCGCGATGTGCGTGCAGACCTGGTTCAAGAAGTGCCGGTCGTGGCTGATGATGACCATGGTCGCGTCGTAGTTATTGAGCGCGCCCTCGAGCCAGCGGATCGAGTTGATGTCCAGGTTGTTCGTGGGCTCGTCGAGCAAGAGTACGTCCGGACGGGAAAACAGCGCCTGCGCGAGCAAGACACGCAGCTTCAGGCCCGGCGGCACCTCGCGCATCGGGCCATGATGACGCGATTCGTCGATGCCCGCGTCGATCAGGATCGCTGCCGCGCGCGCCTCGGCGTCGTAGCCGCCGTATTCGGCGAACGTCCCCTCGAGTTCGGCCGCCTTCATGTAATCCTCGTCGGTGGAATTAGGGTCGGCGTAGATCCGATCGCGCTCTTGCATCGCGCTCCAGAGCTCCACGTGACCACTCATCACGACGTCGATGACGCGCTCGTCCTCGTAGGCGAACTGGTTTTGATTGAGCTTGCCGAGGCGCATGCCCTGTTGCAGCATCACGTCGCCGGCGCTCGCGTCGAGATCGCCACCCAAGACTTTCATCAGCGTCGATTTGCCGCAGCCGTTCGCGCCGATCAGTCCATAGCGATTGCCGTCCGCGAACTTGACGGTGACGCCCTCGAACAAGGGTTTCGCGCCGAATTGGACCGCGACATTGGACGTTGCAAGCATGTTGTACTCGACCGAAAAAGGGTTGTGCGTTAGGGCGCCCACGGGGCGCGGCCGGCGCGGCCGGCAGTCGGGTGACATGGGCGCCCCGCAGGGCAGCTCGGACCCGACCGCCCGATTCTAGCAGAACTCGGGCTCCGACCGCAGAAACGCGGTGCGTGGATCGCCCTGTCCAAGCGCTTGTCATATTCTTCGGTTAGAGTGGCGTCCAGCGTATGCCGAAGAAAAACGAGCCAACGAGGACATCGCGGCGGCCGGCCCAGCCGCCGGAGGGTGCGTCGTCCCGACAACTCGCCGCGCCGGTGTTCGCCCAGCCGGAGCCGACGGCGGACCCGACCGTCTTCAAGATCAAGCATCCGTCCGATGCGGCGGCCTACAAGCAGATCGACGCGCTCAACGCCGAACATAAGATCCAGCCGCTGCCCTTTCCACCACCGCGCGGCAGCGGGCCGGAACCGCAGCTGAGCCTCGCGCAAGTATTCGGCTCCGGCGGCGGCGCGTCGGGGTCGGCGACGGCGGCGATCACGCAGCGGGGCCAAATCGTGTTCCATGCCACCGGCGACTGTGGCAGCACGCGAGGTCCGACGACGCAAAACGAGGTCACCGACAAGATGATCGGCGACTTCGCGGAGGCGAGTGCCGCCGAAGTCCCCCAATTCGCCTTGCTACTCGGCGACATCGTCTACAACTTCGGAGAGACGGCGTATTACTACGATCAATTCTACGAGCCCTACCGGAATTATCCCGCGCCCGTGCTCGCCGCGGCCGGCAATCATGACGGTATGATCTCGCCGCTCGCCCATGCGACGAGTCTGGCGGCCTACCTACGCAATTTCTGCGCCGATCCGGCACAAGGATTCGTCGTCACGCCCGAGGCCGGCGGCCTCTCTCGCACCGCCCAAATCCAACCCGGCGTGTTCTTCACGTTCGAGGCACCGTTCGTGCGCATCCTCGTGTTCTACAGCAACACCCTCGAGGATCCTGGCGTGATCGCGACCCCGCAGATCGGCAACTCCCAAATCGACTTTCTGCAAGCTGCGCTGCGGCGGGTCAAGCAGGAGCGCTATGCCGGCGCCTTGCTGTTCGCGCATCATCACCCCCCGTATGCGATCGGTGGGCAGCATTCCTCGAGCGTCGCGATGCGCAAACAAATGGATGCCGTCTGTGCGGCCGAGGGCGTCTGGCCGCATGCCGTGCTCTCCGGCCACGCCCACAACTATCAGCGCTACACGCGGCATCGCGCGGACGGCACCGATATCCCCTACCTCATCTGCGGCAACGGCGGGCACAACGTCCAGAAGCTGCAAACCACCGGCGGCCAGGCGCTACGCACGCCGCAGACGCTGCAGGAGAAAACTACGGACGACGATGCGGTGACGTTCGAGAATTACGACGATACCGATTACGGGTATCTGCGCATCGTCGTCGATCCCGGCCAGCTACGCATCGAATACCACCCGGCGAGTGACGGCATTGCCACCAAGACCCCCGACGACAGCGTCACGATCGACCTCGCCACGCGCCGCCAAACGGTCTACACGGCCAACGATTTGGGTCGACCCGCGGCCGCCGCCGCGATCCGCGCGACACAGCGGCGGTGATCATCAGCATCCCCGTTCAGGAGAACCGTACATGACGATCGAATCCTTCGAAATCATCTCGGTGCCGGTATCCAACCAGGAGGGCGCGAAGAATTTCTATCGCGACGTCTTGGGATTCGAGCTGCTGCGCGACGAGCCCATGGGCCCCGAGAGCCGCTGGATACAACTCGCGCCGCCGGGATGCGCGACCACGATCGCGCTCGTGACGTGGTTCGAGGCGATGCCTCCAGGCGCGCTCCAGGGGGTCATGCTGAACGTCACCGACATCGAGGCCGAACATGCGCGCTTGAGCGCCCTCGGCGTGCCGATGTCACCGATCGGCGCGGAACCCTGGGGTCGTTACGCCATGTTCAACGATCCGGACGGCAACGGCTGGATCCTGCGCGAGCCGCCGCCGGCCGGAGCGGCTCATTTGCCCAGCTTGTAGCTCGCTCCGATGTAGAAGCTGCGTCCATAGGGATAGTAGTTGAGCGAGTTGTAGGGTTGGTTATTGGTACCCGGCGTGCTGTCGTCGTGCGGCGGCATCGTGTTGAACAGATTGTCGATGTTCCCGTAAATCTCGAGACCCGGGAGCACCTTGTACTTGGCGCTCCAGCTCACGAGCGTCCAGGTACCGACCGTGCCGCCGTACGGAACATCGTAGCCGAGCGCGGATTGCTGGGCCGCATAGTTCGGCGTCTGGCCATAGTGTTCGACGTAACCGGTCGTGCTGAACTTGGCGTAGCTCCAAGTCAGCGAAATGTTTTCCTTGGTCTTGAACTCGGTGCTGTAGAACGGATTCGTGAGCAAGTCGATGCTCGGATCACCCGGGTACATGACCATCGAGTGCTTGAGGATGTCCGTGTACAGAGCTTCGACCATGAACTCGCCCGCGCCGTTGGTCGGAATCTTGTAATCGAGGCCGACGTTCAAGACCTCGAGAGTTTCGAGCGACTGGTTGATTTTCGGAGTCGAGATCGCCGTGATATTGCCCTGAGCATTGCGTTGGACCTGAGAGAGCGCAGCGGCGCAGGTGGGCGAGTTGATGTCGAGCTGACCGAGGAGGCACGAGGAGTCCGTGCTCACGACCAACTGCGAGTTTTGCTCGGTGACCTCGTCGCTGATCTTCCAGTGCAGCACGTCCACCGTGAACGCGGATTGATCGGTGGGCGACCACGCGACGCCGAGATCGTACACGTCGGCCGTGATGGGCTTCAGACGCGTGTTACCCGAGGTCGTGCCGAACACGGACTCGCCCGCATAGGGGCAGTTGCTTATCGTCGCGGTCGTGTATCCCTCCTTCGTGCAGAGGTAGTAGTCGTTGACCGACGTGTAGAAACCGCTCGTGCCCTGATATTCATCCGCGAGCGTCGGCGCCTTGAACGCCGTGCCGTAACGGCCGCGGATCAAGAGCTGCTTCTCTATGGGTCGGAATTCGACGCCGATGTTGTAGGTCGCTTTATCGACTTTGGCACCCGCCACGTTGTAATTGTCGTAACGCCAAGAGGCATCGACGGTCAGCATCTTGACGATCGGCAGCTTGAGTTCCGAGGTGCCGGAATAGCGCGAGCGATGCCCGGAGCCGGAAGTGGCGGTATAGAGATACGTCCCGCCGTCGAGATAGTTCGGATCGGGCGCATAGACCCAACCTTGATCGCCACCGTCGAACACGACCGCAATTCCCGCATCGCCGCCCGGCAAGGCGAACAATTTGGGATTCAGGACTTCGAGGCGCGCGAGACTCTCCTCGGTGCGCGAGTAAGACGTCGCCGTGCCCGAGAAGCTGTTGTATTGCGCCGGGGTTAGCGGCTGATAGAACTGCGACCAATTGACATTGTAGAGATTGGCGCCGAGATTGGGGTCGTATCCGAGGTTGGGACCGTAGATCGACGAGAAGAAATTGTTGATCGGCGTTTCGAACGCGAGTTGAGTCCGCTCGGTGAGCTTGTTCTGCGTATAGGTCATGTCCGCCGCGAGCGTCCAGTTGGACCACAGCGTGCCGGTGACGCCCACGGTGGCGCGAATGCCGGCGAGCGTGTTCTTGTCGATCGTGTTGCCGAGCCCACCCGCTTCTTCGGGCGAGAAGATGCGCTGGGTGTTGATGTAATCGCCGGTCGTAACCGCCGGATCTTCGATATAGGTATACGGAGATGCCGAATCGTCCGAGGTCGACCACAGATTCGTGCCGGTGCTGAAGCGTGACACGTCATGATCGAGCATCACGTCGCTGAACGCCTTCCAGTCGTCGTTGAACGCATAATCGAGATGCAGATAAGCCTGGGTCTCCTCCGTGCCGTTGGCGATTGTGTAATAGCCGGAGCTGTAGGTGCCGCAGTACTGCCCGCGGTCCGCCCGGGTGCGCAGTCCCACGGTGCCGTAGAACTGGCTCGCGACGTTGGCGCAGTTCGCCGGGTCCTCTTGATAATACAAGTCGCCGTTCGGCTGACCGTAGTAGCCGACTGCCAACCAGTCGCGTTCGGCCGTCTGCGGCGACGCGCCACCGGCGTAGTACTGGCTCGTGAGTCCGCGTTGATAGCCCCAGATGGGCGTCAGATTCTCGTATTGCCCGCCGACCACGACGTTGAGGCCGCCCAATTGGAATCCGTCCGCGAGCGAGAAACGCTTCTCGTCGTTGCCGCCCTTCGAAGTCGCACCCAGGCGCACGTCCGCCGAGGGGCCGTCCAGCGTTTTCTTCATGACGATGTTGACGACGCCCGCGATCGCGTCCGAGCCGTAAATCGAGGACTGGCCACCCGGCAGAATGTCGATGTGATCGACGAGCACCGTGGGGATGCCCTCGATACTGACGAAGTTATCGGTACCGTTGTAGAGGGCCGGGTAATCGGCGATCGGCCGGCCGTCGATCAAGAACTTCGTGTAGCTCTCCGACAGGCCGAACAAGCTCACGGTCTTCGCTCCCTGCGTAAAGCCGCCGCTGTAGCCGCCGCCTTGAATGCTCCCAGTGGCAAAACTCATATGCTGCAAGGCATCGGCAACATCCGCGAAACCCTTGTTCTGGATGTCTTCGGCGGTGATGACCAGCAGCGGCGTCGAAGTCTCCTGCTTGATGCGCGGAATCAGCGAGCCGGTAACGACGATCTCTTGGAGCTCGTCGTCCTTGGCGTCGGCGCGAGCCGAAGTTGCGGCGGGCAAGCTCGCGATCACGAACATGGCGGCAGCCGCGACCACCGCGGCGGCGCTGCGTGCGCCGACGAACACCGGACTCAAATTCTCGCCAAAAGAAAACGGTCGCGAGCAATCACGAAGGTTTTTCACTTGATTTCATCCCGTCTCTAGTTGTTTGAGGACGAAGCTACCATCTTCGTCGCGACGATCCAAGTCTCGATTTTACAATTTTATTTGAGAAAGATTATCGCGGGCGACTAGTCCATGGTTCGTTCAAGCTTCATCCGCGCGTCGGTCAAAAGAGCGCGCACCTTTCTAAAGGGTCGATGCTACGCCGCATGCGGGTGCGACGCCGACGCATCACGCAGGATTATCGCGTCATCGGCGGTGTCCGAGAACTGCTATTGCTGTCCGCCCTCATGCGTTTTGCTTATGTGCGGCGCAACCAGCGCGATTGGCTCCGGCAGCCGCATCGCGGGCGCGGCCACGAACGGTTGGATGCCGAACTGCGGATAAATTTCGGCCGGATAATAAAACGCGCCATCCTTCACCACGAGGCTGATCGTCTTGATCGCTTTCAGATCCTTGGTCGGGTCGCCGGGCACGAGAAAGAAATCCGCGAGCTTGCCCTTCTCGATCGAGCCCAGGTCTTGGTCCCGGCCGAGGTAACGCTGCGTGTCGATGGTCGCACGCTTGAGGATTTCCGCGGGCGTCATGCCGGCGCGCTGATACAACTCGAGTTCGCGATGATAAGTGAACGAGCCGCCGGTGTCGGTACCGAAGACGATGAACACGCCGCGATCGTGCAGCAAACGCACGGTGGCGAGGATCTTGTCGAAGGCGGCGCGATACGCCGCGTCGTCACCGGGCTTCGAGGTGTCGATCAATGCCTTCATGGCATCACGACGCCAGCCGATCGGCATGTGCTCGAAGTAATCGACGGCGCCCGGGGGAACGACACCGTCGCGGTTCTGCAGAAGCATCTCGTGGATGCCGATGGTGGGATCGATCGCGATGTGCCCGTCGACCATGAGCCCGATCGTGTGCTGCACCTTGGCGCTCTGGAGATCGAGATCGCCCAGGCGCTTGAGTGCCGTGAGCCGGAACAGCGTGCGCGTGTCCTCGGTCGGCCCGATGACCCAACCGAGCATGAACTGGTTGATGTGCGTGATCTCATCATAGCCGGCATCGATCATCCGATCGGTGGTGGAGAAGGCGGGGATGTGGCCGGCGACGCGCATGCCGAGCAGGTGCGCCTCCTTGGTCATCGCCGGCACCCACGCCGGATTCATGCTGTTGTAGATCTTGATCTGCCAGTAACCGCGCGCGCCATACCAACGCACGGCGTCGATCGCCTCCTCCTGATTGCCGACGAGGATGCCGTTGTTCGCACTGTAGGGGCTCTTGCCCTCGATGAATCCCGAGCGGACCACGCGGGGACCGGCGACCTCGCCATGTTCGATCTGTTCGATCAGGTGATCGAGGACCGCATTGTCGTTGCCCATGTCGCGCACCGAGGTGACGCCGGCGAGCACGTCGAGCATGGCTTCGTCCTGCTGCAGGTGATTGTGCATGTCGCATAGACCGGCGATCAGCGTGCCGCCGCCCCCGTCGATGTTCACCTCCCCGGCCGTGGCCGGTTCGGACGGCGGCTCTATCGCGGCAATCCGCCGGCCGGCGACGAGCACCGTGACGGGATCGGTCAAGGAGGCGGTCCGCGCATCGAACAGGCGCACGTTGCGGATGCGCACCGGTCCGGTGTAACGATGCGCCGTCTCGCGCTCGAGGCGCACGTAGCGCTCGGTGATCCATTGCGCCGCCAGTCCGCGCAAGCGCACTTCCTCGCCTTCGTAGCCCGCGCGTACGATGACCGAACTCGGATCGATGGACGCAAACAAGCGCCCGTTCGCGTCCAATAGAATGGTATCGGGGGTTACGTTGATGCCGCTCAGGTCGTAGCGCCGCACCTGGAGCGGGCCGTCGGCCCCGTGCACCGTGAGTTCCTCGCCGGGCGTCAGCCGCAACTCGCCGCCGGGCAATGCCGGCAAGCGATGCTCGGGAGCCGCGAGCAAGGCGCGCGCATAGATGCCATCGGACCACGGACTGCCGCTCTGCGCGACGTAGAGACTCGGGTTCGGCGTCGTGCTCGTGCCTTTGCCCATGGAGTCCAGCCATTCGGCGACCGCGCCCTTGCGCAGGAAGTGCTCGGTGACCTTGCTGCCGAACGTCGTCGTGCCGGCTATCGTCCAAGCCACCGGCAAGCCGGCTGCATCGAGCCGGATGGACTCCGTCATGGTCGGTCCGCGGCCGTTGTTCTTCACGTCGAAATCGATACGCGTCTCGTCGCCCTTGGTCTCGGCGATCAAGTGACCGACGTTCTTGCCGCCGAAGATCACGCTGAAGCGCGCGACTTCAGCGCTCGCGAGCATCGGCAGGGCAAGCAGCAAGCCGCCAAGGAGAATGGTTTTTCGGACGATCACGGGGCACTCCCTTTCGAGGCTGATTGTTTCGACGCTGATTGTTCGGACTGCGCACCGGCCGGTGCGGCACGATCGGTGCGGCAGTTTACGCCGCAATCCGCGCGCGGGCGACTCGTGAAAAATGCGTGGGTCGCAAATCGTTCGAGTCGGCCCGATCGAAGCGCTCGAGCGCCTCGCGATCGTCGAGGTCTTCCTCGAGCGTCAAACCGCAGCCATGCAGATCCGCGGCAATCGTGTTGGGATCGAAGCCGGACCGAAACGGCTCGCCGAGAGCCGCGACCCGGCTGGCGAGCTCACCGAACCGGCCGCCGGCCAAGCCGTAGACGCGTTGGTCGAAATAGGTGAACACGAGTTGACTGCCCGCAGTGGCGCTACGCGCGATGGCGCGCAGCGTGGCTAGATTCGCCTCGCGCGTGAGATACATCGTCACACCCAGCCATGAGAAGAAGCTCAAGGTCCCGGAATGAAAGCCGTTGCTCGCGAGCGCGGTGTCGAGTTCCTCGGTGGCGAGATCTGCAGCGACGAAGTGCAGTCCCGCCGACGGCGCGACCGCGCATTCTCCGAGGCGCCGGCGTTTCAACGCCTGCGTCGCCGGATGGTCGACCTCGAAGATCTCGAGATCTCGCGCAAACGCGGGGCGACGCAGGGCGAAGCTGTCGAAACCCGCGCCGATGATGACGTATTGGCGCACCCCGCCAGCGACCGCGACGCGCAGGGCGTCCTCCGTATAGCGCGTACGGGTGATGACTCCGGCGTAGGCCGGGCTGGCCCGCAGCGCCAGATCCGCCAGGGAATTGCGCGGGTCGCCCGCGTGTTCACCGGCGAGCGCCCGCTCGCGGCCTTCGGGGTCCAAACTCGCGAGGGCGGCCTCGCGATACGCAAGACGAAAGCTCTCCGGAACCATGCGGTCCCCCCAGGGGTCTTCGATCAAGGGATGCGGGTCGCGACGCGTATGGATGGCGCGCATAAGGGCGGTCGCGAGCGACGTGCGACTGGCCTTGAAATCCGTCGATTGCCGATCCGTCGCGTCCGTCACCAAGCGCGTCCTCCGAACCCTACGCCCACCATCCTAGCCTGCGCCCGTCAGCTTGTCCGTACGGGCGGACCGGAGCTCCCTGGCGCATTGACGTCAGCGCGCAACAGGGAATCTTGGCAACTTGCGCCCGGGCCTGGTGCAGCCGAGGCAAGGGCTTGCTCGCTTGTGGGGCAAAACGACCATTAAAGGCGGTTCCCGTTCAAATCTGCGGCTGAATATCGCCGACGGCTCTTGGCAGCTCGGCGCTTTCCTTGCTATATGGTCAGTCAAGTTTTTCGTGTCGCTAGCGCAACAAGAGGTTCTCAATGACTACGTCCGGCTGTCGGCTTCTACCCGCATGGACCGCGCTGCTCGGGGGCGCGCTGCTCGCCTCTATGGGTCTCTCGAAGGGCGCTTCGGCCGCCGACGCGTCCGACGATACGGGCCTCCAGGAAATCACGGTCACGGCCGAGAAATACAATTCGACGATCCAAAACACGCCTATCAGCATCTCGGCGCTGAGTGGCGAGCAACTCACCGAGGCGGGGATCACGTCCGTCGAAGACGTCGCCCACGAGGTTCCGGGCTTGTCGATGCGCTCGGCGGGCCCTGGATTGACCGAGTACGAGGCGCGCGGCCTCGCCTCGAACGGGGGCGCGGCGCCGACCGTCGGCTTTTATCTCGATGAAACACCGCTATCCCCGCCCGCGCTCTCGCAATCGGGCAAGGTCGTGATCGACCCCAATCTTTACGACATCGATCGCATCGAAGTATTGCGCGGCCCCCAGGGCACCTTGTACGGCTCGGGCTCGATGGGCGGCACGGTCAAGGTGATCACCAACCAACCGAAGCTGAATACCACCGAAGCCTCGGTGCAAGGCACCTTATCGGACACCCAAGGCGGCAGCGGCAACGGCGGCGGCAATTTCATGGTGAACCTACCGATCGGCGACACGCTCGCGCTGCGCGTCGTGGGCACCGATACCTACCGCAGCGGCTGGCTCGATCGCATCGTCGTGAGCCCCTTTCCCGCCGAGAACGGCACGACCCGCGGCAACGTCGCCGCCGGCCCGATCACGGGAGTCGCGACCGACGTCAACACCCTGAATCTCTACGGCGGTCGCGCCACTTTGCTTTGGAAACCCAGCGACGATCTATCCGTCACGGGATCGGCATTCATCCAACGCATGGTCTTGGGCGGCTACGACGATTTCGATACTCCGCCGGGCGCGGGCGCGGCCTACGTCGGCCATTACGAGGCATTCAACGTTGCCGAACCGATCGCCGACACCGTCCATATCTACAGCTTGAACGCCGTGCTCAATCTCGGCTTTGCGGACTTGACCAGCGCGACGGCGTATTGGGATCGCCAGGAACATCAGACGCAGGACGCGTCCGAATCGGTCTCCTTCTCGAACGGTGCCGCTCTGGTTCCTTTGCCGTACAGCGAAATCGACGTGAGTCGCCAGTTTAGTCAGGAACTGCGCCTAAACTCGAACAACAGCGACACCTTCCACTGGGTCGCCGGGGCGTTCTTCAGCGATCTGAACTCACTCTGGCAGGAGTATGGCGCAAACGGAATCTACGCCGCGCCCTCGGACCCCACGGGGATCATCTACGAGTCGGACAACCCCTACACCGTGACCCAGTCCGCCTTGTTCGTCGACGGCTCCTACGAGTTCACGAAGCAGTGGAAGTTCGAGGCCGGGCTGCGCTGGTACGACTACCAGAGCCGTCAGTACGAACAAGAATGGGGCTATGACGCCGCCGCCCTCGCGCCGCCACCGCGGACCGAAACCACCGCTGCGAATCACGGCTTCAATCCGCGCTTCGATCTGTCTTATAGCCCGACCGAGGATCTGACCACTTATCTCTCGGCGTCGAAGGGCTTTCGTCCGGGCGGTGCGAACCAAATCATCCCACCGTACAGCCAGCCACCCCACTGCGCGGGTGGTTCTTTGAACTTCGGTCCGGACAGCGTTTGGAATTACGAGGTCGGCGAAAAGGCGCGACTCTTCGACAACTGGCTCACCGTCAATAGCGATTTCTACTACATCAAGTGGACCGACATTCAGCAAACCCTACTCCTTGCCTGTGGCTACGAGTACGAGGCGAACGCGGGTAACGGCCGCTCCTTCGGCCCCGAACTGGAAATCAACGCGAAGCTCTCCGATAGCTGGCTCCTCGCCTTGAACGGCGCGTACACCGATGCGCGTCTGACCCAGCCGAACGCTGCGTATCTCGGTTTCCTCACGGGCACTAACGCCCTGACCCAGTCCGGCACGCCTTATTGCCCGACCCAGAGCGGTTGCACCTCGCCTATCTTGAACGTGCCCCGCGCGACCGGCAGCGCCACGCTCGCCTACTCGACCACGGTGTTCAACGACTACAAGCTCACGGCGCGAGCCACCGCGAACTACACGGGCCAGACCTACGACGAGGCCTACAATTTCGCGATCTCACTTCCCGCCTACACGATCGCCAATGCCCGGCTGATCGTGTCGAAGGATAATTGGTCCGCGAACCTGTTCGTCGACAACCTCACCAACAAAGTCGCCGAACTAACCTCCAACAACACGAGCTTCCAGTTCAACATCCCGCAGCTCGTGCGCTACACGACCAACCAGCCCCGTACCTTCGGCACGCAGATCAACTATAAATTTTAACGAGGCATGATCATTGGCAGCTTGGATGGATACGCCGAGGACCGTCGCACCCAGGATGCGATCTCGGCGTTATCATTTCTCGAACGACTGCGACACGACCCCGGTACTCAGCCTCTCTATCTCCTCCACCAGGGCCCGCGTGCTCACCTGGCGGCAGTACCCGCGGTTGTTGCGCAACGAGGACTCGTGGCGCTCGCGCGTGAGCGTCACGCAGGCGTCGGTGGGCACGGTCACGAGATAGCCCAAGTCGCAGGCATCGCGCACCGCGGAATCGACGCATTGGTCGGTGAGACATCCGGCGATGATCAAATAACGCGTGCCCAAATTGCGCAGGACGTAGTCGAGATTGGTCGAGATGAACACCGAGGACGAGGTTTTCGGAAAGACCATCTCGTCGGGTAGGGGCGCGATCCCGGCAAGGACCCGGGCATCGCTCGAGCCCTTCGGCACGTTGAAGCCCGTGATCTTGTAGTCGAGCGACCGGTCGCGACCGTCCGCGGTCATGCTCTCGATCACGGTGTAGAGCACCTCGATGCGCGCCCGACGGCAGGCCGCCTGCAGCGTCGCCATGTTCGGCAGAGCGCTGCCCTGAAGCTCACGAAAGAATCCGCCGTAACGCAGCTCTCTTTCGGCCGCAGAGAGCTGCGCGTATTCGCCGCCCTCGGGCAGACAGTTGTAATTCTGCACGTCGACGAACAGCAACGCCGCGGCGCCGAGTTCGATCGGAATCTCGCGGCTGACGGGATGAATCATCGTGCGTGTCCCTTCATCGTCGCTGTCCTCGCATCGTTGGTCATGCTTGTCTCGCGAAAAAATCCCGTTCGCAATCGCGCAGCGCGGCGGCGAGTCGCTGCGCCCATTCGCTTTGACCGACGGGATCGCTGACGAGATCCTGGCGAATCTCGATCTCGACATGCGGCAGGCCCCGCATCTCACCATGACGCGGGACCGTGTAATCGGTCTCGTCGCTGACGAAGTACGGCTGATTGTCGGCGACGATGAGATCCCGCTCGCGGCGCAGGCGCTCGAGCAGCAAGCCGGCGAAGCGTCGATCGCGATTGTAGAGGATCGCCGCATGCATCTCCCGGCGCACGGCCTTGTAGATGTTGGTCATACTGTGCTGCGCGACCAGTATCGTCGGGCGGCCCGAGGCCGCGCGCGCGTCGAGCAACTCGCGCAGGGCAGCGTGATAAGGCTCGAAGATCTCCTCGCGCCGCGCCGCGATTTCCGCCTCGCTGAGGTCGCGATTGCCGGGAATCTCCACCCATTCGCTGATGGTCGAAATCGACGAGGCGACCTCGGGGTCACGATTACAATCGATCACGAGGCGCGAGTAGCGCTGCGCGATCAGCGGTGCGTCGAGCAGCGCCGAAACCTGCCGGGCGACGGCGAGCGCACCGATATCCCAGGCGATGTGCCGGCGCAATTCCGATTGCGGCAGACCGAGATCGTCGAGGCGACGAGGAATCATCCAGCCCGCGTGATCGACCGCGATGACGAAGTTGGACGCGCCCGTGGGTCGCTCCAGAATCAGCGGCGGGGGCTCGTCGTCGCCGAGCAGTCTGGACTCAGTAGGCGAGCGCATAGCGGCGGCAAATCTCCTCTTCGTCGAGCCCCTCGAGACTTGCGATCTCGGCGCGTTTGAACTGCACATAGGCGGTATGCAGATCCGCGCCCAGCCACTCGGCTGCCGGCTCGCTGGCCGCGAGCAACGTCAGCGCCTCGCCGAGACTGCTCGGCAATGGCCTGGCAGGCTCGTTGGCCAGCGTGCGCCCTTCCCGGATGCCCGCGAGTCCCGCCTGCACCAGCATCGCGAGGACGAGGTAGGGACTGGCGGTGGCGTCGGCGACGCGAAATTCGACGTTGAATTGACGCGCGCGTTGCGCGGCGTCGCCGCCGGCGAGCGGACAGATTCGCACCGCGGCGCCACGATCCGCCACGCCGACGTCGGCGCGCAGCGGCGCCCAGCGATTCGGGCGCAGCCGGAAATAGGAGACGACCGACGGCGCGGTCACCGCGCAGAGCGACGGCAGATGATGCAGCAGCCCGGCGACGAAGGCCGCACCCGCGCGCGAGAGGTGCATGGGGCCGGACTCGTCGTAGAGGCTGGGCGCGCCGTCGCGATCGAGGAAGCTCCAATGGATATGCGTACCGCTGCTGACGCCGACCGGATCGGGTAGCGGCGTGAAACTGACCGAGTGGCCGAAACGCAAAGCGACCGCCCGCGTCAGTTCGCGCGTGATCACGGCATCGTCGGCCGAGCGCAGGCCCGGCGCCGGCGCGCAAGTCACCTCGAATTGTTGCGGGCCGAATTCGGCCAGGAAGGAATCCGGCACCACGCCCCCCTGGCGCAGCGCCGCGAGCAGGGCCTCGCCGAACGGGCCTTGGCGCCGATAAGAATGCAGCTCGTAGGGGTACCAGGGTTCGGTGGGAACCCCGTCATAGAGAAACTCTTGCTCGAACGTCGACAGCAGCGTCAAGCCGGTTTCACGTTCGAGACGCTCGAGCGCACGGCGCAGGACCTGGCGCGGACAAAAATCCCATGGCGCCCCCTCTTGGGTGCGAATGTCGCCGAGAAAGAAGTATTCGCTCGGCGTTCCCTCGAACGGCACGCAAACCCTCGTGCTGGGATCGGGAATGAGAAACACCTCGCCGCGGTTGCCGAACGGCGTCACGTGGATCGGGCCGAACGCCGAGATGAACATATTGGTGGGTGCGAGACCGACGCCGCGCTCGAGCCGTGCCGCGAGGTCCGCGGCCGGAAAGCTCTTGCCGCGAAAATGACCAGATAAATCGCTGGTGCCGACGAAGACGATTTGTTCACGTTGCATGCGGTGCGGCGTTCCTCGGGAGGCTCAAAGCGTTTCCGGCAGCGGCGCCCGTGCGACCGCCGGCCGCAGGCGGATCACCACGAGGGCGGCGACGACCCAGAGCAGCGCGACATAGGGCCAGAGATTGCCCGGAAACTCCGGCGCCGGATAGATCGTGCGATAGAGCGCCCACAGCAGCACCAACGGACCCAGCCCGCAAAGCGTCGCCCAGAGCCGCCGAGCCTGCCGCCAGGCCTCGACCATCTCCGCCGCGCCGACCGCGATATAGATCAGAATCAAGGATAAAGTGCCGATCGTGCTGAGATAAGCGTAGTAATTGGCGGCGCCGCTGAACGGCGCCCAGAGTAAAAACGACGTGCCCACCATCAGCGCCGCACAGGAAATCGCGCGCGTCGGCGTGCCGTGCCGCGCATGCACGACGGCGAGCGCCGGCGCCAGTCCGACGCGTCCCAAGGCGAACAAGACGCGCGCGGCCGCCGCCACGCCGCCGAGCACGCCCGAGAACGCGCAAGTCGCCGTGGCTAGATCGAGCGCGGTCGCGAAATCCCGCGAACCATAGCGCAGCGCGAGGTCATTGAGCGGCGCCGCCGAATTGGCCAGGTCCTTGATGCCCGCAGCGCCGAAACCCACGACTTCGCAATAGGCGACGAACACGAAAAACGCGCCCGCACCGAGCACCGTCCCGAACAACGCGACTGGGATATTACGACGTGGATTGACGGTCTCCTCGCCGAGCGTCGCCGCACCCTCGAAACCCGCGAACGAAAGCACCGTAAAGACCAAACCGAAGCCGATACCTGTCCAGCCGCCGAAATCCGCCGCGGGTCGGAAACTCGCGAGCGACTGCGCCGCGCTGGGCTGAACCCGGAGCAGGATCCGGATGCAGAGGCCGACGACACCGAGCACCGCGACACCTTCGAGCGCGAGCATCAACCGACCCGCGAGCCGCATGTCGCGGTAGGCGAGCCACCAGGCGAGCAGCACCGCCCCGGCGCCGACGCCGATCCATGCCGCGCCGATGTCGATGCCGAAACGCTGCAAAACGGTCGCCGTGAAGTTTCCGACGAGCGCCGCACACCCCGTGGCGAAGCCGAAATACGTCAACAACAAACCCCAGCCCGCGACGAAGCCCATCGAGGCGCCGAAAGTATGGGTGATGTAGGCATAAGCGGAACCAGCATGGCTCAGACGCCGGCCAAAGGAGATGAACGAGAGCGCGACGAGTCCGATTGCGATCGTTCCGATCGCGAACGTCAGGGGAGCGGCGGCGCCGGCGGCTTGAACCACCAGCGTGATGTTGAAAGCGGCCGTTAGGGTCGGCGCAATGACCGAGAGGGAAAGGCCGATCGCTTCCGGCAAACTCAAGCGCGCGGCTAGCTGTCGCAACAAACCTAAGCTTCCTCTACGAGACTACCGCAGGCAAGGGTATCATCACTACCATGTCTGCGCCTCCGCTGACCGCCGACGGCCGAGCTTAAGCTGGCTAGCGAACAGAGGGCGGGGCGCGGACCCGCTAGGATCGCTTCCCCACCAACCACCCCGGAAATCCGCCATGATCAACGACACGACGAATCCCGCGGATTCACGCTCCCTCTCTCGGTTGGACGCCTGGTTTCGCTCGGTACACTGGCTGAGTGCCGGTCGCGGGTCGCCGCACGTCGCGCGCCATGCAGAGGTCGGCATCAAGTCCGCGATCGCGGATTTGCGGCCCGAGATGGACGTACACACCGACGCCGACGTGCATCGCAAGTTCGCCGGGCTGTGCGCGGATCTCGGCTTCGCGCCCGGTGATCCGGCCTGCGTCGGCATCGGGACCTCGGAGGCGCGCGCCGCGCGTGCCGCCGCCACCATTACCGACTGGTTGACTTACCTGCCGCGGGACTGCGTGCGCGCGATGGTCAAGGACGGTTGGCACCTGACGGCCTGAGCCGGCGGAGCCGCTACAGAGTGCGCACCAGGCGCAAGGCGTCGTAAATCGCGGCGTGCGTATTGCGCGCCGACACGGCATCTCCGAGCCGGTACAACTCGAACCCGCCCTTGGCGTTGGCTGGCTCCCCCTGCCCCGCACCGGCCAGCAAGCGATCCTGATCGATGGCCCCCAGATTGCGCGACGCGGGCTTGAGCGAAAAGTACAAATCCTCGTTCGGTACCGTGCCGTGATTGATCACGACCTGGTCGATGAGCCGCTCCTTGCGCACGCCGCCGTAATCGCTGCCGACGATCGCGCGCAATTGCCCCGCTTCGCGGTGCACGCTCCGCAGGCGATAGGTGACCGTGAACGTGACGTCCAGCTTTTGCAGGCTGCGCATATACGGCACGAGGTTCATCGCCATGACCTCCGGCGCGAACGCGCGGTCGGGCGTCATGATCTCGAGCTTGGCGCCCGACTTGCCGATGAACTCGGCGGCTTGCAGCGCCGCATGATCGCCGGCATCGTCGAACAGCAGCACGTTGCGACCGGGTTTGACGCTCTCCGCAATGATGTCCCAGGTGGACACGACGAGATCGTTGCCTTCCTCCAGCACGTCCGTATGCGGCGAGCCGCCGGTCGCGACCAGCACGACGTCGGGCGCGAGCGCGAGCACGTCCGATTCCTCGGCGAGCGTCTCGAAACGAAATTCGACGCCGGCCTTGAGGCACTGCTGCATGCGCCACTCGACGATGCCGAGCATCGCCTGACGCCGCGGGCTGCGCGCGGTGAGACGCAGCTGACCGCCGGGCTGCGCGGCCGCCTCGAGCACGACGACCTCGTGGCCGCGCAGCGCCCCGACCCGGGCCGCCTCGAGGCCGGCCGGACCCGCGCCGATCACGACCAGCTTGCGTCGGACCGCGGCGCGCTCGATCTCGTGCGCTTGGGCGAGTTCGCGGCCCGTCGCGGGATTATGGATGCAATACGCCGCGCCGCCCTGATAGATGCGATCCAGGCAATAGTTCGCGCCGACGCAGGGGCGAATGTCGTCCTCCCGGCCGGCGATGATCTTGCGCACGATGTGCGGGTCGGTCATGTGCGCGCGCGTCATGCCGATCATGTCGACTTTACCCGAGGCAATCGCGTGACGCGCGGTGGCCACGTCCTCGATCTTCGCGGCATGAAAAATCGGGAACCGCGTCGCGGCCCGGATCTCGCCCGTGAAATCGAGATGCGGTGCGCTCGCCATGCCCTGGATCGGGATCAAATCCGTGAGCCCCGCGTCGGTGTCGATATGGCCGCGCACGATGTTCAGAAAATCGATCATGCCGCTGTCGCGCAAGCGCCGTGTGATCTCGATGCCGTCCGCCTTGGTGAGTCCGCCCTCGAGCACTTCGTCCGCGACGCATCGCACGCCTACGAGAAACTCGCTGCCGACGCGCGCGCGAATGGCTTTGAGCACGTCGAACGAGAAGCGCAGCCGGTTCTCGAAGCTGCCGCCATAGGGCTCTTCCAAGGTGTTGGTGAGCGGCGACCAAAATTGGTCCATCAAATGGCCGTAAGCCTGTAACTCGATGCCGTCGAGTCCGGCCGCCTGCATGCGTTCCGCCGCGTCGGCATAATCCTTGACGATGCGCTCGATGTCCCAGGTCTCGAGCCGCTTCGGGAAGGCGCGGTGCGCGGCCTCCTTGTGCAGCGAGGGCGAGACGACCGGCAGCCAGAAGTTCTTGTCCCAGCGCGTGCGCCGCCCGAGGTGCGTCAGCTGGATCATGATTGCCGCGCCCTGCTCGTGCACGGCGTCGGCGAGGTCTTTCATCCAAGGTACGACCTCGTCCTTGTACACGAGCAGATTATTGAACACCGGCGGGCTGTCCCGTGACACGGCGGCCGAGCCCGCCGTCATCGTCAGGGCAACGCCGCCCTTCGCACGCTCGACGTGGTAGGCGCGATAGCGGGCCTTGGGCATCCCCTCTTCGGGATAGGCCGGTTCGTGCGCAGTCGTCATGATGCGGTTGCGCAGCGTCAAGTGCTGCAACCGATACGGCTGCAAGAGAGGATCGTTGGTCATCAGCTTCGTTTCGCGTCACACCTAAAACTTATAGCCGACCCTCACGCCGAGCTGCCGCGGCGGATTGACGAGCTGGTCGTTGGCGAGACCGCCGAAGTCGTTGGCCGCACCCGCCTGGGGCGGCGGGACGAGCACCTGTTCGCGATCGAAGATATTCGTCGCGTACAAGGTGGTGTGCCAGGCAGCATGCGTCACGGTCGCGCTGAGATTGAAGATCTCATAAGAAGAGGACTGTTGCACGCTCGCCGAACCCAGCGTCGGCGCGAGTTGCATCTTGACCGCGCTGCGGTAGACACCGTTGAACGACAGGGACAGGTCGTAGCCCGGGGCGAGCGCTTGCGCGAACAGCAGCGCGGCGCTGATGCTGTTCTTCGGACTGCCGGGCATCTGCTCGCCCGAGGTTCCCGTCAGCGCGCCCGGGGTGATCACGCCGCCTTCGTTGGCGGGCAACGAAAAGTCGCTGGATAGTTTCGCGTCCGTGTACGAGTAGCCGAGCGCATAGCCGAACCCCGGCACGGGCAGCGGTCCGCTGGTCTCGAGCTCCAGGCCCTTCGACACGGCGGAGTTCGCGTTGTAGACCGCGAGATTGCCAGACGGCAGGCTCGAGGAGATTTGCGGATCGCTCCAGTTGATGTAGAACACGTCGGCGCTGTAACTGATGCCGTTCGCGAATCGACCCTTGAAACCCGCCTCGTAGTTGTTCGTGCTGTCGGGCTTGTACGTCTGCAACAGCGGACTCTCCTGGAAGGGTCCGGAGAGGGGCACGGAGTTCGCGCCGCCGCGCCGGAAACCTTGCGACCACAGCGCATAGACGAACTGATGTTTCTCGTATTCCCAAGAGGCATCGACCTTGCCAACCGTCTTGGCAGCGGGCGAGTCATGCGGCGTCGCCGGCAAATCGGTCGGGAAGGTGTAATCGAGATAGGACTGCGCATCGGTGAAGTCCTGCGAGAAGTGGCGCACGCCGCCGGTGACTTGTACGTCCTCGGTGACGTGGTAGGTCAGTTCGCCGAAGACCGACTTGTCCTGGAAGCTCTGCGTGTCGATTTGCTGGAAATTGATGTCGTTCGGGCCGACGAGGATCGTTTGTCCGAGCGCTGCGGCATATTCGGGCGAACCCGGTATCGCGATGGTCCAAGCGCCTTCGCGCGTCTGTTTCTCGTAGAAGAGGCCGAGCACGTAGTCGAACTTGTTTTCAGGGCCCGCCTTGGACACCAAACGCACTTCCTCGCTGAAGGTATGCGCCTGATCGGTGAACAACTGGTCGTAGACGAAGCGCGGATTGGTCGGCGCACCACCGTAGTACGGCGTGAAGGCGCCGCCATCGATGCCGGCGAGCGCGTAGGTGTCGTCCTGGAGCGCCGAGCCGGAAGTCGTGTAATAAGAGCTCGTCGACGCCAAGGTCGCAAAGCCGACGTCGTAGGACAAATCGAGACTCGTCAGATTCGTATAGCGGGAGAACGGCTGATCGATCTGCGTGTATTCCTGATAATTATTACCATGGGGAAGAGTTGCGGCAGGATCGATCGGCGAGACGCCGCCGGCGTAGCCCGGGTTCACCACGGGTCCACCGTCCCCCTGCACGTTCGAGTGAAGGACCGCGAGCTGCGCGCTGAAATCCGCGGTGGGCTGCCACAGCAAGGCGGCGCGTCCCGTGAAAGTCTTCTGCCAATTCCAATCGCTGCGGTCAGAATAAATCGGCGAGCTCGTGGTGATGCTGCTCGGGTCGGCGAGCACCGGCACGCCGCTGAGGCCATTGTTGGTCCGCTCGAGCAGCCCAAAGGCGTTGATCCAACCCGGATCGTATTGATACTTGGCCGAGGCTCGGAACGCGAGCGTGTCACCGATGGGTAAATTCACCAGCCCTTTGATGGCGTAGCCCGTTCCGGCCGAATGCTCGACCCGGTCGCCCGTCGCCTCGATCGAGCCGCTCGTGACGTTCAGTTCGGGAGCGTTCGGTATCAGGCGCAGCGCGCCGCCGAGAGCGCCCGCGCCGTAGAGCGTGCCCTGGGGACCGCGCAGAACTTCGATTTGTTTCAGATCGTCGAGCTGGAAGTAGCCGTCGATCGGCGAGTTGCCGATATAAGTGCCCACCGGATTCTGTTCGAACGTCCGAAAGCCGCGCGTGGGCTCGGCGGTCGCGTTGATGCCGCGGATGATGGGCGTGACGGCGCCGGCGAAACGGGCGCCTTCGTCGTACATGCTGAGACCCGGCACGGCGTTCGCGAGCCCGGAGATGTCGTTGATGCCCGCTTCGGCGAGTTGCTGGCTGCTGACGACCGACATGTTGTAGGGCACGGACTCGACCGTCTGCTCGCGGCGATTGGCGGTCACGATGATCTCGTCCAATCCGCCGGCATCGGTCCCCGCGCCGGCGGCCGTCACCGGCGCTTGTTGCGCGGACGTCGCCATCGGGATGCCGTAGAGCGCGAAGACGACGGCGGCGGCTACCGTCGATCCGGCGGCCGAACGCTGCGACCGCTTCGGGCGCGCCGTTTTGCTGAACCTTGCTTGCATGATGATCTCCCGGTTTTGTCTAGTGTCCGCTCATCCCACGAGACCGAAACCATAACCGCAGAGATTCTTCCGCGCCTTCGCTCGCGCTGCCGATTTGCTAGTAGATCGACCGCAATCGTGGCCGTTCAGCGCGTACGCTTCACGCGGCGCACGTCGATCGGCCGCATGCCGAAATGGCGCCGGAACGCGGTGGTGAACGACGTCGCATGCGAGTAACCGACGGCTTCGCTCACCTTGGCGACCGACCAGTTGTGGTCGCGCATCAAGGCGAGCGCGTGGCGCATGCGGCAGCGGAGGCTGAAGTCGGCGATGGTCTCGCCATGCACGGCCTTGAAACCCTTGGTCAGCGTCGACTTCGCCATGCCGACCGCGCGTGCGAGCTTGGTGATCGTCGGTGCCGGCGCAAATTGTTTCATCAGCATCGCCCGGGCCGCATGCAGGCACTTGAGTTCGCGATCGGTATAGGTTTCGCTCGGAGCGCCGCTCAGAGAGGAGAAACTACCGACGGCGCAACACAGCAGTTCGAGGGCGAGCGCCTCGGTGTAGACGAGGCCGAGCGTGCCCGAATAAGGGTTGTCGATGAGCCGGGTCGCCGCATCGAAGGTCTGCGCCGAGAGCGAACGCTGCAGATAATTCAGCTCCGCATGGTCCTTGGACACGAAGGCCTGGAGTTGCGCCGGGATCGGAACGTCGGCCTGCAGGAACTGCTGCACCAGAAACTCGGGACGGATGCTGATCGTGATATAGCGCTCGCGCGCGCTCGGCGCCGTCCATTCGCTGATGTCGATGCCCGTGGGCTGCGCCCACACGAGCAGGGACGGCCGGTTCCAGCGCAGCGGCTCGGTGGAGCTCACGGCCAGCGACATATCGCCGGAGATCTTGAAACAGAGCTGTATCAAGCCGTCGCCGGGCACGATCTCGACCCGCGGATCCTTGTAGGCGAAATTGGCGACGACGACATAGATCTCGTCGCGTATCCGCGTGAGATCCCAGTAACCCTCGCCCTCGGCGGCGGGCAGGGTGATACGCGCGCCGAGCAGACCGCGATCCGGATGGCGGCAAGTACGTTCCACGCCGGGTGCGCGCTCGAGGTTCTCGAAGGCGTCGGGCAGCGAACGGCCGGATCCGGCGAGGATCGTCCTGAACAAACCTTCGTTGGCGTTGCGCGTCGTCAACGCCGGGGCTTTCGTCCGCTCTGTGGCTAACATGCCACCGCAGGGTATCAGTTGCCGCCGGCGGATTGAAACTCATTGGACGGCTCTGTGCCGGCACGGCGGGCGAGCGCCTCTTCGAGCCATCCGGGACGCATTTCGGGCTCCGCCGCACACAGCTTTGCGACATAAGGATGCCGGCGCTCCGCGAGAATCTCGGCCGTGGCGCCCTGCGCGACGATCCGTCCGCGCCACAGGACGAGGACCCGGTGGGCGATCCGGCGCACCGTCGCAAGGTCATGCGTGATGAACAAATACGCGAGACCGAGCCGCTCCTGCAGGCGTCGTTGTAGTTGTAGGATCTCCTCGGCGATCAAGGGATCGAGCGCCGCGGTGACCTCGTCGCAGACGAGCACGTCCGGTTCGGCGGCAAGGGCGCGCGCGATGCAGACCCGCTGTTTCTGCCCGCCCGAGAGCTCGCCCGGGCGTCGCCCGGCGATTGCCGGATCTAGGCCCACGAGACCCAGCAATTCGCTCGTGCGGCTCGCCAGCGCCGGCCCGCGCATCCCGAAATAGAACTGGACCGGCCGGCCGACGATGGCGGCGATGGTCTGGCGCGGGTTCAAGGCTACGTCTGGCAACTGGAACACGAGTTGCAGTCGGCGCAATTGCTCGCGGCTACGTTGGGCGTAGTCGGCGGCCAGCTCTACGCCCGCGAGCGACACACTGCCCGTGCGCGCCGGCACGAGGCCGCAGACCGCGTAGCCCAGGCTGGTCTTGCCTGAGCCGGATTCACCGATCACCGCGAGCGTCTCGCCCGGCGCGAGCGTGAAGCTCGCGTCGCTGACCGCAGCCTGCCGGCCGTAGTGCACCCCGAGACCTCGGACCTCGAGCAAGGCGGCGGGTGAGGCTGCCGCGACCGGTGCTGCAGCGCTGGGTGCCGCAGCGCTCGCGGTCGCCGCGAGCGCCACGCCGGCGCGCTCGGCGACCAAGGCCCGCGCATACGCGGTCTGCGGCCGCGTCAGGAGATCCGCGGTCGAGCCCGTCTCGACGGGCTTGCCATGGCGCAGGACGAGCAAGCGGTCGGCGATTTGCGCGACCACGGCCAGATCGTGCGAGATGTAGAGCGCGGCCGTGCCTGAACCTGCGATCAGCTTCTTCAGGTGGGCTAGGACCTCGATCTGCGTCGTCACGTCGAGTGCGGTGGTGGGTTCGTCGAGGACCAGCAACTCCGGACCGCAGGCCATGGCCATGACCGCCATCGCGCGTTGTAACTGACCACCCGATACCTGATGCGCGTAACGCTGCCCGAAGGTCGCCGGGTTCGGGAGATCGAGTGCGCGGAAGTCGGCAATGGCCCGCTCCTCGGCCGCGCGCCGGCTCATCAGTCCGTGCCGTATCGGTCCCTCGCAGATCTGATCGATGAGCCGCATCGCAGGGTCGAAGGCCGCGGCCGCGCTTTGCGCCACGTAGGCGGCACGCCGGCCGCGCACACGGCGCAGTCCCTCGGCGTCGAGCAGCCGCAGATCCGTGCCGCCGAGCAGGATGCGACCCGCCGTGATCCGGCAGCCGCCACGCGCGAACCCCAAAGCGGCGAGCCCGATCGTCGATTTGCCCGCACCCGATTCGCCGATCAATCCGAGCACCTCGCCGCGCGCGAGTTCGAACGAGACGTCCTCGACGAGCGCGACGCCCCCGGCGCTGTGCACGCTCAAGCCCTCGATGCGCAGCACGGGACCTGCGGTGGCGCCCGCGGCGCTCATGGCGCACGCACTCAGGCGGCGCCCGGCCGCGACTCGGCGGCGAGGTAGCGGTCGACGAGGCGGTTGACGCCGATCGTCAGCAGCGCGATCGCCGTCGCGGGATACAGCGGCGCGATCAGCCCAAAGTTGATCGCCGGCGCATTCTCCCGAACCATCGAGCCCCAGTCGGCGGCCGGGGGTTGGATGCCCAGCCCGAGAAAGCTCAGAGAAGCGATGAACAGAAAGATGAAACTGAAACGCAAGCCCGTCTCGGCCGCAAGCGCGGGCAGCGCATTCGGCAGGATCTCGCGCGCGAGCACCCACACGAGCCCCTCGCCGCGCAGGCGCGCCGCGGCCACGAATTCGCGGACCACGATCGTGCGCGCGATGGCCCGGGCGATCGTGTAGACCCGCGTCGACTCGAGCAGTCCGATCGTCGCGATCAGCACGGCGAGCGAATTGCCGAGCGCGGCGAGCACCATCAGCGCCGAGATCAACACGGGGATCGACAGGAGGATCTCGACTCCGCGCGAGACTAGCGCATCGACCCAACCGCCCAGCGCCGCGGCGAGGAAACCGAGCGCGACGCCGAGTCCGACGGCAAGCGTCGTCGCGAGGCCGGCGATGCTCACGGTGTTGCGTGCGCCGAAGATCAGGCGCGTCAGCATGTCGCGCCCGAGGTTGTCGGTGCCGAGCAGGTGCCGGACGCTCGGCGGATCCCATACCCCGCCGACGAATTGCGCCTCCCCGTAGGGTGCGAGCCAGGGCGCGAACAAGGCGGCGGCAAGAATGATCGCGACGACGACGGCGCTGCGACTCATGCGCGGCGCAACCGCGGATTGACCAACATCGCGACGATGTCGGCGACCAGGTTCAACCCGACGTAGGTAGCCGCGAACGCGAGTCCGCAGGCCTGGACCAAGGGCAGGTCGCGCTTGCCGACCGCGTCGACCATCAACTGACCTGCGCCGGGATAGACGAACACGACCTCGACGACGACCACGCCCACGACCAGATAGCCGAGATTCAAGGCGACCACGGCGATGATCGGCGCCGCCGCGTTCGGCAGCGCATGACGCAGAACCAAGCTGCCGCGCGTCAAACCCTTGAGCAGGGCCATCTCGATGTAGGGCGCGGACATGACGGAGAGGATCGCGGCGCGCGTCATGCGCACCATGTGCGCGAGCACGACCAGGACGAGCGTGATCGTCGGCAGGGTGATCGCACCGAGCCGCTGCGCCAGGCTCATACCGCCGTGCAAGACCGCGAGCGAGGGTAGCCATCCCAACTGCACCGAAAACAGCAGAATGAGCAGATAGCCGATGAAGAATTCCGGCACCGAGATAGTGAGGAGGCACAACGTCGAAACCGCGCGATCCAAGCGACCGCCCGCACGCATAGCCGCCGCCACGCCCAAGCCGAGCGCGAGCGGCACCGCGACGATGGCGGCGAGGCCGGCGAGCGCCAGCGTATTCTGGAAACGCGGCCGGAGCATGGCGACGACGCTGCGCCCGGTCGCGAGCGAGCGGCCGAAGTCCCCGTGCAAAACGGCGGCCAGCCAGTGCACGTAGCGCAATCCCGCAGGCTCGCCGAGCCGCAAGCTCGCGCGGATCGTCGCGAGCGCCTCCGGCGTCGCCTGAGGTCCGAGCAGCGCCGCGGCGACGTCTCCTGGCAGGCAGTCGGTGGCGAAGAACAGCAGCGCCGAGATCACGGCGAGCGTGAGAAATCCCATGCCGACGCGCGCCGCGATCAGACCCCTCATGCGAGCCACACCCGCTCGCCGATCCGCTGCCCCATCAAATCGTAGATGGCCGACGGCTGCCAGCCGCGCACCTTGTCGGAGCCGGCTTCGATGTGATCCATGAACAGCGGAATCAAGGCGCCGCCATCGTCGCAGATCATGTGCTGACAAACGCCATAGAGTTCGCGGCGACGCGCGGGATCGAGCTCGCCGCGCGCGAGATTCGCGAGACGATCGAATTCCGGTCGGCGCCAGCGCGTCTCGTTGGACGCCGAGGTCGACTTATAGGCCTTGGCGAGAGCGCCATCGACCGTGGTCCGGCCGTCGGAATAGGAGCCGCAGAACGGCGCCTGCATCCAGACTGCGCTCCAGTAGCCATCCGCAGGGCGGCGGCGTACGTGCAGCGTGATGCCAGCCTCGGCCGCGGCGCCCTGGTAGAGAATCGCGGCATCGAGCGCGCCGAAGAAAGCCGCGTCGGACACGTCGAGCGCGACGTCGAGTCGTTCGCGCCCGGCTTTGCGCAAATGATGTCGCGCCTTATCCGGATCGTAGGTATGGGCCGCGAGATCCTTCGCGAAATAGGGATTATTGGGTGGTATCGGCTGATCGTTGCCGACCGTGCCATAGCCATTCAACACGGTCTTCAGCAAGCGCTCGCGATCGATCGCGTACTTGAGCGCGAGGCGAATGTCGGCGTTCGCATACGGCTCCGCCTCACAATTCATGGCGAACACCGCGTACTGGCCGGTTTGCGAGCGGATGACCTGAAAGCGGGGATTGCGCCGCATCAGGTCCGCCGTGCGCCCGTCGATGCGATTGATGACGTCGACCTGTCCCGAGATCAAGGCGTTGGTGCGCGCGATCGCATCGCCGATGCTGAGCACCTGGATCGCTTCGACGTGGGCCGCGTTCGGCTTCCAATAGCCACCGACCTTGCGCGTGATGCAGCGGACACCGGGTTCGAAGACCTCGAGGGTATAACCGCCGGTGCCGATCGGATGGGCCCAATCCTCGAAGCCGTCCGGCACGACCAGCAGCCGGTAATCAGACAGGGTAGCCGGCAACTCCGCATCGGCGCCCGCGAGCGTGATTTGAATGCGCGTGGCATCGAGCTTGCGCAGCTCGACGATATTCTCCACCACGGCCTGCGCGGCCGAGGGCGTCCGGCCGCGATGCAAGTTGATCGAATAGATGACGTCCTCGGGCGTGAGGCTCTTGCCGTTGTGGAACACGATGCCCTGGCGCAGCTTGAAGGTCCAGACGCGGGCATCGCCCTCGGGCTCCCAGCTCTCGAGCAGTTCCGGCACCGCACGGCCCTCGGCGTCGATCTCGACGAGACCGTTCATGAGCTGATAGCCGATGTTGATCGGCATCCAATCGACGTAGGTCCGCGGGTCGAGAGAGTCGGAAGTCGAGCCGCCGGCCATGCCGATCCGCAGCATCCCGGTCGTATCCCCGCCACCGTCCGGTACCGCGCAACCCGACAGGCTCGCCATGCCGCCGACCGCGCCGGCAGCGCCGCAGAGCGCCGCGGCACGCAGGAATTCGCGACGAGCCAGCGGCGGACTCACAAATGCCGGCGGGCGAAGCTCTTGGTGGAGCTCGTGCGGAACACCGGCTCTTCGCCCACGTAAGCCTGCAGCCAGGAATGCAGGTGAAACTCACTCGCCGACGAGGTCATTTCCGCTCCGGCCTCGATGCGGATCTGCCAGTCCGCGCGCCCCATCTCGTAGGTCTGGGTCATGCGCGCCTTGGCCGACAGCGGATCGTCCGGCCGGATGCTGTAAAGCCGCTCGGTGACGTGCGCCATCTCGAGATCGATGTCGTCGAGCCGGATCTTGCCGCAATCGCCGAACACACCGCCATCGATGAACACGCGCTGCACGACTTCGCCGCTCAATTGATCGACCGTCACGCTGCGTTCGACGCGGCCTGGACGCACGGTCGCGAGCGGCGAGACGGGACCGGCGACCGGCGGCGGGAGCTGCAGTGCTTGCTCGCCCGGCGGCGCGGTGCGGATCGGCAGACGCAGCTCGGAGGCCCCGGTGAACACCGTCAAGGTCACGGACTCGGGCGACGGCCATATGATCGGCCAATAAGTCGTCGAGACCGCGAGGCGTAGCCGATGGCCGATCGGGAAGACGTAGCCCGTGCCGGTCAGACGTACCTCGACGCGATAGCGCGCATGCGGCACCAGAGGCGCCGGAGCGTCGCGGCCCGCGCGCTGCGCTAGATTGAGAAAGCCGCGCGCCACGAGCGTCGCCCGGCCGTCGGGTGCGACATCGATGAGCCGCACCGCGACTTGCGCTTGGCTGCGATCGGACGCGAGCGTCAGAACCACGGTAGCATTGCCCAGCAGCTCGAGCGGCTCGGACAAGGTTTCGCCGTCGAACTCGAGCGCACCTGCGGCCTCCAGGGCTTGATCCATGGGCAGATCCCCCGGCACCGCGAAGCTGCCCCATTCGCCGCCGGCGAGACCCAAGGTTTCGGGCGAGCAGACGGTGAGGGCACGCTCCGGCTCGGCTACGGTCCCGAGCACCCGATCGTTGAGCGCGAACCGCTGCAGGCGCAGATTTTCACTGGGCCAGCGCGTCTCGCCGATCCAGCGGCCCGGACGCTCGGCGTAGGCAACCTGGGGTGGCACTGCGTCCATCAAATAGAACTGCAAAGGCGGCTCCGCCATCACGTCGTTGGGCTCGTCGCGCAACCAGCGATCCCACCAGCGCAGCGCCTCCTGTAGGAATCCGACCGCCGGTTTCGGCAGGCCCTCGTGGGGATAGAGATGGGCCCAAGGACCGACGGTCACGCGATGTGGTGCTTGCAGGTGCTCGGCCAGCCGCAACGGCGTGTCGCGATAAAGGTCCGCCCAACCGCCCCAGAACCAGGTCGGGCAGGCGATCGCCGCATAGTCGGTCGAGACCGAGCCATGCCGCCAGTACGCATCGAAGCTTGGATGTTGGAGCCATGTCTCGGGCCAGAAGGTCTCGGCCTCGAGCCGTGCGAGCCAGGTTCCACGCCAAGCCTCGCCGACGATCGCGGGATCCGGCGGTCGGGCATTGAAAATCTGCATGATGCAGCCCCACCAGAAGTTGTCGAGCATCAGACAGCCGCCGGAATAGTGAATGCATTCGGCATACCGGTCGTCGGTCCCCATGACCGCGATGATCGCCTTGAGCGCCGGTGGGCGCAGCGCGGCGACTTGCACGGAATTGTAGGCGCCCCAAGACTTACCCATCATCCCGACCTTGCCCGAGCACCAAGACTGCGCCGCGATCCACGCGATCACCTCGAGCGCGTCATCGTGCTCCTGCTGCAAATACTCGTCGTGCATCAAGCCTTCCGACTCGCCCGAACCGCGCATGTCGACGCGTACGGCGGCATAGCCCCGGGACGCGAACCAGCGATGGATGCTTTCGTCGCGGCGGCGCATGAAGTCCCGCTTGCGATACGGAATGTATTCCAGGATCGCCGCTACCGGCTCGGACGCCCGTGCCCCCTCGGTCGCATGGCCGGCCGGCAGCCAGAGGCGCGCCGCGAGGCGGCAGCCGTCGCTCATCGTGATCCACAGGTTCTCGATCTCGAGGATGCCGGCGGCAACGGATGCGGACTCAACTTGCATGGCGACACCCCTCGAAACACTAGAGACCGGGGCTCGTAGCCCGATGACGCCGGTGGCGCCGGGGAACAATACTGGCAGGTTTCCTCGGCGGCCTTCGCATCGGTTCCGATTTGCTAGGAAATCGGCCGCAATCGGTCGGGGTCGGACCGCTTGCCGAGAGAAGCATGGCATCGTCACGGGACACCCAGATCGTCGCGCGACACACAGGGAGATTCCGTCATGAGTCCATCGATGCGCAACCCCGCCCCTGTTGGCCGCGG
>Ga0209208_10001340_pt1 | contig 34426 bp, 28 predicted proteins | sample S1TSphfallax_3_FD_187694 | JGI IMG/M metagenome (GOLD analysis project Ga0209208, IMG submission 187694) | Host-associated microbial communities from peat moss isolated from Minnesota, USA - S1T2_Fd - Sphagnum fallax MG (SPAdes) (version 2) | ecosystem: Host-associated > Plants > Peat moss >...
TTGCACACACAACCATATGGCTGAAAAATTATACAATACCAAATTTATAGTTGCAAACATCACAAAGATAGTTGCAAATGACAACTAGTTGCATGCCAGTTGCATAATGACTGGTTGCAAAAGACAGAATTTCTAGTAGTGACAATGACTAGTGCTGATTCAAGGTGGTAGATGTGCATTTCGACATTTGAATTGTAGCCATGTTTAGGCAACATGTTCCCTTGCTCCAACAAAAATAAAGCCCAAATTACACTTTTTCTATAATAAAGTACCCAATACCTTTGATTGTCCTTTAATGCATACAACAACACTATCCAAATGGCTTGTGCTTTAATGGCTAGCACCTCCTTTAAGGTTTTCAATAACATCAAACATTTTTGTTTTTCCACATAGTATTTTGTCTTGTTCCTATTGCAACTTAAAGGTATCACCTATTTCTCCCCTTTCACCCACCAAACATGGTTCATGATTAAAGAACCCATTTCCTTCCATGACCTTTAAACCCTAAAACAAATCTCACAACAATGCAAAACACAACATAACCTCCCCAATTTCCAAAGTAGTTATTCTTGCTTGAATTCAACAATTTCTATCACCAACCTTATGTCTTCTAAAGGTTTTTTTTCTTTCCATAGACAAGGATTAAACTTCCAGTGGGATGAAAACCACAAAAACAAAGTTGCAACAATGAAGAAAATGGTGACATGTACAAAAAATTTTAATTCCTTTTATTGTAGCTACTTGACTAGAAGCACAAGGGTTGAATGCAATACCATAATCCAACATCTTGAAACAATGATACAATCTTATTGAATAATTGTAAGCTAATATCTTTCCTCCTCCCTTTCACTCTTATACAAGAGCACAAAAAGAAACACTAGTTTTGTTTTCTATGGAACAAATCCCAAATGACCAATTTATTTACATAGTCATTACAAACATTCCGCATATAATTTTCATGTTTGTGTTATGAAAATGCAAGCTACAATAAGGAATTGATAGAATCACAAATGGTTGCTGAAGACCTATCAATCTTTTTAATCATCAATCATCATATTGTAAAAAAATAAAAAAATTACTATTTAAAAAGTTATAGTCAACATCATCATTCATGATTAAGTTTTCTTCCTATTGCTTCTAGACATACAACAAGAAAATTGTTATATATATATGTATATATAACATTCTACCCAAAATTCTAGCTAGATCATCATTTATTTTGCCACCTTCACGTTTCCATGTCACTACCCCTTTCTCATTACTTAAACCTAAAGTGGCATATGCAAGACTCATATGTGCATATAGATTGAAGCTCCTAGTATCAAATGCAATACCAAAACCTTCATGAAACATTGCAAAAAACTTTAAGTCCTAAGTATGAATCATAATATTATAGATGAGAAGACCAATTTGGTCTAGTATGAGCCCTGAATATAGCATGTGTGAAAACCAACATGTATTTTATGAATATGGGTATTGGCAAGACCTTATAATGGTTTTAAATACCAAGGCTCATACTATAGTTGATACCTTGGTCTACCCCTTTATACCACACAACATTGGTTTAGACCCAAGTTTATATATTTTTATATAAATTTTATGTATCTACTTAGAGAACTTAAACTTGTTTAAAATGAGGCAACACCCTTAATTCGGGTTTTAATTCAATTTTGAAAAGAGGTTGACTGATCGGTTAGGTTCTAATGGTGTTGCAACAAAATTTCAAACCTTTGGTCCAGAAATTGTAGAACTTGGCCCTAAATCCCGTAACCTGTCAATGTTGCTATGTAATTAACTATATATTTTGATAATTATTGGTAATCATGTGACCTGAATTTTGAAGTAACAATAAGCTATTAAATCTTGTCAACCTTCATCTCCTCATTGGTGTTTTTTTGGGAGGTGAATTCTCATACTTTGAAAACCTTAAAAACATGATTTTGACACATACAAGTGACCCTAATTTGCCAGATTTTGAAGTTTTTTTCTTAATTCAAGATTTCTAGAACAGGTTCCAATGTGTAGCCAAAATATAAAAGGATCACTAAATTTTCCACTTTCGTATCTGGTCTACAGAATTTTTTTGGCTAAATCTTCTTGTGAATGATCATCGGTTTGGTTACATCATAAAATCAAAAGAAAAAATTCTACAGCCCACGTTATGACCAAACACCAAACCCATGACAACCCATTGTAAGTCTACTTAAAATTACAAATGATGTGCATCCATGTAAACTCTAAGAAAATATATTGTATGCAATGGTATGAATTGACAGCACTAATACCCAACAACATTTGACAAAAGAGCATGACTTCATTCCAATTTCAATTGAGGTGATGTGCTCCATGTGTGTAGGTTAAGGATCTTATGCTTGCTCTTAAGGTTACTCCTTAAGAGTGAAACAGCTCTAGGGACCTTATGCCCACTCTTAAGTCTACTTCTTAAGAGTGGGAGGGAGAGAAAAGTAGGCTTGAGAGTGTGCACAAGATCCCTCCCACTCTTAAGGAGCAGGCATAAGATCTCGCCCCTACACCCCTACACCTCATGGGTCTGTGTGTTTTGGGTCCATGATGATATATGGTAGTTGCAAAACCATGAACTGGAAACTGGCATAAAAAATTTAAAGGAAAAAAAAAACCAAAAAACCAAAAATAGGGACTGACAGTTTCATTTTTGGAAAATATTTAAAGAACTGGGACGGAGGTTCTCCCTTACCAGGACCGGAATATGACCTAACCAGAACTGGAGGTTATGGTTATGGTCTAGACCAGTGTTGGCCTGTTATTATTAACCTACCAGTAGGTTACTGATTTTTTTAATAACTGGTCGATTTGACAACCGTCTGGTATTGGAATTTTCAAAAATCTAATAACCTACCTGGGTGATCCAATTATCATCCAGGTAGGTTATCATGGTGTCTTAAACACTAATGCAAACAAATCTTTAATTTTTTTCCCTAAAACCCTTATCATTGGGTAACAACCAACAGGATAACAAGAGGTTATTATCCGGATATTTCATAACCTACCTGTCAACAAGAATTTGATATTGATGACCTGTGTGACCGCAAAAAGATTTCATAAATACCCGGGGGTTAGTAACAGAAACAACCGGCCAACACTGGTCCAGACTCCAGATCCCATTCTGAATCTGGTCAGTGAGAAACAGAGAAGAACAGACTTTGGTGGAGAGAGCGCAGAAGAAAGAGCTAGAGATTGTGGTAGGTGTGGAAAATCTCGAAGCTGTAGGGATTTTGTATGGCTACAAAAGTGGCGCAGGGGATGGTGCCTGCAGTAGTTGCCGTAGGGGGAGGATTATCAGGCGGACGCGTGAAAGGAGGTTTACAACAACGCCTGCATTCGTTTGTCAAGAAGGTTTTGCTGCAGCAGCTGGTGCCTGCAGGCGCTGTGGTAGGTGTTGTTGTTCTTTTACTTTCTCTTTCTCTAGATGCCCGCAACACTTATTGTCGTCACTAGAAGAAAGAAAGAAAGAAAGAAAAAAAGAGTCTCAGCTTGCTTCAAAGTTTATGACTCCATTGCCCCCCTGGCAAGAAGAGCAAGTAGGAAAATAACTTCTTACAACTTGTCTTTGTATTGAAATTTTTGATTTCAAAGTCAGCTTCAGCCTTCTTCCTCCTCCTTTCTTTTGCCATCAGAGTCTTTGAATCGGAGCTTTCGTGTCCATTGTTAGTTAAACGTTGTGATGCTAGGGTTTTAATCCCACGAGGTTCTGGCTGGCGATGAAGGTTAGACAACCTTAATGAGGTAGAGTTTTTATTGGAACAAACTTGAACACTGTGAAGTGCACTTTCTTTGTAGAGTGCAGTGGTCTGGTGAATAATTTTTTGTCTTCGGGATTTTTTCTATGTTGGTGGGCATGTGCAGGTATGTGATCTCTTTTGTGGTCGGGGCACAGAAACGGAAAATTGGGCACAAGCTGAAGTTGGGAAGTATGTTGGTGTGGGTAATGTCCTCTCACTTGCTACTCTAGAGGGATCATATGAGTGTGTTGTGTTGAGTGTGGTTGTTGTGGCACACATCTTTTTGGCTGCAACTGCTCAGTCAAAACCCTAATATTATATGCTCACTCTGTGCACATTGGATTATGTGTACCTATTTAGATTTATCAGCATCAGCATTGGAGGAAGCAAGAGAGCAATGGGAGAAGCAAGGGCAACCCTTTCCTGCCACATTCTGCGAGCTTGATCCCTGCATGGTCTTTTTTCCCTCTATCCTCACAGTATTGAAACCTTTGCTCCAGTAGATGATTAGCTTTGCTCTCAGAGTCTTGTCAAGTTGTGTTTTGCATATTGGTGACAACATTTTGCTGTGTCATGAGGCAGGCAGATCTGGAGTCTCACTTGAAGAATACAGGAATTCCAGCTGACATTGTATGTTGCCTTTCTCACCTACAGGTACTAATATGTAAATGCTCTCAAAAAGCTGGCAATTGAAAACTTCATGCAACTGTTGATGAGATCTGTGTTATCAATTGTGTCTCGATCAGTGAAGATCAAGAAGTTTCTGTAGAGGTCTATTATACTCATGGGCGCACACTGCAAAATTTATCCTGTCCTTGAGAAGTTTTGAAAAGTAGTTTTGAGATTCGGATGACAGGATTGTTTTACAAGTGAAGATACGGTGCAACGCTTGCTCAAGAATGTGTCATCACTTCTCAAGCCAGGTGGATACTTCTTTGGAGCAACACCTGATTCATCCACTATCTGGTCTGCCCCAACCACATTGCTGATGATGTAACTATCTTTATTAATTTGTCAAATCCTTCAACATTCTAACGCTCCAGTGAATGAAAATTCAGGTACAAATACCAGAAAGCAGTGGAAGGAGCAATTAAAGCTGGATCACTTCGAGTGAATGGGACACTCCCACGTGTGCGCACAGATCTCTATAGTATCAGTTTTGAGGATGACCGGTAGGCTATGTGGTTGCATCTTATTGCCCCCATGTTGATTGCTTGAACACCCACAAAAGTTGCAGACTTTCATTTCAGCTTGATTGTCATTCAGGTTTCACAATTATGGGTCAAAGTACCAGCTGCGTTTTGTGGATGATGGGCTGCCAGTCCAGTCACAGCTCTTGGTTCATTTCCCAAGCCTGATCAGGTTTCACTGTCATCCTCCATTCTTTTTATCTTTTTGAATGAAGGGCAACAGATAGTGTTCTATGAACCATTAGAATTCTAACAGACTGACAAAAAGGGTATCCTTATGCTAGGGAGCTAAGGATATCATGATGAAGGTGATGGTCTGATACATGATGTAAGGTACCTTACATGTTGTGGTATGTGTGGAGTTTCTCTCCACAATCGATAGTATGCTAGGGAGTTCATTTGGATTTCTGTACCGGGTGTTGTGGCAGGCTTGCTGAGGAGGCAGGGTTGGAATATTTAGAGATACAGAACCTGACCGAATTCTATGAAGATTACAGGTATGTCATTTTCAGCCTCTGACAATTACAGGCATGTATGTTTTAAGCCTTTTTAGGGTCCTGATTGCAGGCAAGAGTATGGCAGCTCTGAAGTTAAGGTTTGACTATTGCATCCAGAGATTTTTGACTAAGCAAGTAACAGTCTGTCTCCTGGTGGCTATGGTGTGGGTTTTTTTTGTGCATCACAGAGTTCCCTTTGCAGATGTTTTAAAGAGCAGCTGTGATGCTAAAGGCACCCCATTAGTGGATGGGAACAACCGGCTTTCTGGTTTTGCTCAAGATGTGCTTGGTAAGTGTCTTTCTCATGCTCTTTTATTCTCTCCTTCATGTGTGTTTGTTTATGAAAATGGTTCTCCCATTGTTTGGATCTCTTCAGAGATCACTTGTCAACTTGGGATGTTTCTTGGAAGTCTGAGAAACACCTTCCAAAGGTATGCTCATTTAGTGTTGCACTTCCAACACAATGACAGTGTCGACTGTCAATGTACTGAGTTGACCCTTGCCATTGATGCTGCTTGACTTCGGGCTTATAGCAGTGGCTACACCTGAAGTGGTTTTTAGAAGGACTGAGAGTTACTGAGTTAAAGACACTTCAAAGATTTGTCTTCGAAATTTGTGCAGGTCTTTACACCACATTCATCTTCAGAAAGACCAGTACTCCTCAAAGTCTCAACTCAATGCAGGTACCACCCCCCAAGTCAGTGGCAGAGGCTGATGTAATTATGAGCAAGCACTCCATATTTGCCTGTGATGTTGAAACCCAAACCTTGGAACGGAAAGGACCAATTTCAAAGAAACAACGTGTACAGGCATCTGATATGGCTTTTGTGAATAATGGACAAAGTGGATCAAGGCCAAGCTCTGGTTCTGGAATGGAAGAAAGCTTAGCACAGCAGGATGGTGCAAGGTGCTCTGGAAATCAGCAAAGCAAAACTACAGCTGCTACCACTACAGGTCGACTTGGCGGACGAGATGGTCACAGGAGAGAGGATGATCTAAAAAATGTACAAGATACCTTGACGCAAAAACGAACATTGCGATCTGCTTTCACACTTGCTTCTTCAGGTAGTGATGCAATGCACTCTTCAGGGGAAGCAGGGGTATCCTCTATGAGCGATCATAAACAAATGGGAGCCCCATTATTCAATAGAGAGACAGAAGCAGATTTGCCTCAGACAGGTGGTGAGCAGAACCATCATAGCCGGGCATCGTCTGCTACACAAGGAAGTGAAGGGGTGGCTGAGAATACCCAGCCATGGTCAAGTCAAGGTTATGGTAATGAGAGAGATGGTTCTGGGGCTTCATTCCAACCTCAAAGCTCCAAATCAAGACATTTAAGACAGTCTGACAGGTCCCTCAGTATGGAAAGGCTCAGGGTTCATGCATCAAAGGGTAGTCATCACAATGATGATCCTGGATTATCTGCTTCAAGTCCTCCGAGAATGGACACTCGAGAAACAAGAAATGCATCAGTTCGAGGAGGCACGTACAAAGATTTTAAAGATCCAATCACAGCAAGAGGAGGAACAAACACATCAATGTTTGAGGGGGAAGGTTCGCAGGTGTCTTTGCAAAGTAAATGGGAGACAATAGCTACCCCTACAAAGAAGGGGAAATATGATAGCAAGACAAGAAATAGATAATGATAGGACCAGGTGCTCAAGGATGTAGAGTTGTCATCATGGCGGTGGCGATGGTTGTCTGAAAATTTTCAAACCATGTGTATGTAAGAAAAAATGTAAACATCTTTCTCTGTATTTTCAACATCTTTTCTCCCTCTTTTTTCTTACTCTTTTCTTCAATTTCTTGCTTTTTTTCCTTCATTTTTCTTTTTGTCATCCCTTTTCACATTGGGTTTTTTTCATCTTCTCCTTCTCTTTTCAAATTGCTGAGCTAGTCATGGCTGAGTTTTCTCATTACTTCTGGTGTCATGACAGGAACTCTGACATTGACCTCCACCCACTCGCAGGAGCTGATGAAGTCAGTGGGGATACTATGGTATCTGGTCAATACCACACGTGGGCAAAGAGTCTCATGCAATTGGTGTTTGTTGTGAGAGATTTGGGTGTTGCCTGCTGACTCTGCGAGGGGTGGAATTGCTGCATTGAGCAGCCACGCTAGATTGCCCCCGAACCAGAGGGGGACTACATCAAGTGGGGCAGCAAGACTGATTGACTCAGATTTTCACACACCTTCATTTCCTCCTGTCAAAGAAAAAGAGACAAAAGTCACTCAGGGCTTCCCTGGAGTGTCTATTGAGTTGGAATCTTCCTGCCAACAGCAGCAACCACCTCCAAAAGTTTGTTGGAGAAGGGTTTCTAGTCTCTATCCCAAGTCCGACACCCCTCCAATAGAAGATCAAAAGAGTGATAATAGAAGCAGGTCTCTCATGGAGTATTGCTTCTGGAAATCATTGCAGACCTCCACAGGCACTGCCAAGACATGGTGCTTGTAGTTGCTCTTGGGCAAGAGAGTCCACTTGGTAGGAACTAGGAACCCTGGCCTCAAAATTCTCACTAAATGGGTGAAAGCAAGCGTTTATCCCTTTTTCAAATGCTTGTCATGAAGACCAAAAGGTTTTGTGAAGTTCAATTTCCTGAAGAGCACAAGGCCAAGTAGACAATTTCCAGTCATTCTGGTCACAAATGTGGCAAGCTCCAAATCACTTTCTCTAAACTGGAAGCCACATGTAGCAGCATCCTTTGGCTCTGAATGTGAAGAAAGCCCTGGACTACCCCATGTGGATCCTATTCATGCTTGGTGGCTCAGCCAACTCATGCAGACCAAGGCTCTACTGGTGGACAGAGCAGGACTGTGCTATTCATAGATTGTTCAGAGCATCACAAAACAAAAATGTTCTACCCTGGGTGGCACACCTTGATGGATGAAACATCACAAAATGTTCTGTTCTAACCTGGAAGTCAGGCCATGATGGAGGACATCACAAAACCTACCAAACACTGTCATTTTGCCTCAAATGGACGAAGGTGAGGTTGAATTGGAACTGATCTATATCAGACTCCCAAACTAGTGTACCCAGTGTAGACCAGTAGATCATCAGGTGTGGTGTGGTTTTGTGCTTCACAAAACCATGATCAAGGGTGGAAGATCACTAGCAGGCCTTCCACACTGAAATAAAAGTGCACTGGGGTGAGTCAAGTTCTTAATTAGCTGTGGATCTTCACCATTTTTCAATTTCTCTAATTCACTTGCAATATTGTTCATCTAACTTATGAAATTTGTGATATCAAAATTGGTGGGGTTTCAATAATCTATATATTAAGATAGGCATGTGTTTGTTTGTTTGTTTTTCTTGGATGTTATCATGCCAGAACCCTTCCAAACCATGCCCCCCCCCCACTCTGCTTTTGGTACTGCTGGAAAGCTCTTGACAAGGTGGTGTGCAAGTTAGTTCACAATTTTTGAACAAACAAAGCAAAAGTGATTGAATTTAGAGTGATTTTCATTGCTGAAAGTTAAGTTAAACTAAAAGTTCCCTAAGAATCACTAGGGGCCTTCATAAATAGTAGTACTTTTTTCTAGGTGGAATTTGGCTTTTGGGGCATTTACTTAGCTGATGAGTAAACTCAATCCCAAGTTGCAGTGTCAAGAATTTTGTATCACATGGGGAGGTGGCAACCAATTATGCATGGGATTGGGAACTTGATTTCAAGTTGTATGATGTAATGTTTCTTCACATGGCATGTGCACTCATGTTAAAGCTCTTTCACAACTTGCTAACCACATGAACTTTCATAATTGAAGGTGAAGTCAAGGTGCAAACAAGGATTGCTAGGTCACAAGTTTTTGAAAACTGACTAAAATCACCCTCGCAACCAATATCCATCCAACCATAAAAGCAATTGATTAGAAAACATTGGATCAACTTGCACCTTGACAAGGTCTGTATTTGATTGCCTAGTGTTAGTGGTGAATTCATAAGTGGGTGTTAGGTTAGTGGTCGATTAATGGAGGCTAGTGGTGTTAGGTTTTAATATTTTTATTTTCCTAACATTAGGTGTGCACAAACCATAAAACTATAAATAGAAATATCTTTGACTATATTTTCAAATACATTTCAAGAAAATGTATTTTCTTTAACTTTTGTGGGGTTATAAATTTTCTAAATTTTATTAAGTTTAATCAATCATTTTGAATTGATGTTACTTTTAGATATTCAAATGACCTCCCCAATGAGTGCAAATGCAAACATGATGTATAACATCTAGTTTTGTATCAACCATTTCAGGCTTTGTATTTGAAGTTAAATATCAAAAACAAACACAGAGCAGGATAAGGGATTATTTCAATATTAATGGCAAATAATGCCATTAAAACAGACAATTTAGTTGGAATGGCACTGAAAAACCATTTTTGTCCAAAATTATCTCCAAAAACATTGGTCAAGGTGCAAAAATTCACCCCAAGAAAAATGTTGATGAAGTTATTAGTCCGAACTTAATGATAATGATAATAATACATTAAGCAGTACCTCAAATGGATTTGCTCATTTGTAGTTAGCAAGGCATGCCATTGATCTTGGGTGAAATTTTTTAATTACTGATTTATATATTTAGCAAAAGATGAGATTTGCTTAGTTCACTAGAAAATAAACCCCATCTCAATAACAATGCTTTAAAAATGTAACTTTTGATTCAATGAAATAAGAGAGTATGCATAAATACTTGTAGTTAGTGCTTTTTTGAAGGACCCTTATTCAACCCTTAGATGTTTTTTAAAAATTATTTAGAATGAAGGGTGGTTATACAGGTTTTAATGCACAATTATGAGTGAGCATTTGCTAGTATAAGTTTTTTCTTAAAGCCAAGACCAAAAAGAAAACCTCAAGGGTTCTCCCTTTGGATTTGTTAGGTACCTACTCATGTGTTGGGAGGGAATTATTTTTCGACCTATTTATAGTTGTGATGAATGTCAATATCTACCCTCATTTTGTTGTGGGTTTCACTACTCTTTACCTAAAGGCCTAACAAATATCACACTTCTTTTGAAGCCCCCAACTAACTATGGATTTTCAAGGGGTGTTAAAAGGCAATGAAGGTTTCAATACATGATACATCACCGTACATGCCATCTTTTTTTTGGTCATCTTTCAACTTGGACCATGTGAATCAAGTTGAACAGGGTCCGAGTTGAAAGTTGGGAATCAAAACTAGAACTGAAAGGCATTGAGGAGAGGCATTTGTTCAATCTCAAACAGTAGAGATGTGGGTAGTAGGGCCATTGGGTGTTGCAGATCCATTTCTGGGAAAGGGAGTTTTGGACCTTATTTAATGGATTCAAGAGCTGACAAGTAGATATATAAATGATTGGGTAGATTTTCAAGTAGCCAACCACTTTGGAGATATTGCTGGACATGGAAGCAGAAGGTGGTCATAGCCTTAGGCACTTCAACTCTAAATACAGGAGGAATTACGTCTGGAAATAGAATTTAGGGCTTAGGATTTATGATATCAGCACATGGTGTCAAGTTAAATTTGTCTGTGTATACATAGCCTCTGCATAAGTTTACAACCAACTCAAAAGTAAACATCCAGGGATGAAAAAAGGAAAAATGAAATTGTATCCGCTATTTTCAGCCAGAAATACAATTTAACATCCATTTGCACATGTGAAGCACTGGGCAGAAATAGGGCACCTTATTACACAGAATTTTCCCTTAGCAGAGAGCCTGCAGGAATGGGTGTTTCATTTTCTCTGCAGGCGTTTCGTTTTCTGAAATGTGAAAACTAAAATGTAATAATGTTATCCCTGAAGTAAGACAAACACAGCACCAGAATATGGAATACCAAATGCTCACTTATTTTGACAAGTTGACTTTCCTCGGTTTACTAGTTCCTCAATTAGTTGTTTTCTATTTGTCAAGTCCACTTTGCCAAAATGCTAAGTTCCCATTTTTACATTCCCAAATCCTCAACTCCACATTACCAAATTGTAAATTACACAATGTGAGTGTTACTTTGCCAATTTGTCGAGTTCACTTCATTTTCAGGCTGCCCAAATTTGTTTCAGATTGGTCTGCCCAAAAAATTTACTATTTTGCCCAATGCTTAAAATTCATTCCTTGACTACCTTAAAAAAAAATTGTGAGTTTTCTTTTTCTGCCCTATGGTACTTACATCCTATTCACAAGGCTACCTACCCACTACCTAGGTTACCTACCTAACAACCCATTTAGGTTGCCTACCTTCGACCTCCCTACCTGATTTGTACCTACCTCTTACATACCTACCCATCTAACTCCTATGTACGAATCTACCCACCTAGTTACTTAACCCCACATTGCCAATTTCCATATTTACAAGTGCACATTGTCAAGTTTCCAACTTTTCAAATGCACATTGCCAAATTTCCAAGTTTACAAGTTTTCAAGTGCACATTGTCAAATTTCCAAGTTTTCAAGTGCACATTGTTAAGTTTACAAGTTAAAAAGTGCACATTGCCAAGTTTACACATGCATGTTGTCAAGTTTTCAAGTTCACATGTGCATGTTGCCAAGTTCACACATGCACATTGTTAGGTTTTCAAGTTCACATGTGCACATTGCCAAGTTTACACATGCACATTGTCAAGTCCACATGTGCACATGTTTGAATGTACGTGTGCACATTGCCAAGTTTGCACATTTTCCAAGTTTACAAGTGCACATTTATACCCTTTCCAAGTTTAAAAGTGCACATTGTCCAATTTACATAAAGCATTGCCAAGTTTCCAACTTTGCAAGTTTACATGTGCACATTGCCAAATTTCCAAATTTACATATGCACATCATTAAGTGTGCAAGTTTACAAGTGCACATTATCAAGTTTCCAAGTTTATGGGTGTAAATTGACATTTTTTTTGCAAGTGCACAAATTGACAAGTTTACAAGTGTGCACCTTTTATATATATATATATATATTATTAAACTTTTATTAGGATTATCGTTTTTAGGTTGACCTAAGATAATCTAGGCCTTTTCAAGGTAAACTTAAATTAACCTAGTATAACCTAAGGCTACTTAGGCTAAACTAACCCAAAATTGGCTAAATTTGGTTTGATTAGCCTTACTTATGCTAAATTATAATACATTTGGCTACTTAAGCTAAAGTTGGTTAAAATAGGCTACTTATGGCTAAACTATGTCTTTAGGGCTAAACTAAATCACTTGGCAAAATTAAGCTACTTGAGTTAAATTTGGCTAAACTAAACTAAGTTAAACTAAGCTAAAGTTGAGTAAAATTAGCTAGGCTAAACTAAATTAAATTAAATGCGGTGAAACTAAACTAAACTAGGTTAAACTAAGCTAAAGTTGGCGAACTAAGCTACTTAGGTTACATTATGCTTACTTGGGTTTAACTTGGTGAAATTAAATTCCATATGTTAAATTAAACAAAATTATGTTGTTGGGAAAAAAAATATGTTAAATTTGGTTAAACTAAATTGCTTAAGCTAAACTAAAATATTGAGGTTTTCAACTTGGTTAAACTAAGTTACTTAGTTTAATATAAGCTAAATTGAACTATCTAAGCAAAACAAAGTTTATTTATTTTAAACTTGGCTAAACTATGCTATTTAGGTTAAACAAGGATTAAACTAAACTAATATTGGGTAAAGATGGCTATACCAAGCTACTTAAGCTAAATTTGGCCACTTTGTTTAAACTTGCTTCAAGTAAGCTACATAGGTTCAACTATATGAAAGTAAGTTATTTTGACCAAACTTCATTAAACTTGATTAAATTTAGCTAAATTCTGTTAAATTTCATTAAAGTATGCTACTTGGGCTAACCTAGGCTAAATTAGCTAGTTACAATAAAATTGACTAAATTCCTTTTTAAACTAGGTTAAACTTGATTAAACCAAGCTAAACTTGGTTAAATTAGGTTAAAACTAGCTAGCTAGCACAAGAAGAAATCTTGTCCCTTTTCACCTTCACACATTGTGATTACTATTCTATTTAATAACATTTCAACTACATTCGGCCATCTTAAGTTTGCAAGTGGCTTGTTGTACTAATCAATGGGCAATATTGTTCATAATTGTTACATTCATTATGTTGTTCATTTATGAGTATAATTTGGACCCTGTTTTGTTTTTTAATATGGTAAATACAAAAAAAAAGTCTTATGTTCTGATTTAAATTTGAACTAAAACATACCATTAAATTAATATTATAAAATGTGTTAATTCAAATATACTCATGTTTAGTTTCACATTTCAAATCCGGTCATGAAGGTATGAGAAAAACATCAAAACATCAAATCTAGTTGTGGAATTGAAACTTTTCCAAAAAAAAATGTTCTTGTTTCATATTCCCACAAAACTCAATGTTCTACCATCTCCTCTCATTCTTCCAAGATATAACCATCTAAAAAAAAATTGTCCTATGATCTATTCAAATTCAAATGGTGACAAAAATCATGTATCTAATTAGTAATTCCTAAAATAATAACTAGGTAAATAAAAATATAATAACTAATTATTACCATGAATAATTACTCCCTTAACATTACCCCAGTCGTACTCTGAATTACATTTCGAAATTTTGGATCAAAATATGTTAAGAATGTTAAATTTGATGTTATTTTTTATCCTATGAATAAAAAATGTGATGTTAATCTATTTGTACTATAGTTTGATTTGTTTGTGCCTGTTGTACTTCAAATTGAACCAATGTCTAATTCTTTGTTATATGTAGAGTTTGTTGTTGCTTTTCTTATGTTTTTGTTGATAGTTGTGCAATTTTTGATGATGTGTTATTGTCTACTCATGTGATTACAACTCTAATGTCATTTATGGTTGTTGTTATGATTACAAATCTGATGTAATCTAAATCTACTCATGTTATTGCAGCTTTGACGCAACTTGTAATTATTGATGTGATTGCAAATATGATGTAATATGAATTTATTCCTATCGTTGCAACTTTGATATAATTTAAATCTACTCCTATTGCTATATCTCTTATGCAAACTCAATATGATCCTGCTAAACTTCATGAGTTCTATGTTCTTTAATTTGTATTTGCTCCCCTATTTTTGTGGTTGCAAATGCATACTCCTGAAAATTGACCTCTTATAAAATAGATGTTATTGGTTCTAGAGTCTATTATGATGCATATGTCATATCACCAACCTTTCTCTAGGGATTATCCTTGATTTTTTTAAGGTCTATTGGTTCCTCCTTTTTTTTTCTTGTACCTGATGGTCCTACACCATCAATATTTCTTCTATCTTCTTCTTCATTTGAAGTTTCTAATTTTGGAGTGAGGACTAAAGGTTCATACCAAAATGATGGTATGACCTTTTTCATTTAAGATCTTTTATGCATGTATAACCTTTCATTTCTCTCATACCTTTTACATACCTTTCCAATATCTTTTTGGACAATATCCTACACTATATCCCATCATAAATTTGCATCCTTTCACTCCATTGTCAATGCCTTGAGTTGTACTCGAAGCAAAATATGTTGTTTCTTAAATTCATTATTTTCTCTAAAAAGATTGTCATAATTAAAAGGCTTGATTCCTTGGGCCTCCTCCAAAAGTTTCTATAACTTTTCATTAGAAACCATCTGCCTTTACAAATTTCTATCCATTTTTGCTTACTTATGGTTAGATTGCCTTTTTAACTCATTATTGGCTTGATATACATTACCAATGTCCACCCTAAGCTCTTCTAATTCCTTCTGCTACTTCAAGAAAATCTGTTCCATATTCTTATGGTTTCTTTGAAGTTTATTGTGTTCTACACTAAAAAAATCCTTTTCTATCTTCAACTTCTAGTAATTAGCATTTGTCTACTTTAAAGTTGCATACAAAGAATCCATGTCTATTATGATGTTCTCTAAATCCTTGTTGTGCTTCTCCATGTTGTTAATCTTATGTATGGCTATTTGTAATTATACCAATACCTCACTATTCTCATTCTTCCTAACCTATAATTATGCTTTGATTTTTTGCTCCTTCTCCAAAGCCCCCTACAAATTTTGAACAAATATGTCCTCCTCTATAATATACTTATTTATATAATATTGGTCATTTGTACACTATACTCTATTGCTTATTGAAACATAGTGGCAACTTTCCTATGTTCATCCAAATCTACTTCTAGCCCTTGTATGAAGTTTGGTGTATGAACCTACGAGTTTGTCCCTTGGAACTAGTACATGAAGAATTTAGACTTTTGTGTGCAATCCGGATTTCTCCAAATATATTTGTTCTTGTTGTAGGGTTGGTGTTGAAGGTAACATACCTTCAAAATTTTGTGGTATTGGAACTTTTTATTGTACTTTTGGTGGATCTAGGTCCAAGTCTTGTATCTGTTCTTTTATTGCCTATTCAACTTGTGATTCTGGCTCCTTCTTGGGCAATCTCTAGGGCTCTTGCCCATTTGATCTCTACTCTTGCTTAGGAGAGATTTATGGTCTTAGATCATACTTAGGAGATATTGATTTCTCCTTTTGTTTTTGAAACTGTTGTTGTTGCTTCTTCAACAAGTCTTTTGCATGTTGAGGATTAATATTGCCCCTCATTACAATATCTTCTTGTCTTCTCTACCTCTTTAGCAAAGTCTCCCTCTCCTCATCATCATTAGACTTGGACATCATAACTATTTTTTTGGTTGTCTTGGTCTTTGGTTGTTTTTTCCTTTTTAGGAAAGATATATGTAGGGTTTTATTTTTTATTTTTTTTATAAACCTCTCCCTCAAAGTTTCCTTTCTTCTCTTATATTCACATGGCTACTCTGTTTATTTCTTCGTCTCTTATGGCTCTACTCCTTCTAATGGAAACCACTTTTGAAACAAAACTTCTAAGGTAGTAGCAGAGTGGCATTCATCATTTTTTGGCTCTCTTTTGGTTATTCCCTCAATCATGTTCTTCTAATGTTTTCCCCATCTAATCAACTTTTTGACCAATTGAAAATACATAATTATAGCCCAATTGATAAATTCTCCATGATCTACTTTGGAGATCATCATGGAAAATTTATTGCAAAAATATTGCACCTTATCTTTTTAATAGATAATGGGAAAATTTGTAGCAATTTTATTGACATACTCTAACCTCATCTTCTTCACAACCCACCCTTCATTCGTGTTGTAAGTATTTGGGACTATGAGCTATGTCTATTGGTGCTACTTTAACATCTGACATCTCTACCTAGTTTGCCCTTGTGTTTTTTGTATGGCAAAATTTTAAAACCTTTGCCAATAGATGTATGTTTATTATTTTTTGTTTTTTTCCCATCATGACTTTGATTTTGTTATGTTCAAAATCTAATTTCTAGTTGTTCAAAAATGCAACAAAAATGTTATGATAGGGAGTCTTCCATTTAACCTCAAACAGAAATACCACATTAATTCTATTCACCCATGTTCCTTCCTCCTCTCCTAAGCTTGTCCAAAAAATAAAATAAAATAAAATAGTTATTATAACTTTGCTCTATAGGAGTAAAAATGTACCTAACTTCGTCATCTTGGTGAGTCTACACTTCCTTCCCTTGCAAATTTGCAACCATTGCTTGCTCAAGTCTTCTCTTGTTGCGCTTTTTGTTTGGGATGTGGACTTTTTTTGGAATTTGGTCCTAGGTAGGCTCTCCTTGTTGTGATGAGGCTTTTGGATGTTGCTTCAAATTGTCCCTCTATTTCTTCTCTTCAAAGTTAGAAATGGAAATCAGACCAACTTGTTCACTTGTAGGTGCCTTTCTTCTAGGCTTTCTAAAATTACATGTCTTTAAAGTTTCTTTGTAATCTCTATCGTTTTTTTCTAATTGTTTCAAAAGCTTTTTCAAACTTAGATAATGCAAAAGATATTTGAGAAGAAAAAGAAGAATTAACAAGATACGAGAATGGCGGACCTTTTCCTAAAAACCTAAATTGCAAAAGTAAATTGTTTATAAAATTATGTTGTTATATTTGTTTTTCTTCTCTCAACTTTTGTAATCTTTCTTTAGAATGTCTTTGCAACTTTTCAACAAAACTTTCTTCTGCACTCATTATAGAGACAAAAAATGAAAAAAACTTGTTGGCAAAAATTAAAAAAGAAGGGGTGTTAGGTTGTTTGTTGCATTTTGAAACACAATCATCTTGTGTCACGAGGTAACATTTCACTTTTCATTTTAGGGTTAATGTCTTAATGATTTGTCATTTTTCTATTTTTTTGACACATGTCGTATTTTGTCTAAGTTCATACTAACAACAATATGGGCTACAATTAAATGCCTACTAACCTAGCAACTCTATAGAGATGGCACTAGGATGTTTTGATGACAACTCTAAAGTTGATGACCTAATGTTGTCTACATTGTAATTTTTTTTTGTCATATGTTAAATCATCATATCAATAGAGTTTTGTTCTAATGTGATAGACTTATTTGACCTACAGTCTAATGATTGTGAAATTGTGTAATCATGGTTTCTAAATATTTTCATAACTTTTTAACTCATCATATTTATTTAGGCTTCTTCTAATGCTACTATCTAATCAATATCAACAATATTTGTTGTTTTTTAATCTTTTAAATGTTCAATAGATTTTTCTTCCTTATGGTCAAAATCTATAGACTTTAAGGATTTCTAATTGTCTCAACTATAATTGGCCTTCAATGTTTGATCCACATATATGTATGGTTTCAACTTATTAACATTGACCAAAATTGGGTTTAGTTCAAAAGTGTTAACAAAAACAATAAAAATTGTGTTGTTAGGTAAGCAATACTATATCTTGAATGGACCAAACCATCTTTTCTTAAACTCACCCAAGTGTGTAATTTCTCCCTTGGGAAATCACAAAACATAATCACCAAATTGGAATTTCTTTTTGTTTTTGTGTTGACTCCACATAAATCTCCTCCATTGGTTTGCTCTAACATTCTTATGAACTTTTCATTTGTTCTTTTATAACTTCTCCAACTCTATAATTATGGCAATTAGTACTTTGGTTAGTTCTACATCTTTGTGGTCCCCACTAATAGCCGATAAAACATATTTTGTTGGCATTAGAAGATGCAAACCATAGATTAACTAGTAAGGTGTATATCATGTTATCACCTTGCCCTAGAAGAAAAACATTTATTTTCAACTAGATTCTACAACTAAATTTTAGTTGTAAGCGACATTTGCAATTAAAATCCCTTTAGTTGTCTTGGACAAGTTGCATGTGATATTAGTTACAAGCGACAATGGTATTGGATGGACAAAAAAATCAACAAATATAAGTTCATCCTTTAATTCCATTGTATACATATTCTCACATGCGATTATTTTGGTCACTATTGAAAGCAAATGATGTGTTGCCACATGTCCCAATATTTAATTATTTAAAATTAATATTATTTAATATTATTATTATGAAATAATTTGGGACATTCAATTCACATGCTTGGATGATTTATATTATGACACATGGCCCAATGTAAATATGTCACATGACATTTTAAATGAATTTTATACAAAATATTAATATTAAGTTGGTAGGTATTTAGGTAGATACACAAGCAGGTGCCTACAAACTTAGATTAAATACCTACCTACTTATTTAGGTAAATAGGTAGGTAGGTCATATTTTCCTAGGTTAAATACCTTATTCATATAGGTAGGTAAGTACATAGGTTAATCTAGGTGGGTAGGTCAAACTAAGCACCTATTTAGCTAAGTAGATAAATAGGTTGGGGAAATGGGTAGTTTAAAATTATGCATAATTTTTATTTTTATTTTTTAAGTTAAGTTTTATAAATAAATCGTCCCGTGTGCACACATTTTTTAATGTGAAATTGGATGATTGCACCCCTTGTTGATATTGTGTTCAAACTAATCATGGATAATAAACAATATGAAATAAGTTTTGAAGTTACAATTTCAAAACTTTCCTCATGTTTTTTTCTTAGTTTTTAGATATCTAAACAATTCAAGTATATGCCTCACTAAATAAATATATAATAATTTAATTAATAATGATTAAATTTAACACATATTTGAAATATACATTATACACTACAAATATTAAATATTCATCATCAATTATTTAAATAAATAATAATTTTTAAATATTTAATTAACTAACTATCTAGTTACTCACAACTTGTCAATACATAATTCATATATAAATAAATAGTTTAAATATTTTTAAAAAATCTTTAATTTTTAAAACATGGTCGAATTATAGATAATGTAATTAATGTAAAAATAATATAATTATTATACTTAAAATATTTATTTAAAATATTTATTTTTAAACTAAAAATAATGAACTAATCATTTACTATTAAAAATAAATTTTTATACAAATTATTTATTTTTAAATTAGAATTAAACTAATTATTTTAATTATTATTATTTATTATAGAAATTGTTAGTGATCAAATAAATGTTTTTTATATTGGCAATTAATAACTATGAATACATTAATCTATTAAACATATATTAATATTTTTTAATTACTCTAATATTACTATGAAATATTCACCATAGATAAGCAATTACAATAAATATATATTTTTTAAAAATTATTGTATAATAATTCATGCAATTATAATTATTACAATAATTATTTGAATTGCATTATAAATATTCCAGAATTTTAATTCAGACTTAAAGTTATAAATTACAGATTGTGAATAATTATGTTCAATTAGAAAATAATTATGAAATTACTATAATTAATTATTGTCTGAAATAATTACAATGATTTTAAAGTAATGTAACATTAATTACAGTAATTAATTTATTTTACTGTAAGAATATAAATTATATAATATAAAAACTTATGTTGTGACAATAACTATTTAATGTAATTAATAGATATAATTATTTATAAAAGTGATGTATTGTGAAGAAGTAATTACAAGAAATAAATATTTTAGTTTATATATATTAAAATCCATGTTGTTATGGTCGTTACATTAACTATTTTATGTTTTTATATTAAGAATTTACTGGAAATAAATAAATAATGAATAATATATATAATTATTTTAGTGTATCTTTTTTTTAATAAAATAACTACAATAACTTTGCTCATTATTTTAAGATTATTATAAAATTTTAAAATAAATATCTTATTATAGGACATAACTTTTCAATTAGGATACATTTAAAAACAATTATTAGTAAAACATAAGTGTTGTAAATACAATTTTTTTTATGATTGGGAATTACCATTTTAATTAATGTGAAAGTTTATGTTGTAATCATTTATTCATTTTATATAAGCAGTACTAAATAATAAGTAAAATAATTTATTCTAATTATTTTAAACTTGCAATAAACATCCCACCACCCAAAAATCCACACAAATTAAAGTATTCAATGGGATGGCATAACTTAAAAACAATTTATCAAAAAAATTGTTGCTATTATGGCACCTATCACTAAATTGACAAAAAAGACAAAGACTTTTCTTTGGACAAAAGAATGTTAGAAGGCTTGGGAATGGATCAAACATAAGTACATTGAAACGTTGATATTGATGTCATCAAACTGGCAGGTGGAGTTTCATGTTCATATAGATGCATCTTTGTTAGTTGTGGGGGCCGCGTTGTTTCAAAATGTAATAGGCAATAATGATTAATAAATAATGTATGTTTTTAGGCTTTTGAACATAATATAACAAATTATAGCACAACAGAAAAAGAGGTTTTAACAATCATTACACCAAAATGCGTTTTAGTTCACTTTGGGTTTCATTAGATTTTGAATGAATTTGGACATTTTTACCATGGTGAAATTGGTCAACCCCCTAATGAATGGGGACTAGTTGTTACAAAAAATGAATTGGTCCACTAGTATCTAGTGAAATATAAATTTAGTAAGCCATTTCACTTACTACTTAATTAACTAAGCAACATGGAAATCAATTAAATTTTAATTATTTAATATTAATGTATTATTTAATATTATTGGTAATTTTGTGATTTTCAACCTATGAATTATTGACACGTGTCACTACATATATACATAGGCCATGTAATCAATTTAAGTAGGCACTTACTTTAGGGAACTACATTAGAAAATATTTGGTCAACCTACCACTATAGATCACAAACACACCATTTGTGAGGTTTGATCTTTTGACCTCTATGATGAAAGCAAACACCCCTAAACATTATAAAAATATAAACTTTGAAAATTCATATCTTATTGAGATTTTGTCCAAATGAAATGATTAAAGTTTTATTTTTATTTTTTTTCAATAATGTACATAATTACATTTATTTCCTATTGAAAGTGCAAAATCATTTGAACAAATTGATTTTGAATATCATTATTCAATAACATTTCAATGACCATTCATTTGAAAAAGAAAAAATGTTTAATAAATGGATAAGATTTTTGCTAATGGAAGAATATTATCTATGTTAAGCTGTTTTTAATTATTTTAGGGCTACTTTTCATTGTTCCAAGTTATTTCACCCTACATTATTTACGACTATTTATGGCTATTCCAAATCATTTTTTATATTATTTTTAGTTATTTCGCCATAAGTTATTTTCAGTTATTCTAAGTTAATTTTGCCTATTTTAGGGTATTTCACCTTAGGTTATTTTTTATTATTGTAAGTTTTTTTTGTTTTTTTTGCTATTATAGGCTATTTCATTTTAGGTTATTTGCGACTATTATAAATTATTTTCGGTTATTTAAATTATTTCATCTTATGTTATTTTTAATTATGGGAGGTTATTGTTAGTTTTTTTTTGCTATTGAAGGTTATTTAACCTTATGTTATCATAAGTTATTTATGGCTTTTCTATTGGTGGCTATTGTTCGTTATTCTATTAGTGACTATTGTTGATTATTGTTACTTGTGCCTATTGATGACTATTATATTGGTGGCTATCGGTGCCTATTTTATTCCTCGTTATTGGTGCCTATTCTATTGGTTGTTATTGGTGCCTATTGATGACTATTATATTGGTGGCTATTTGTGTCTATTCTATTGGTCATCACTAGTGCCTATTGGTGACTATTATATTGGTGGCTATTGGTGTTTATTTTATTAATGAGTATTGTTCATTATTAATGGTTATTTTATTGGTGGCCATTATTAGCTATTTTATTAATGGTTATTTTATTGATGGCTATTATTAGTTATTTTATTAATGGTTATTTTATTGATGGCTATTATTAATTATTCCATTAATCGTTATTTTATTGATGGTTATTATTAGCTATTCCATTAATGGTTCTTTTATTGGTGGTTATTATTGGCTATCAATTAATGGTTATTTCATTGGTGGTTATTATTGCCTATTCTATTAATGGTTATTTTATTGGTGGTTATTATTGCCTATTCTATTAATGGTTATTTTATTGGTGGTTATTATTGCCTATTCTATTAATGGTTATTTTATTGGTGGTTATTGTTGCCTATTCTATTAATGGTTATTTTATTGGTGGTTATTATTGTTTGTTCTATTAATGGTTATTTTATTAATGGGTGTTAATAGATATTATTGGTTATTTTATTAATGACTATGAATGGTTGTTTTATTACTGGGTATAAATAGTTATTCTATTAGTGGTTATTATTAGCTATTATATTGATGGCTATTAGTGGTAATTTTATTAATGGGTAGTAATAGTTATTTTATTGGTGGCTATTATTGGCTATTCTATTAATGGCTATGAATGGTTGTTAATAGTTATTCTATTGGTGGTTATTAGTAATTATTATTTTGGTGGTTATTTTAGTTTAAATTACCATATGTTATTAATGGCTATTAGTGGATATTGGTGGTTATTTTATTAATAGTTATTAGTGGTTATTTTGTTGGTGGTTGTTATATTGGTGATTATTGGTGGTTATTATATTATTGGTTTTTATTATTATTTTAAATTATATTATGACTATTGGTGGCTAATTTATTATAAACTATTGTTGGATATTATAAGTTATATTGTCATAGGCTTTTGGTAGTTATTATATTGTAGGTTATTTTAAATTATTTTTCATTGGCTATTGTTGGTTATTCTAGGTTATTTTACCTTTGGTCATTATATTATATTTTAAATCATTTAAAATTGTTATACTTAGGTTAAAATAACTTATAATAACATAAAGTAAAATGACCTTGAATAACTTAAAGTATAATTTGAAATAACAATAACATAAAAATAAACTTATTTATTACGATAAATTATAATAGTGAATTATGTCAACTAATAGTGAAACACAATGTTTACATACTGATATTAAGTGAAATAACTTTAACTAGGGTGAAATTACTAAAGTGTAATGAACTTATTTCACTTTTAAGGTCCCACGATGATTTAGGTTCATGAACTACACCCCACTTTTGTACTAGTGAATGGTTTTTTATTTGCACAAGTTTAGACATTATTTACAAGGCAATAAATTTGTCTTTTACATAGATTTGCATAATCAATCAAATTTCTTAGTACATTTAACAAATGTATTGTCACAATCAGCCGATGAGTTGACACAATAAACATGTAAATGGGCACAATTAATAGAAGGTGTATAAGGCGAACAAGGTGGAATCAATATAATTAATGTAGGGAAATTGAGGATGTGGAGTAATCGAAAGATGAAATCTACAACATTCATTCATAATGATGACGTAAAATGCTTCCACATGGTTATACAAGGGACACATAAACTTTTAGTGATGGGCCATATTAATTTTGAGGATCATGTGTTAATTAAAAGACAACAAGTAGGTAAAAACATGATTGTGATGGGCGAGAAGTTCAAGGATGAAAACAAATGGGGTAATTGTTAAAAGCAAATTACATTTGTTATTAGAAGTTGTGCACGTTTTTAAAGTTATGGAGTTCATAACATCATGAGTGTAAAGAGTGTAATTGATAAACTATAGTTAATAGCAAAGGAAAAGGAAGCGCAAAGGAGTGAGCACAAACAAAAGTAGGAGGAGGAAGTGGAATTGTTGAAAAGAACAAAGTGTGAAGGCATGTTGAATATCCAGCCATTGGTTATAAGGTCATCATAACATTCATCATCATCTTCGGAATGTGCAGAAAGAAAAACCTACAATGAGAAGATGTAATTTGCGCAAATGATAATTCACAATATATATATAATTGGAACATCTATAGTTGAGTTTTTGGGTAAAAGCAAAAGAAGTTGGCATGCAAAAAAATAAACATGACCAAGAACTACATCAATAGATCTTGTGTTCATTGAAGAATTAAAAGAAGACAAAGTTGTGGAACAACACTTTATGGAATAAGAGATAGCATGGAAGGACATAAGGGAGGAAAATGTCATTAAAGTGGAAGTACACCTATCTACAAAAGTGCAAGTGGAAATACAATAATCCATAGAGGTGTAGGCAATAGCATAAGCACAATGAAAAGTGATGGAGATCGAAAGGTGTGAGTCGAAAGTTGTAGCAAAGAAAAGACATGAAATCCTAGATAGAGCTACACTTATGGAAAAATGTATTAAAATTCTAAATCCTGAGCAATTCATGTGGACACAGATGAAATAAAATATGATGAGCATGTTGAATGGATGGAAAATTATAAGGACATTGCTGATGAAGAAGATTGGGCTTCTAAAATTGGGCTTGTTCCTTTGTTCTTGATGGATTGGGAAGCACCAATGCTCAATGTCATGTTGGAATTTCTAAACACATTCTTGATCAAGGGTGTAGATATTTACTTTGGGCATAAAGATAAGGTGTATGTCATTAGTAAATAACTAGTTATAGATGCCTTTGGAGTTTATGCGAAAGGATATGTAGAAGAAAGGGCAAGTTAATAAATCACTAGCAGTTTAGGCATTGCAAAGTTGTAGACTTGCACTTGTAAATTCTTTTGCAAATTAGTGGAATACAAAAAGTCTAAATCTACCATATTTTGTCAGATATCATGCCATTATATTGTCATTTATCAGATGGAAAAGGTACAATATTTTAACAACAAAAATGTTATAACATTGATGAGAACAAAAAAAGGGCAAAAGGTAGATTGGGCATATATTATATTCAATAATTTTTGTAATGAACTAGATCGATGGTATAAGTGTCTAAAGGATAATAAGGGACATAAGAAAAATACCTATTAGTCTACCTTGGTATTGGTAAAATTCTTTCGATATATGTTTGTGCATCAAAAGGAAAATCCACATAAATGACCAACCAAGGTTTAAACAACTAGGCAGGAGATGTAAAAAACACTAGAAAACAAATAGAAGGTTGTAGCAAATTCTCCAAGACGTGTTCTTAAGAAGAAGAACATAGTTGAAGAAGGAGGAGCCTTAAACTCAAGAGTGAAAAGGGAATAGGAGAGCACAAATGTAAAGGCAAAAAAAATGATGAAAGGCAAAGTGGAACCATTTGTAATGCCAACAATGGTACGAGTAGTGCCAACAATTGTACATGTAGCTAAATAGACTGCACAAGTATCACATATGACATCTCCACAAGAAAGAAAATTGAGGGAGTAGAAGCAAGAGGTACCACAAATGACATCTCCGGAAAAGAAACAACTTAGGGCGTAGAAGTAGTGAATACCACATATCACATCTCCATAGGAGAGATAGCTAAGGGAGCAAAGCCAAGAAATTAAGAGGGAACATGACATAAGGTTTCTAGAGGGTGAGGAACATTTGTACTTTGATGATGATGTATATGAAAATTGGATGGAGCCACTACAAGTCCACAACATTTACAACATCATTTGTAACAACAACAATAATAACAATAACTAACATAAGAAGGTCTACATGCTATTGATTACAGACGGAGAAAGTGTAGACACAACCTTCTTTTGTAGTATTTAGACCATCGTAAATATAACTACCATGTAATAGACCAAGATCTATAAAAGGATTTCCATTTGAATTTGAGCTAGGGAGCAAATTGGTGCAAGAGATGGGACCATCTATGGAAAGGATTTTAAAATCCTGTGACATAAACAAGTACCAAAGTTTGTGGAGGAAGTAGTTGCAGAAGTAATGCAAGCACGAAAGGTAGATGAATTATTTTAGATTATGGAAATTATATGTCTAAATATGGAGAATTTGAATATGGAGGTGAATAGTCTAAAGAGTTGATTGGCCATAGGGGAGAAGGAGAAGGTAGTACTATAAAAGGAATTGGATAAGGAGAGGGAATTCCAAAAGGGGTATAAGCATAATGTGGAAGTCTAGAAGAAGAACAAGACAAAGACTGAGCATAAGACTAAAAGGTTCATTAAAAAACTTCAAGATGAAAATGAATAGTTAAAGGGTAGCACAACACGGTTAAAGTCATAGGATGAAAAATTGCATGATTTAAAGTAGAAGTTTCAAATTTGGAAAACCACAAAAAGGAAGTGGACAAGGGCATTGTTTCTTCATAAGCAACAAGAAAAGGCTTTCGCTAATCAGGTGAAAGCACTAAGGAAAAGAAGGAGAAGGAAAATGCTCTACCATATTTGGAATTGATGAATCTTAAAAATATATCTCTATTGCAATTTGAATAGTTTAGAAAAAAAGACAACAAAGGTAAAGAAAGAGAAGTTATTGGAGGAAAAGGAGTATCAAAAGAATTTACAGCACCTACAAGCATTGTTGGAGATGGCATAGGAATAAAAGAAGAATCTAAACCTAGTTGGAGTTAATAAAAGACTAAAGGATTATGAACATATGTTGTAGTATTATACCCTAATGAGGACAAAAAAAACAAGAAGGATTCTAAGGCAAATTTTGAGGAATGGTGGGAGGTTGCAAAGGAATATTTTAGTAAGGAGTTGGAGAAGAATCTAGATCAACATAGAGCTAATGAAAAAATATAAGGTACAAGTTGGAAACTTATCAAAATAATTTTTTAGATTTTATTTATAGTAATCTAACAAATACAAAGGTATCAGGCCAAGATGAGGAAGTTGAAGCAAGGCCCAATGGAATAACTTAGGAGGAAGAAATGCAAAATGATGAACCACATGACCTTAGAAGTGGAGTAGTTCAAAAGGTGGAGGTAAAGATAGAGAAACCACAATACTTCTAAGGAGGGGGTCAAGAAAAGAAAGAACCACAAAGAACTCAAGAACAAGGACATGTGGAGATTATTCCAACAATAGAACAAGAGGTATCTAAAATACAGCCCTTGGAACTAGAACCACAAACTGAGTTAATGGAGGAGGTCAAAATTACAAAAATGGGGATGCATGTCAAAACTATAAAGCCAAAAGTGGGTACAAAACCATTGGTTATCATACATGCTGAGATTACAAAGACTATCATAGAAGAGATAAGTGTTTAGAACATTGTAGAATACATTTATTTCATTTCTATCATGTTCCAAGGATTTTGGGGACAAAATCCAAAGTATAGATGGGGTAATGTTAAGGGGGTAGGATGATTACATGATTTGGATGAACAAGGGCTTTTATGACAAGGATTGCTCATGGAGCATTATAGGTTTGAATTTTGAATTATTGTTGGTTTTAGAACCATGATGATGTGACTTGGGACTACCCAAAAAGGGAAGATTTGGGGAAAAGGAGTTGTAGACACACAATTTGGAAGAAGTACAAATAGCTATAGGTACTTTATAGTAGAAAACCACATATCTGTTTTTGGATAAACCACAAAATTTATTTTGTTGCCTTGATTTCATTTCCACAAAACATGGAATTTTGGTGTAATTTGAATGGAGTTTTTTTCAATAAAACCAAGAAGTACAAATTTTTGCAATGATTTCCATGTCCATATTGTTGCATGAATTTTTTGTAGTATCAAACATGTAATGTACTAAATTATAAAATTTGTCTCTAGATTTTTCAACATTGTATTTTGAGGTGTAGATTTGGGTTATATGAAATAACCATGAATTTGGTGTTTTAATGAATCACAAAGTTGAATGTGTTTAGAATCAGGGCAAAATTTGTGAATTTGTGCATATTGTATCGCAAATTTGTTGTTACAATAGTGTGAAATAATTTTGCAAGGATTAAATTTCATTTCAACCAATAAGGCTCTGAGCTTTCTCAAGGGAAGGCTTTGTGTTCTCCCCACTTCCAAGTGCCCAAAAGAAAGTTCAAAGCTTCTTTTTGACAACATGTTGGGCACATGTCATGGAAAAAATGTCACATTTAAAAAACAAGTTTGCATAAAAAAAAGGACAATTTGTTGAAAAATAAAATTTTATTTCTACAAACATGGTACATAATAATGCCACTCCTTATGTGGGTGCACGTTTTAATGGACATTTTTACAACTATAAAACTATTTCTTAATTTCAAGGTAGCCTCATGTCTTTCATCGTTAGAAAAGCTTCTTCCACTTTTTGGTCACTTCATCGTCTATGAAAGCATAAATTATTACTTGTAATTCCTTTGTGTCTTTCCTTTTATACCATTGCCCCCTCACTATGATTACATCTCTGCCATGTCGTCTAGCTTGGAAGTAATGCATAAGATTGAATAACATATAGTAAGCACACTCACTAATCCCTATTTGCATCAAAGCTTGGGGCTTGATCCATGGCAAGCTCCAAAATAAGTCCATGACCTTCATCATCCCAAGTCTCCATGAAGTTTACTTTGAACCTTCAAAAGAACAAGGCCACTTATGTTTCCTTGTGCAATAATGGCCATAACTTGAGTGAACAAATTATCTTAGTTCAACACAAAGTAGGTTGTAATGTTTGAAATCCGATAGTTTTTTCCCTTTACATGTGGGTTGACAACAAAGTTGAAGAAGCTAATGTTGTGGACCATACGTGAAAGGGAACATATGGTACATTTTACCTTTAGTAGTTTTCTAATCCAATTTCATTGACTAAGTTATAATGACCACAAGTGTTCATGAAGTTGAATGGGCAATTCAAGTATTGTTTGAAATTTGTAAGGGGGTCTACTTCAAAAAAATGTTCATGATGTTGTCTATGGCATTGTCACCTTTTAAGACTCAAATGATGTCATTGAGGTTGATCATCACTAGTCTCTCTTCGATACCAAACAAAATCTCCTCATCATGGGCTTTTCCACCACATCGTTTATCCGTGACGTCCTTCCACTTTTTAAATATATTGCACACCAAATGGGCCTCCAATGAATCTTGCCTACCAAAGAACATAATGAATTTAGAATCCTTGGGCACTAACAATGTCATTATTGGGAATGCAGTGTCATCCTCGAGCTTCACATGGGGGACAAAGTCCTCTCCCCAAGGAGTCAATTCCTTTGAGATATCCCTGGTGAAGTTCACCAAGGAAATCTAGTGACTTTTTCAAGGAAATTCCTCGAGGAAATTCAATGATTATGATATCCCCAAGAAATTTCCTCAAAGAACTTCAATGGTTTAATGTCCCTAAGGAAGTTCCTTGGGGAAATCATAATGGATGATTTCCATGGAATAAAAAAGAGATGATCATGGGAAATATGGGTAAAATGTTGTTTACCCTCTCTTTTGTGCTTTTAGTCCTATGTTGTGTTTGTTAAGCCAAGTTTGCCATTCCAAATTGTTGGGGTGTGAGCTACAAGAACTTTCTAGAGCCTTGTCGACTTTGTTTGTCTTTTGAAGGTATCGAGGTTTTATCTAACCTTTTTTTCCCCTTGTCTTCTAGATCTCATTTCCCTTGCCTTTCAAAAAATCTCCTTTGATTGGTCGTTTAGTTCCCTTTGCCACATATGGCATAAAACAATTGGTCTTTGTGGTTGCAGACCTCTTCCCCTTTGATGGCACTTGACTTGGTTGCCTCACCTCTTCCACTTCCTCCTCCCCTTCCTCCATTTCAACTTCAAAGTAACATCTTCTACTCCCATTAGGCTTGTGAATAACTAGTGGATTTGTGGGTGGGCGTTGGTGGTGTTAGTAAGCCTGGTGTTTGTTGTGCTTGTGTTGTGTTTGTGGATATGTGGGGCATTCTTTCAACCACATCAAGATCAAAAGGTGGCTATGTGGAATGAATTAGAACTAACGCAAGTGGGTATATGGTTGTCGACCTCAAATTCCATTTGTTTACAAGCATAATTACCTTTAGAAAGCTTGTAGGTGTGTGTTGAATGGTGGGTTCAACGTGTTCTTTGCTAGCACTTACAACATTTGTTAATTCAATGACTACATTTTGTTTGTTGTTAGGCAAAGGCAATCTAATGAAAACTCCTTGAGGTGAATGGGGTGCTAGTTGGGGCATTGAGAAGGTTCTTAGTGGTTTTAGGAAGGAATGAATTACCAATTGGTCCAACAATTGAGGGTATAAATTTTATAAGGTGCTACATATTGTTATTTAGGTGTTCGTTTTGAACACCTTGCAGTGTGGGAACCTCCACATTAGGTACAACAATTGGTCATGACAAATGCCTTTAATTTCAAAATACTACAAGGATCACAACGCTTCCAACTTGAGTATCGATAAATTTGTGCAAGACCTCATTCACGACCTCAATGTTAACCATTTCCCCAACATACTTATAGGTGATGTGCTTGGGAATATTTTCAAGTACATCCAAAACCTTCTCCTTAACTATTTCAATTACTATCTCCCCAACCTTTTTCCTTAGCTGCCTCCTTGACGTTGTTCTCCTTAGCTGTTTCCCTAACATTTTTTTAATGTTTTTCCTAGCCTTTTCCTTGACGTTCCTTTCCTTAATTTCCTCCTTTGCTTTCCATTTCACTAGCTCCCCAAGTTCATTGGGAACCTCTTTAGCTTGTTTCTTCAAAAGAGTCTAGGCAACTTCCTTGCCAAGCTTCTTGGCAAGTTGCTCGAAAATGTGTCCAACGACTTTTTCAAGCCATGGAAACTCCTTAGCTATATAATCTTACCCAAGTGGACAAGCATTGTCCTTAGGCACCTATAATGTTTAGTTAGAAATAAAGGTTTTTTTTTCGTGTCCTCAGTCCCATGATTTTCCCTCTTGTCATTATTTGCTAGTGTGGATGTTGATAAGTGTTCATGCTACAACATTCAGCACATCAATATGCACATGCCTTGCAGATTAAATTCAGATGGGCTTAAAGGTTGGCAAGTATTTCCATCAACTTTAGCTACTACAATCATTCCAACTTGAACCACAATCATGATGGTGTCATCAACACCTTCATTAACGTCCACCATGACCATGTCTCTTGTTGGGGACCGAACAAGGCATTCATTTTGACATTTATTCCACCATCCATATCAACATTGATAGAGAGGTGTTCCCTGCTACCATTTTTTTTAACTCCCATGTCATGAAGATTCACATCCCATGTCATGAAGATTCACATCCTTGGGGGGAATTCTTGTCCAAATACGTGTACATCTAGAATTTTGATGACCTTGGGTTGTATATGAAAGCCCTCCCTAGAGGTTCATAATTGATCGGATGCAAAATTTGCAGTTTCCTAACCTTGCATATCAATTGCAATTGCATCATTGTTAGCTTCAACATCTTGCCCATCTTGACCCTAGTCAAAGTAATCAAAAATGTCATTGCTTGGAAGCCTAGTGATGACATTCTTCATTTTGCAACTTAAAATTCTTTAAAATTCTTCATTTAGCACCTTGTCATAACATTCTTTACCCGCGAATGTTTACCAAATTACACTGTTTACCAATTAAAATTCTATAAAATTCTTTAAAATTCTTGCTTCTTTGGGCTTCCATAACATTCTCGCACCAAGAATGTCATAACTATGCTTGGAAGCGAGCCTTGCACATTGGTTTAAATTTTCAAATAAGGTCATGTATGGGTTTATTTCAAGGTGAGATGGTGCAAAATGAAAATATTTGAGCCAAATGCATGGTGGTTATGGTGGGATCTTTGACTCACATGCATTATCGTCCATTTCCAAAACAAAATTGGAAATCACAAAAATGGTAGCGATGAAGGCAAGGATTTCTATTTGGTGAGTGTGTGAACATGAGCACGAGTAGGTAAAGAGGATCGATTTTTTTAAAAATCTTTTGTTGACACATGGCACATAATATTTGGTGATGTAAAGGAATATTTTACCGGGTGTACATGGATGAAAATAATTATGGATGAAAAAATAAAATGGATAAAAGGATAAAATGGATAAAAATGAACCAAAAAAATGAAGGAAACATGTTCACAACCAGAAGTTATGTGTCAATCCAAATTCTACCTATTCACAACTGAGAGGTATGTGTCAATCCAAATTCTACCTATTCACAACTGAGAGGTATGTGTCAATCCAAACACCAAATGTTCATCTCCAAGAGGTATGTGTTAATCAAAACACCATTTTTTCATCTCCAAGAGTTATGTGTCAATCGAATCACCACCTTTTCATCTCCAAGAAGTATGCGCCCATTAGGAATTGAAACAATATGAGGCCACACATTATCTATACCATTTCAACCTGTTTTTTATTTGAATTCAATCTTTCAAAACTCTTATGTATAAGGTCATTCTTGTTGCTTGAAGAATCAAAATGCATTCTTCCCCCCTCTCCACCCAAACTACCTAGCTCCATCTTTTCTCTATAATTACCACCCATTTGCAATTGCTAAACATCTATTTTACAATGGTAAAAAAAACATTTACAACAATGGTCACACCAAACACCTTGGAAACTATGATTGAATACACCTTAATTTCAATCATACTAGATAGAATATGTGAAATGATAAAAATGCCTTTGGAATTTCCAAGAGATCCCACCTTGCTAGACCCCCTCAATTAGTTGCTAAAAATCAAAACATAGGGACTAGAATGGAATTTATTTTTTGACAAAACAAATGAATGGGTGACATGGCATTGGGTGAATGCAAAGATAGACAAAGAAATTTTTGCATTACTCAAACAAATTGTAAACATTCTATAAGAGGATATGGAAGACTACCAATGGGTGATGTTTAAACATGCGAAAGATTTCTTCCAAGAACGAACAAGTTTGAAAAAGTTGGTTCCAAAACATTTCTTCACAAATTTATTAAAGGATTTGTCAATAGAGGACTTAGTAACCCTTGGAAACCTCCTATCAATATAATTTGTGGAACCTAGTATATGACTTTATGCAACTCTAGGCATGTGAGCTTGGGTACCACAAGATTCAAGGAATGACGTGTTAAAACAACCTATGAATCGTCAATTAAATGATAAGGACGATTCATTTAATGATAGTATAAAAAAAACGTCCCAACAACTAAATGAAAAACCAAAATAGAACTCTTTGTAGTAATTTGTGGTTCAATATATTTTTTGATACAAATTAGGGCTGAAGTTGAACATATAAGTTGCTTCTTGGAAAATCCAATAATTCATCCAAAATTATTGATTCCTTGAACTCCAAAGGACACATATATAGTACCCAATCGGTCCCTGGAATTCCAAATAATGCCTATAAAACCCACATATAATGATTGCATTATCATTACATTTCAAATAAATTTCTAACTCCATTATTTCACTCTCTATTGTTTGTTTACATTTTTGGTATCATCACTATCTTGTTGCATTTGATATACGTCTAATATAATATTACATGCCTATTATCTCAACAAAAATTTGATCCTCGCACCCAATATTATTAATTGGAGTACTTAATTGAGTCAATACAATTTTCCCCAAACAATGACAAATAGATCATTGATTATTAGCGAGCTACCATTCACAATTCAATATATGATTAAAAACACATTGTTACATTCAATTTTGGACACTATTTTTGAGCAAATAAAATGACCATGGTCAGTTCCTCAAGATGACAATCAATTTGACAGTAATGGACTAATAGAAATTAGGAAATGGGGGAATCTACAAAAAAACAAAATTGTTAACATAGATGAGTGGGTTGCCTAGCAGTGGGCAAACGAAAAGACGATTGTATGAGGTCTATTTATTGCTAAGAAAGGGCCAAGGCGAAACCCCTAATTAATAAAATATAATATAAACGACTATCATTGGGCAATGTTTAAACATGCGATGGAGTTCCTAAAACAACGTGCAAGCCTAAAAAAGCCACTTCTTGAACAATATTTTATTAGCTTTATGAAAGATTCATCAAACAAAGATGTAATCACCTTATTTGAATTATTAGCAACATCAATTAGAAACAAAA
>Ga0209208_10001341_pt1 | contig 34421 bp, 15 predicted proteins | sample S1TSphfallax_3_FD_187694 | JGI IMG/M metagenome (GOLD analysis project Ga0209208, IMG submission 187694) | Host-associated microbial communities from peat moss isolated from Minnesota, USA - S1T2_Fd - Sphagnum fallax MG (SPAdes) (version 2) | ecosystem: Host-associated > Plants > Peat moss >...
TTAACATTTAAATTGGAACTAATTCGATTGCAGGTCTTCATGACTTTACAGATAAATCTTGGCAAAATATCATAGGTATTGTATCTTGGCTTTTTATAGTCTTATTTGACTTTTTATTCTGTAAACAAGGGATTTGTATTTATAGAAATCTTGAGGCCAATTAAGAGAAAATCTTAAGACATTTTTGGTTTTTTTTTTGGCCTCAAGTTAATTGAATATTGATATTTAGAAAGTTAAGGATGTAAATTGTTGATGCCAAGAAGTTTGAACATGTTTTTAATGTCTCCTATGTTTTTTCTTTTTTTTTGTCTTGTTATCAAAATTCAACAAAATAGGGAAGATAAGAATGGGAAAAAAATGGAGACACTAAGTAAATAAATAGTAAGGTGTTATTTACCCACTAAAAAGTTATGTTTGAAAACAATCTAGACATGTTTCTTTTTTGGTTCTACATTGTTCTGTGCAAAAGTTACAAATGTTGAAGGTTTTCTCTTTATTTTGAGGGGTGGGGGGAAGGTGTTTTAATTTAAGATCATTTTCTGAATTTTGGTATTACTACCATATTCCCATGAAGTTCCTCAATTGTTCCCAATAACATTCCCAATGTGTTCATCAAGTTCATGTGTTTTGAGATCCAAAGGTGTGTAAATTTTATGAAACTTACTTTATGGGCTTCGAATGGCATAAGTGATGCAAAATGTAACATTATCCCCAAAACGGGAGAATGTTGCCCTAAAACCGAATTTCCTCCCACTTAAAAGTGAGATGTTATTGGGAACATATTAAGAACTTGGGAAACATCATAAAAAATATTATTTAAAACACACGGGAACAGAATGGGATCATAAATTTTTTTAAACTCTACCTTCATGCCCACCCCCAATTGTCTCATGCATTGTATGCATATTTTAGTCTTAAATATGGTTATTATCATTTTTCCCTTCCACAAAATACACCATACCTATTCATCAAATTTAGTTTTGTGTCAAAAGAATTCCAAAAACCTCAATATTTAAAAAATTCCTTAAGAATAAAAGTTGGTGCAACCCCATTATGTGGGCATATGAAATGAAGCCATTCAAATTGCAACTAACTTGATTTTCTTCTATTGTCCCACCTTTAATGATTCTGCTCATTTATACTCATAATTTATAGTTAAAATTAAATTTAGAATTTAAAGAAATTACATATTTTATTAAAATATTTATTCAATTCTAATTCTAATTTTTTTTATTTTTCAATTTTACTAATTTATTTTATGTTATTTCTGTAATGTTATTTTTGCTATTAGAATATTTCACCAATTATATGAAAGCAAAGGTATTTTAGTTTATTTCATTAATTAAACTTACATGAAATAACTACAACTAAATTTTAATTCTAAATTAAAATAATGATTTTTTAAATATATGTTATTTAATATATGCATGAAACAATCATCACAGAACAATTTTAACAAATAAGATATGTTAATACAAAAAAACTGAAAGTGCACTAACTTTTTCCTCTGTTTTTTAATTTTTTAAAAGCTAAGCCCTAAATTCTCTAAACCTACTCTGATACCTATCATATCATTTATATTTTTTTCCCTCTTGACTTATATTTATTAAAAATATTAATCCTTTTAGTCAAACTTTCACCTAACAAAATATATTGGCTCCTATGCATTCAACATTTCACCAAAATGAAAAAACTACAACTATTGATTCCAAATGTTTAATCCTGAGAACCTATACACAACGAATTTGTTGCTTATATCATCCCAACAATTTTTTATTATAAAATTTCAATATCCTTGTTTGATTACACAATGAAAATTTTGAATGAACTTAATCTTAAAAATAAGTCACATTTTGAAAATTTAAAATATTCTGAAATATTTGCAAAGGGTAATAAACCCTATTTATAAAAATTATAAATGCGAAACACTTCCACTTGCAATTGTGTCCTTTGAAATTGAAGGACAAAAGATTGGTGCTGAGCACCTCTAGATATATAATTTAATATAATACAAATAATTTATCAACATGTAATATATATACATTGAACATATCTTGGAAATCAATTTTGAGTTTTACTTAAAATATGAAAGATTTCTCAATATAAATCACTTTCTACTTAAATATAAATAATAACGTGTAACGTAAATCTTCATAAGTTGTAACATATAATTGCACAAATAAAAAATCAACAATGACATATATAAGATGATTTGTATATTAAATTCATAAAAAAAAGCTTTAGATTCAAAGTAAAATTTTCATAAATTTATAAAAAATCTATATAATATACAATATTTTTAAAAACTCATTAGATAATGTTATGTTTCCCAGAGAAAATCCACTACAAAAACCTTTAAAATAAACTAAAATATAGGGATCTAAAAGTTCTAAAGTGTTAAATAAATCATTTCATAAACTACTAATATCCAAATGGTCTTGATAAAGAATATTAGATATAAGATAACAACCCATGATGCACAATATTGAACATGTCATTTTATAATATCACTATATTGAAATGTTATATTTTCTAGAACACCCATTAGGAAAATTGTAGGATTAAAATAGGTTAATAGATAGATCTAAAAGTTATAAAATTAGGCACCTATAATTCAGATCAATAATTTTGAAATTATATATACATATACTTCCATATGCAAATACATGTAACTTTTCAATATAATATGGAAATGGTTTGTATAATACACCATGAAACATGTATATTTATGTGTGAAATTTTTATTTACATTTATACAAATAAATATGATAGCTAAATTAACAAAACAAAATATATACTTCAAACTAATTAAAGGTTTTCTAAATCCATGCTAAAATCTAGAAACCATGAGTACACTAGATTCTCCTACAAAACTTTTGAGCAATATTGCATATTTCACAAGCATAATATAATTCAATATAGAATGATTTATACAAATATTAAATTACATTATGTAAATATATGTTAAAAATATTAATTGATTATATATTTGATTTAATATAATATTCAATGTATTAACATGACCCATGAAATGATAATGATAAGATTTTATCACAAGATAAACTATAAATTTTCTAAAATTAATTATAAAATTTGGGAACTATGGGCAAACTAAATTCCTCTAGAAAACTACATTAGTGTTCAACATAACTCAAAACATTTTCTTTAACACAATTATATTATATATAATTCAATATAGAATGATACATACAAATATTAAATTACATTATGTAAATAAATGTTTAAAATATTAATTGACTATATATTTGATTTAATATAATATTAAATATATTAACATGACTCATGAAATGATAATGATGATATATTATCACAAGATAATTACAAATTTTCTAAACTTAACTAGCTTCAAGTATTTCCTGTCGCCCCTGCGGGGTTGGAACTCCTGCCATTGAGATCCATCATCAGAGATTCATTAGTAATTAATATGGACATCTTGGCATAACTTAACAAGCTTTTGGGGCAGACTAAACGAAATCCCAAAGGAACTTACAAAGCGGGAACTGCCAGTTTAAATATGCGCACCAACCTAAATCTTTTTCATTCTAGAACAATTAGAGGTCCTACTCAAAATGAATAGGCCTAATTTTAATGAATTATTTGCGGCCCTCAAAGGAGGATCATCGAAAGGTGTGGGATTCCAACTCGCAAAACCTGGGAACTTTGATGGGGTCTGAGATAGAAAGGTTGTGGATGCTTGGGTTGCGGAGATGGAAGATTACCTTCATGCCGCCAAGGTTGGGCGGCACTCATCCGTGGAACTTGCCTAATCTTATTTGAAGGGCTATGCCTCCACTTGGTGGAGGACGGTGAGGCAAAAGGAAGGGAAGACCCATGGCTACACATGGGAATTCTTCAAATAACACATTGAGTCGGAATTCTTTCCAAATAATTCTGACTACATCTCAAGGTGCAAACTTCGTGACCTTATGAACGCAACAAATGACAACTTGCGCCAATATGTGAGGGTGTATTCCGAACTCATGCTGGAGATCTGGCATATGCATGAGCTAAATCGTCTATGCCATTTTGTGATGGGACTTCCAACTTGGGGCCAGCGCAAGCTTGAGGAGAATTGGCCCGCCTCACTATCCAAGGCCATCATGAAAGTGGAAGGCTTTTTGCATGTGGGACGGGGTGAAAAGTTCGGGTTCAAGAAGGATAGCAAGTTCTCTCACAAGAAGGCACGCCATTGACACGTTCCTAACACCTTGAAGGATTCAAATGTGAGTCCCGAATAGAAAACAGTGGAAAGACAAGGAATCGGGGCACGCTCTTTAATTCGTAGCACTTGAAAGGGTAAAGGGGCATGCTAGAACTCCAGAATGGGACTAGGAAGAATTGACAAGCTTCAATTACTCACATGGACTTGCACAAAACCAACACAAGGTGGCTAGTGCATAGTTGAAACACTTTTAGTGTTAGGACGAGCCACGGGCAAACTTGGACTCACAAAACTCACCACGGCCCGGACTTGGGAGAAGCCACCACCTTCCCCCTTATATTATACTTTGTGCTTCTCCACGGGGGCCACATCCAAATGACATTTTGTCCCGGGATTCCCAAGTGGGAGTCCCAAAATTCTCAAACTTAGGACTCTCGCGGTTTTGGGGGCCCATAACTTTCTCTGCTGGCCTTCGATTGAGATGAGGTTTTAAACAAAGTTATAGTCCTCGTCAAGAGCTTTCCAATGGTATGTGCCATGTCACCTTCACGCAAGGGAATCTAGTTGATTCCCAATTTTTAATAGTTAGGAGTCAAAGTGCCAATTTGACTCCCGACCCTTCTTTTGACCATGACTTGTGTTTCAAATATCCAAATGGGTCATGCAAGCCCATTTCATACATCCATGTTCTAGGAGCTTTCTAAGGATATAAGGAACACCTCAATCCAATGAGTTATGACCCTTGGAATCACTTTCTAAAAATTTAGGAGTCCACCGGGACTCTAACTCCCAAACTGAATCTTGTGAGTCCGAGTTTGCCCGTGACTTGTCTTAGCACCAAGTTCGCTCCAACTATGTATTAACCACCTTGTGTTAGTTTTTTGTAGGTCCGTGTGAGTAGTTGAAGCTTGTGATTTCTTCCTAATCGCATCTCGGAGCTCCAGCACGCCCCTTTACCCTTCGAAAATGTTGCGAGTCAAGGAGCATGCCCTGACTCCTTACCTTTCCGTTGTTTTTTGTTTCGAATTCACATTTGAATCCTTCAATGAGTCAGGAACGCATCAAAATGACTCTAGAAAAACATTTTAATACAAGCCAATCTTATTAGAATTCATAAACGGTCATAAAGGTTCAATGAGAAGCCTTGTTCATATTTCTTTCAATTTGTAGAAGGCTAGTTTGATTTACTATAGTTAACATATGAGCTAGTGGAGTGCTTTCAGCTGTTAATTTTCTCGGCAGTGTGAACAATTGCTCCTATTCAAATTTTTAAAGATTTGCTGACCATTTTTGTGATACACGTTTCTGCAAGTTTAAAAGTTTTCTATGTTCAAAAACTCTTTCCATGGGAACATAGAAATATAGCGCGACCTCCCCCACCACCCCCCCTCCGCCCTATGAAGGGAAGAAGCAACCTGGATGCAATCGGCGTGATGTTACTACTGTTGCAGGATTTGCTCGGGATTTGATTGAGTGCAATGGAGGACATACATATGTCGGTATGCTAGGGTTTGTAGTCCCAGAATCTTGCTCAAGCGTTCCATAACTATCTATGTTGTAGTCCTCTTTTTAGTTGGATGAGCTCGATTCCACTTTCAATGTCGGAAATTTGTCAGTATCCACTATGTCTACGATGACGTTTCTGCAATCGGTGTTGCAGGATTTGATTGAGTAAAATGGAGGACATTTGGTTATGGAAATCACAAGGCTTGACATGCACTTCTGGCTCTAGAGCGTGAGCTCTTTGTCTTTGTGCAACTGCCTACAATTGGTGTTCATTTGGCCTTGTCGTCTCCCTACTCTCATCTCTCTCTCTTCAAATCAGCTCCGATTTCCTGGATTGATTGCATCACAAGCATGAAACTGCTACAGTCTGCAGGGGGGAAGATGGATGCTGGAATTAAAATGAAGTGATGCTGCCATTCCAAACTAGCTTAGGGACAGCATTGATGTCGAGCCGGGTGTTTGATTATGATCGTAGCACATATGTTCTGGAGAGCCTCAAGCTTGATGTTGAGGGTCTCGAGAACCCCAGCCTCACAGAGTCACCTCGCATTGGGAGTTTCAAGGTACTTGGAAAAGGGGGTTTTGGCTCCATCTTCGTGGGCACCATTTCCAAATGCACAGTGCCATTGTTCAACACAAATTTTAAGTTCCAGCTCTTGGGGCTTTACCATGGTGTCCTTCTGGCACAACCAAGAAAGCACACACTTGTAGTGGAGAAAGAAAATGTCACACCTATCACTGTGGCAGTGAAGAGAATAGATGGGGAGCCTGAGCATCTGCTTAATCTCACAAGAGAAGCAAGTAACCTCAAAGTATTGTGGGGCCACAGAAACTTTGTCACTATTTATGGAGCAACGCAAAGTCATGACCTGGGTTGTCTGTGTCTTGTAATGGACTTGATCCACGGTTGCAATCTCAACCAATTTCTGCGGACATGTGGGACTGCTGTCTTCAAGGACTGGGACAGCGAAAGTGAAAGCCTGTGTGGGCTTTGGAGGTCAAATGAAATTTCATGGTGGATGGAGAAGCTGAGACTGTTCAGAGAGATTGTCATTGCTTTGATTGTGTGTCACAAAGAGCAAGTGTACCATGGGGACTTGAAAGGCACAAACATTCTGCTTGACAGGTGCCTTGTTCCTAAGATGGTAGACTTTGGGATGAGCTTCCGTCACACAGACATTCCATACCTCCAAAGCTTGGGTGGATCCCTGTTCTGGGCAGCACCAGAGGTCATTGATGGACATGAAGATGGGACCATTCCCAATGAAGTTGTGGCCAACCCCTACCCATCTGATGTATACTCCTTAGGGATGGTTCTAACTGAGATTATGCTTGATGGTGAGATTCCAGAAAGTCTCACAGTTGAGAACTTCATAGCAGATAAGTGTTCAGGAGGGTGCCCAATCTCTTTGGATGATGTGAATACTGTTGATCCTTTGTTCAATGAGAGAGTTGTAGATAGGCTCAAAATCTTGATAGACAAATGTTGTGAGGCTGACAGACAGAACAGAATTTCCCTTGGGGAATGCCTCTCCAAGCTGGATGAAATCTATTCATGTCTTTCCTCCTCCTTCAGCCCCAGTCCTGCTTCCACTCAGTATGAGAAGATGGACCATCTCTTTTCAAAAACCACAGCATATGTGGACATGGTTTGTAGATTCAAGGAGCGGTTTCCTCATGTGGGTGATTACATGCTGTTCAATCCATCAAAGAACATGGTCATGGATGAACAGGAGAATCTGTTGGTGCACTATTTTTGCAAATTGGATTATGCTGAGGGAGTTGAGTACATTTTAGAGAAGAGTGCATGGGACTTTCGACCAGATAGGGATCTTCCATACCTGTCCCTTCTTTGTGTGACTGAGGAGAGTCTCAGGACCCTAAAGTATCTTGCTGCATCTTGGCCACAGATGATAAAGAAGCAACTTCTCCTCCTTCACAAGGCTTGTTTGTGCAACAACCAAGAGGTTTGTCAATTTCTGCTCTTGGATGTAGGGATGGACTTTGATACCTGGGAAGTCCAGACCGTATACAGTATAAAATCACAGTTCAGGATGGAGAAACCAATTCATAAGCTGGCTGCAAGAGGCAAGACTGAGATGGTGAGACTGATACTTGCTAACTGGGAAGTAGACCCTGATTATGTCAACACTGTGGTTCCAGGAATTTATCAGACCCCACTGTACTATGCGATTCGAGGGGATCATGTAGAGACCATGAACTTCCTTTTAGAGAGAGGAGGTGCTCTTGAAAGGCAGACTGTCCATCTTGATGTTTCAATTAGTTGCTCTCAAATTTTTGAATTTTTGGACAGTTTGTTTCCTTTGGCAATCAAGGAAGGATGCCTGCAAGTTTTTCTTGAGCTTTCTGATAGAAGATGGAGATTGTGTGATCCTCAGCTTAAATTTGCAGATCCAGGCAGTATACATATAAGGTGTCTAAAGGAGCACATTAAAAATGTGGCACACTTAAGTCCAAGCATCACTCCTTTGAGAGCAGCATGCCAAAAAGGGAGTGAAGGCGCTCTAAAATCTTTCCTCCATCTGCTGGTGCATGTCACTAAGGATACAAGAGATATTTTGCGTTTGCTTCTAAGCTACATTGCTATTCATGGTAGCAAAGAAATGCTTGACCTTCTTCTTCAAAAGCACGGTTTTGATGTAGAGGTGGAACTCAACACATATTATGTTCAGCAGCTCTTGCTTGATGAAGCTTCTTGTAGTAATGTGCAAGACAAAACATGGCTGCATAGAGACACTCTGCTAAAGGAAAACCTGGTCACATATGGTGGTAACTATGTGTCATTAGAGAAAATTGCCCGGTGGAGTAATAACAAGGAGATTTCAGACCACTTGGTCGACATGAAGCTGCAGCCAGAAGTTGTTGGGAGTGCCAATCAACCCCAAGCCACTGGGTTAGGATCCCAGTCAAAGCAGCTTCATCACAAGAAAATTGTGAGTGAAGGAGAAGCTTATGCACATATAATCCTGTCTGGCTTTGAAACAGGATCAGCTCCTGAGAAAGTGATAAGCATTCATCATGAGATTGATTTTCCTTATCAACTTGCATATGAATGTTGCAAAATGGGTTACTTGGGGATTCTACAGTTTCTTGAAGATTGTGGATTGAACTTAAGACCCAACCCGAGACTAGCATGGGATCTACACATAACTGCTGTTGAACATGGCCATGTAGGTATTGTAGAATTTCTTTTTAAAAGAGGGTTTTCAGTAAATTCATATGCTGGCGATAGGTGTATCTCACCTCTTCAGCGTGCTTGTGAATCACCTCATATGGACCCCCGAAAAAGGAAGGAAATGGTTCTTTTTCTGCTGGAAGCAGGTGCTGATCCAAATTATACAGACCAGGGTGGGTATACGGCAATGGACATTGCAGCTGGGATGGAAAGCAAGGGTTCCAGAGAAGTGGTTCAGCTCTTGATAGAAGCTGGCTTTGATCTTGGAAAGTTGAATCGTTGGGGTGAGGATTACTTGGCTTTGGTAGCCAGAATGTGATGCAAAAGAGACCAACTCCGTGATGCTGAAATCAGGGGGTGATCCAAATTATATGGACAAGGGTGGCTACACACCAATGGACACTGTAAGTGGGTTGGCAAGCAAGAGTTCCAGAGAAATGGTCAGGCTCCTTTTAGAGGCTAGCTTCAACCTTGGATAGAGGAAATGTTGTGGTGAGGTTTATTTGATTTTGTGTAACCAGAATGAGACCAGCTCCATGATGAAATGTAATACATGGTCAGACTACAATTGTCCACAAGGTTTTTACAATGGAATTGCTAAACACACTATTTCAAACTACATAGTTGGAGTAATTGAAAGGGTGATTACTATGTGATTATGACCTGCACTATGTGTGATAATCTATGCCTTAGGCTTTGATACTTGCTTGTACAGGGGCTAGCTAAAATGAATATAGCTTACCCTCACAAGCTTGCTGCAGATTAAATGTTCATACTATTAACTGTTTTTTATCAGCTGTGTTTCTCCAGTGCTGGCCAGAATCATGACTAGTCTTCCCACTGCTTCCAGATGTGTGAGAGAAACTGATGTAAAATTTTGTATAATTGTTTGGGCAGGTTATTGTATACTCATGATGAAGGCAGTGTGGAGTAATGGCAGTGACATGGCACCTAGTCACTGCCATTCATGGCAAACATGATGGACTGTTTCTTTTTTGAGAGACTTGTATGGTGACAACTATACTTATTCTTGTCATGTTTGTTTTGGTTTTGCTTGAATTGATAGAATGGTTACCTTCAAGGTGTTGTGGAGTTGAGCCTGCAATGCCATTTGTCTGCATTAGGTGTGATCGAAGAAACTGAGGCCCTGTACTTGCACAACACCAGGCTTTTGGGTTTGGTAAGTTGTTTCAGATCAGTCATCTGTGGTTTAAGTTCAAGCAATGATAGATCCCCAATAGATCTAGAGTTTGTTTGTGGTTGTGTGACCAGTCATGGGGTAAGCAAAATAAGTGGAGACTGTTTGTGATGTGGGGTTTCTGATTTCCATTGACAAAAGTTTGCTTGGAACTGTGTGTATGAGTGATGGTGTACTCTTGGCCTGGTTGTGTTTGTTGCACATTTGATCAATATCAGTGGGAAACTAAGGCATATATAGCAATGGAGACATGGAATGGAAGAGGGGAGGGTGGGGAGGGGGTGAGACTTCTGAATGTTTGGGGTGCTTACTGTGGAGAGGATCAAAGGATGGATCTGGGGGGATGACAATTTTTCAGCTGGCTGGAATTTTTGGAGGTCTATTTTTTCTAGAGCTGAGGAGTGGGGTTATAGAACAAGACAGGAGTGATGGGAAGCATGGAGATGAATTCTGATCAGGAGGATAGGAGGTATAGCTGTTGAAGACCAAGATCAGTTTGTAGCTAGTTTTGAGTTTCTCTCCACTGCACAACTCTGAGTCCACAGAGTGATTTTGGTTTGCTGAAGGCATTTGTATCAAGGGATATGTTGGCTCTTTTCTCACATACTGATTGCAGAGAGGATGAGTGAGGTTTTATGGAATGGTAGCTGAACTGAGTGATGAGATGGGACTGCATTAATGTGTATCTCACAACCAGACTCAGATTCATGGAGGATTAGCATTTGTAGCACAAAAGAACTGCAACACACTCTGCATGTAGCATCCAGAAAAAGGGATAGCTCCTTTTTTGGTTACAGTTAACTGTCAAAAGAAGTCTCAGGTTTGAAAGAAGGTTGCTGGATGAGCACAATTTGTAACTGTGATACATTTGCAGTGGTGGAGAAATTGGGTGTTTGAAATGATCTGGTGATAGCCTAGCCTAGTTCAATTTAGCTGTAATGAGAAAGATGGTCAATTATATACATGGTTCTTTACTGTACTGAGCAGGGAGGGCTTGTAAAATGTTTTTTGACATGTTACTCCTTACAATTTTCAAAACCATTTATGAAGTACTCATGTACTTCTTGCAATATTTTTTAAGACATAAATACATATACAGGTAATGGAACAAAAGTACATAAAATTTACAATTGTGCAAATAAAAATTGTTGATGTGGAGGCATATTTCCTTTTTCTCAAAGGAAGCTTAAAACTTTCTTCTAATAATTCTTTACAGTTAACTCCAACTTCAATTAATTTAGTCATATTAGAAAGAGCTTTACAATCAAGTCCAGGGTTATTCTTGATAATAAAAGTCAACCTCTTAAGATTCTATGATTGAATTTTAAATGTTAATATGTTTGTCAATATACCAACAAGCGAAAAATATATCATTTCTGAACTTATTTATGGTCCTATAATGCCAATGTTTTGTCAGACAAGGAGATCAGTAACCTGTCAGTGGAAAACAAAAACTGATGCTTGTTCCGCCCCCCTGTAGTGACTACTAGAGTCTCTTCCACATCCATCTATAAAATCAGCAAAACAACAGTTTTAAATTGACAAATTCCATTGCAGGTTAATTTTGTTACTTATCATTTCAAAAAATCCAAGAAATTTTTTACTTGAAATGATCCACCTCCAACTCAACACAAAGGTTGTAGATGTTAATAACATTCCAAGAGCACAAGCAATAGAGAATTTTGATATATTGTTCAAACACCTGCAATACCCTTATCATAGCCAATGAATCAAGGAATCAAGGACTTTATTGGCCCAGGACTTAACATCAATATTGTGAGCCGTTTTTGCAAGATATTTTGATAAACTTGACAACAAGGCATCAAGGAATAAAACACTTCTTTTCATTTTCACTACAAATTCTCCCAACTCAGTTTTCAAAATCCTCTTTATTAGGCTATCAACAGTGAAGTCATTCTCCAAAATTTCATGAAATTTCAAACCCATAAAATTCAGTGCATTCAAAGCATCATTTAGCAAGCAATGGCCAAATGACTTAATCAAACACATACTACAATCACTAGAGAAAGAAAAATCACACTAGTTTCAATAACATTCCATTTTATAGAAGGGGGAACAAGCCCAATAACTTTGATTGATGTTTGTCAAATTGTAGCACAAAACAACGGCCTCCTAAAAGTGTCCTGCTTTTTTAAAGAAAACAATCCTATTTCTAAACTTGCAAAAAGTAACATAATGATTCATGCATGGTACATAATGAAATAATGCAAATTGCCAACAACTATTGAACAGTGCACATAACACAGCTACAAGAAACAGAATAGAGTATCAACTTCACTCCTTCCTCATTGAAGAACAATCAGTCCATACTTTTCTAACAACCATTCAATATTTTTGCCTATGCTTGACATACCATTATTTATAGCCTCAAACAAGCCAATGTGAAATGTTTCAATTCCCCATCAATCCCAATTTTTTTTGACAAGAAGACCAAAAGCAACATGAACACCTTTTAACATCCACAGGTTAAGACTTCTTGTGGCAAACATACAGTCTATTCATGCATAAAAAACAGGGAGCAATTTTCTACTGTATGTTGAGGGAGCATTATCTTCAGTAAAATTTCTGCCTTGACAGAGGATGGCACATTACCACCTGTAAAGCCATACCACACACAAGGCCTTGTCAAGGGCACTCTTGGACACAACAACATACAAACATGTTACAAGAGTGCAGTGGCACAAAAGATGGGATTGGAAATAAACTGAAGAGTATGTCAACTGGATGTTGATGAGGAACTAATATCCAAGTGTGCCACTGCCCATGGAAGCACTCTCTCTATGTGCTCATATGAAAACACTATGGTCTTGTCAAGTGGTCCTTTTTTAGTCCACGTACAAGGCACAATGGACAGGTCTTCTTGGGCCTGCCTTACCTAATCGTTGTTCAAAATCTATATGCCCATTGTTCAAGGCAAGGAGCCACCTAAGAACAAAGTTCTTCTTAGTGTATCTCTTCACCAGGGAATGGCAATTTTTCACAACTGTCAAGAACTTCTCGAGAGAAACCACGTAGACTTCTGCACTGAATCTTTGTGGATCTCTCTTTTGTTGATCCTCAATGTGATTGATGGCACCAGCTACGGCAGTCGCTTTTTCTATGAGAGCGTCACATTTCTCCTTACAATGCTTCACCGATAGACCCAAAGTAACCAAGGAATCGACTACTTGCCCTATGTTATGCGTGAGGATGCCTATCGTAAGATGAAGTGCGGTAGACGCAAGCAGCTCCTCACCCATGATGATTTCAAACCTCAAGTCACACAAACAAACGTCTCTTTTGGAACTTTTCAATCCTTTTGTGACCTGTGCAAGTTGCAAAGTCCCAATCAGATTCCATAAGCCATCTCTCGAGTCTCAACACGATGAACCCACAAATACATATAACAAGTCCTTGTAGAGTGGATCAGTGAGTCTCAAAGAATAGCACGGTACCGACAGTGTTGAAGAACAGAAAAAGTACCGATATTGTTGAAAATAGAAAAGTCCCGATACAGATCAGCTGCCAACTCGCTTGACAAACCTCACTCCACACCTGCGCTTAAGCACAAAGTGAGCTTGGGGGATATAGACCAGGACAAGTGAGATTCACCCAGGCCAAGAGAGAGTACTCAAAGACCCTCCCCAGGTTGAATTTTCTACTTTACCTTCCGAAATCTGGAACGCCCACTACAGCCTCTCAACTGGGCGTTCCGAAATTTCGAACGGTACAGTTTTGACTTTCTTTATTTGAAAAAAATCTTCTCTTTTATCTTCATCCATTTCCTTTTTTCTTATCTTTTTTCTTTTCCTTTTTCTTTTTTCGTTATTTTTCATTCTCTTCTTCATCATTTTTTTTTACTTCGTTATCTCTCTACACTGAATTTTCTGAAAACAAAGTCATGGATTAGAGATCTCTCTGCCCTAATTTTCTAAAAACGAAGTTATGAACAAAAGATCTCTTCACCTTAATTTTCTGAAATCAAAATTATGAATTTCAATTAGGTTTATGGATCAACTACAAAATTCCAAAATGTCAAGAATAAGAAATGTGTGATTGACATGAAACTGAGCGAATCTATGAAATTGCAAAAGATAACAATGTCAATGTTTGAGCTAAAAAAGAAGTTCCAAAAAGCTTCAAAGGTATCAAAACACATATCAACTATGAATCTATGACATAGTAATCTGCAAATGTTTCAAAGAGACTTGCTCAAAATCATCTTGAAGAAGATCATGATTTCACTAAGAAGCTCAAAACCATCTATTGAAAAAATCAAATGTTATGTACTATGAATCTACAATCTACAATGTGTCGTATGAGCCATCAGAAGTTGAGAATCATCCTAAAACAAAATCAAATTGTTCTATGCGCTACATCTCCTACCACACCAGAAAGGGCATCACGATCAACCACATAATTAATTATGATTGGACAATTTTGAAGATGACTAATTAAATGTCTTGATGTTGCATGTGACATTGCATGTGATGTTGTGTGCCCTAACATTGGTTGTGATGTTTTGTTGACATTGACATTCTTTACTACCTGCCAACCATAGATGGAATCAAGTTGTTGTCTATGGTTGGGAAGCTGCACATCAAACAAATAATCCCAAAACTCGAGGTCATCATCATAATCAACACTAAAGTGGTTTGATTGTTGACCCTATGATCGTTGGACATGTGCCATGGTATTATCCCAAATTATAACATCAAAACTAGAAACTCTTGAAATTGGAATAGACACATGCACAATAAGAAAACAACCATTGACACCAAGGTCATTATGAGCAACATTAGCAATGACACTCACATGAGCAATACCTCAAACAACGCCCGTACCTCCTTCACCAACAAGAACACTACTATTAACATAATGATGTTGAATCTCATCTTTAGCATTAACCTCCTACATGAAACAAAAAAAATAGTAAGAAATTATGGGAAATATTAAAAACCTAAAAAATAGAAAAATAACATCACCATCAAATACTATGGCATGAATAGAACACCATGACCAACGATAATTCAACTTCTTGCACAAGACAGAAAAACAATCAAAAGTCAATTGAATTTTTTTTTTTTTTAAAAGACAACAAAATCATTGAATGAAAAGATGTCCAATACTTACCTTTGTCTTTTCAAATGCAACCTTTTCATCATTAAATATTTCATCATATTGAAGAAGTTAATTGCCCTTCATTTCACCACTAATAGTGCGTTCCAAAGTTGTATCTCTTAATTTGTTGTTGATATGGTTATACTTGCAAAGATAATAAAAAAAACATTAAAAAATATTCTACCCAAAATTTCCAAACCCTATTTTTGTATGACACAACTTTCAAAACCCTAATACTAAAGTTTTCAAAACCTACAACCATAATGTTATCTGCCCTAATTTTTTAGACCCTAATTCTTACAAGTTTACACAAACCAACTACAATATGTCATGTATGTAACAATTGCATCAAAACAAGGAAATAACAATAAAAAACAAAAAATAGAAAGAACAACAAGAAAAATAACAACATGAAACCAAATTCAAAGCAAGGAAAAAATTGGAGTTCCAAAAACTTACTTTCCATAAAAAATTGGATCTTGATGTCAAGTGACCTCCATACCATACTTTCAAAGGACAAGTGCTTCTTCCATCCTTGTAATGCCAACCCCTCTCCTAGTTTTGTTCAACATCACCTTTTGTTTCAATTAAGGAAAATCACAAGTCAAATTGTCCACAATCAACAATAGTTGGTTCCAACCAACTAGAATTATCATGAACCATATGTCATCATGTTTCTTCCACTTAGGTCTGGGCCATAAAAACAAAAGGCGAGGACTTGGTTTATCATCTAGTCATTCCATGGGATGCCAACAAACTAGTTTGTTGAAAGTTGTGATGACATCTTCCACGAGGTAATCAACAAAAGGTTTGTGACAATATGCCAAACATGTTGTCACATCAATTCTCCATTTTTTAGAAACACCTTGGCAAAACCTAAGAACCAATCCAATAGGTAGGGAAACTAAAAATAACTCCTCAAAATACATTTTTTTGAAGTTTAAAACACCCCTTGATTAAAAAATTCCTTATACAAAAGTAGCCAAACTTCAAATTTAATCCAAATGGAGAGGTGGGTTAACAAATTGGTTAACAAAGCATGTTCCGCTCTTCTTAAATTGAAAGCACATTAGACTTTCGAATAATCCTTTTAAATCCAACATTGAACACATGTAATGTAGCTTCATCACTGAAAACCTTGACATGATGATACCTAACATTAATAAAAATATTGAATGGCACTACAGGGGCGATACATGTTTCAATAACACATTGATTATTGATACGCTCCCAACTCCTTGAAGGACTCCAATGTGAGTCCCAAACAGGAAACAACAGAAGAGCAAGAAGTCTAGGCGCGTTCCTTAGCTCGTAGCACTTTGGAGGGGTAGAGGGGCGTGCTAGAGTTCTGGGATGGGACTAGGACGAATTGACAAGCTTCACTTATTCACATGGGCCTGCACAAAATCAACACAAAGTGGTTAGTGCATAATTGGAACACTTTTGGTGCTAGGATGAGCCACAAGCAACTTAAACTCACAAGACTCACCACGACCTGGACTTGGGGGAAGCCACCACCTTCCCCCTTATAGTATACTCTGTGGCTACCCATGGGGCCCACATCCAAATGGCATTTTGTCTCAGGACTCCCAAATGGGAGTCCCAAAATTGCCAAGGTTGGACGTCTTGTGACTTTAGGGCGCCTTAACTTTACGTGCAGACCTTGGATTCAAATGAGGTTTAAAGCACAGTTGTAGCCTTTGTCGAGATCTTTCCAACGGTATGTTGCACGCCATCTACACACACAGAAATCGAGTCAATTCTTGACTTTTAGTGGTCGAGAGTCAAATTGCCAATTTGACTCTCATCCCTTCTTTTGGTCATAACTTGTGTTTCAAATGTCCAAATGGGCAATGCGAGCCCATTTTAAACATCTATGTTTCAATAGCTTTTCCAATAATATAGAAAACTCCTCAATCCATTGTGTTTTGACCTCTGCAATCGCTCTCTGAATATTTAAAAATTCATTGGGACTTCAACTCCCAAAGTGGGAGTTCCTTTGGGAGTGTGAGGGCCTATTCCCTCACACTCTCTTGCACTCCCAAAAGCATGCGACATGACTCCCGGGCTTCCCTCTTGGCCCACAACCTTGCAAGTCCCTTTTGCCTTGGTCACGAGCCCAAGGCTAAGGTTACGACATGCATCTTTGATAATGAAAACTTAATTTCAACTTGGGAATTAATTGAAAACAAAATATTATGATTGGAAATGAATAATGATTTTATGCACAATTAAACTAGAACTTTTGACTATAATTTCCATATCTAATATCCGAATCCTTAAAATTACTAGGTGTACACTTGAAACCTTTAATGAGTGGATCTTTAATAAAAAAAACTTAATTTATTCTTTCATCAAGTACCTTCATGAAGATGGCGTCAGCATTTGCTACCCTTTCACACATGTTTTGGCCCACATGTTCAATTCATGTAAGCAACACAAAAATCTTATACCTTAGATCAAAAAGCTAACTTGCTTTTATAAGCACCCATTTAATGAGTATGGGCATACATTTTTGCCATGTCAATATAAGCGCAAATCAATTTTTTCTTGTATTATTTGTTGGCTAGACAATGACTTATTTCTACTATAATACAATTAATTAAAATTCATGAGTTCAAGTGGAAGTGGTAAGTACATGGCTAGATATAAGTATTAAACATTGAAAATACATAGTTGCATTACCTTTTATGGCTTTCTTGGATCTAAACTTGAAATTGCAGACCATAAAAACTTTGGAATTAACATTTGCTTAAAGCTTTTGACTAACTTCAAGCATACATGAAGTTTGTTAAGTTGCCAAAAAAGAAATAAACTTCAAAAGATCTGAAAATAAACTAGGTTGAAGAGGATGTTTATGATTTACAAAATCCAAAAAACATGAAGAGATAGATAGACTATAATGTGCTTCAAACTATATGTGATGAGTTGCAACTTACACATGTGCCCATTGTTGTTTTAATAGAACATGTATGTATGTGTAATTATCTAACGAACTCCACCTTACACATCGCCTCTCCCATTGGTGCATTCCAACCTTTTTAACATTTAACTTTAATCTTTGAACTTTGGACTTAGCATTCAGGTCACATGATGCTTCATACAACCTTAAGGAGAAAAAAAATCTACAATGGTGACGAAAATTTTAAAACATTATGCAGTATGCCACATTACATAAATGTTTAAAATTATAAAAAGTTCCAAAGCATAATAGATATAGGTCCATTTGATTATGAATGTAAGTGAACAAGTTCGAAACATGTGTTAAATGTTGCCAATATTTCACTATGTGGTCATTCTTTCTACATCTTACATGTAGATTTCAGCTGCATCAATGCAACTTGTCCCTTCACCTCCCTAAATAACCTTTGATCACTTAGGAACTTCTAGGTGTACAACAAGGATGTTCTAGCAACGAGAAGGTGGTGTTGAGACGACCCTTACTGACGCGCCCCCAAGTTCCTTGTTAGACTCAAAAGAGTCCAACTATGTCAAGAAGCGGAAGTAGTTGGAACTTGGTGCCGCTCCCAGATTCCAGCACTAAAGGGGGTGAGAGGGGCGTGCTGAAAGCTTCGGGATTAGACTAAGAAGAGGGACAAGCTACTTAGTTATTCGGTCCTACATCCAAAACCAACCAACAAGTTAGTTAGAACTCATTATGCACACTTTTGGTGTTGGCACAAGCCACGGACAACCTTGGACTCACTTGACTCACCACGGTCTGGACTCGGGGGAAGCCACCACCTTCCCCCATATAGTATTCTTTGCGTTGCTCTGCGGCATCCGCATCCAAATGGCTTTTATTCCCGGGACTCCTAAGGAGGAGTCCCGAAATTGTCCCGATTTGGACTCCCATGACTTTGGGAGCTCATAACTCCTGGCTCAGACCTCGGATTGGGACGAGGTCTGAAGCAACCTTGTAGCTCTGCTTAAGATCTTTCCAATGGTGTGTCGCACTCCATCTGCACACATCGGGGTCGGGTCGATTCTCAACTTTTTGTGGTCGGGAGTCAAATTGCCAGTTTGACTCCATGCCCTTTTTTTAACCATAACTTGTGCTGAAAATGTCCGAATGGCTCATGCGAGGCCATCTTCGACATCTAAACTTCAAGGCATTTCCAACGGTATAAAGAATACTTCAAAGCAAGGTGTTTTGACCTCTGCAATCAAACTCTGAAGTTGCAGGAGTCCCGGAGGACTCCAAATTCCCACTTTTGGGAATGTGAGTCTCATCCTCACACTTGCCTCAAAGTGGGGTTGCGACACTTACACAAGCTACAAAAGTGAAGGAGACAAAAGAAGGAACCCACTATCCAAGATTTTGACACCTTTCCCATTGTCCAAACCCTAATCCATGTAGGGCCATCCAATGGCCTTGATGTGGCCAAAGCCTAAGAACTGTACTTGCTTATTTGGTAACTTTACTTTTACTCAATGGCTAGATTAGTTGGGAATGCTACCAAAGTTGGTGAAATTTCGTTGATACATTCATGAAAGGTAAGGATTCTGATTTTGCATCTTATGAACTTTGAATTTTTAGATTCCAACAAGGATAGACCTTGTCATGTTTGCGTAAACCATTTAAAATTCATGCCTTACCCATATAATTAATAAAATTATAGTTATAATGGACCTTATAATACATATGTTATGTTAATAAAATATCTTTCCTCCTCACAAACCAACATTGGTGCCAATTTTAATCACCTATTTTACTTGCCCTCGTATAGTGGGCTTAGACCTAATCTATATCAAAAATCATTTTTCGAATGTTTTACACTTGTGGGCAAAACATTAATTTATTTTGAAAGCTTATTGCATGTTTTAAAAACTTGGTTTTGATTATACATGCATCAATTACCATCGATTTGAAGTGATTGGAAGACAAAGCTAATGTGCTCTAAAGTGGACAAGTTTTGGGAACAATATAATTCATTCTTTTGCAACCTAAATGTGATTCTAATTAACCTAATTTCTATAGGTGCAAGACGAAGTTGTGAACTTCAATCCGTACACAATTGATCCATATGAACAATTCCTAGAAATATGGGAGTTATGCAAATATAGGGTAAAGCTGAGGTTGTAACCCTAATGGCAATTAGTGGATGGACATTGGTTTTGTTTTTTAATTTTATGATACTTCTGGAGGACTTGTTATAGTTATAAAATGTTGCAATGAAAAAAGATCTGAAGTTTTTTTCCACCTAATTTGATGAAGTCTATTGCCTATGGAATTTTTTCTTACGCAAAAAAAATGGAATTTCAAATCAAGGGTCAGGGTTGCTTTTTGGTCCAACTTGTCGTGCACTTACAAGATCTCATATGGGTAGCTAGAATAGTTCTTCTAAGTGGTGTTTTAATAATGTTGAGAATCCTATGAAAGCGACTTTTGATGCAGTCATACCACTCACTTACACAAATCTTGCTCCAACATGTTTTGTTGGTTGCCACCTTGTCATAGATTTCGACAGTGGTACAAAATACACATCGAACATATTTCACCAATGGGTATAGTAAGAGCATGCTGGAAAAACCTAGTGTATTAAACTTAGGAGTTTGACCTTTAAAACTTATACCTAAAGAATCTAAACTCTTATGTGTAGTTTAAACTTTTCCAATTACATTCATTCCTATTGCAAAACTTGGTCTTAAAGGTAGCATACTTTCATTATTTTGTGGTGATGGAACATATTATTGGACTTATGGTGGATTTCAATCAAAATCTTGTATTTGTTCCTTTGCTAAATATTGACCTTGAAACTTTGGCTTTTTTTTGGGTAATCTCTAATACTCTTGCCCATCAGTCCTCTCCTCTTACTCGGGAGAAATTAATAATACTAGATCAAATTTAAGAGATATGAATTTCTCTTTCTATTTCTGATGTTATTGTTGTTGCTTCCTCAACAATTCCGCCATTTGTTGAATATCAATATTGCCTGTCATTGTAGGACCTTTTTATCTTTTTTGCCTCTTCTACAAAGTCTTTCTCTCATCCTCATCATCAAATTGAGACATCATAATTGTTCTTTTAGTTGTCCTAGACTTTAGATGTTTCTCCTTTTTAGGAGAGATGTGTGTAGGGTTCAAAGGCCTTTTGTTCTTAATGAACCTCTCTCTTAGACTATCTCTTCTTCTTTTGTCCCCTTGAGGCTACTCTGCATGTTTCTTCCTCTCCTATGATTTTTCCCCTTCTAATGCAAACCACTTCTAAAATAGAACTTCAAGGACTATGGTAGAATGGCATACATCTTTTTTTGGTTCTCTTTTTATTATTCCCTCAATCATATTTTTTTAACACTTTGCCCATTTGGTCAATTCTTTGACCAATTGAGAATACATGATGGTAGCCCAATCAACAAACTCTCCATGATTTATCCTTGAAATCATCATAGCAAATTTATTACTAAAATACTACACCTTATCCCTTTGGTAAATAATTGGCAGAATGGCAACAATTTTATTAGCATACTTTAACTTCATCTTTTTCACAACCCACCTTTCATTAGTGTTGTAAATGTCAAAAACTTTATTTTTTATTTCTACCAATGCTACTTTAGCATCAAACATTTTTGCCTAGTTTGCCTATGTTTTTCTTATATGGCAGATTCTAAAAACTTCTGCCAACTTATGCTTGTATATTATTTTCTACTCCTCCCCCAACATAACCTTGATTTTATTATGTTTAGGATCCAACTTCTAGTTATTCAGAAATTCAACTAGAATTTTGTGGCCATGTGTTTTCCATTCAATTTTAAACAAGCCTACCAATCTAGCTTTGTTTGCCCACGTTCTCTCTTCCTTTCTGGAGCTAGTTCAAAGCAAAATGTTCTTCAAATTGCCATTGTAGCTCTGCTTTGTTGGAGTAAAGACATAAATAATCTTATCATCCTAAAGAGTATGCACTTTCTTCCCATGTAGATTTGTAGCCATTGCTTATCGACTTGTTCTCTTTGTGAACTTTTTGTTGGGAATATGAACTCTCTTTGTAATTTGTTCCTAAGTATGCTCTTCTTGATGTAATGGTGATTGTTGTTGTTGTTGCAAATCATCTTTCTAGTGGTCTTCCTCATAATTTGAAATAAAAATAGGACCAACTTACTCACTAAGACTTGCCTATCTTCTAGGATTTCTAAAGTTACATCTCTTCAATGTTTCCTTATAATCTTTTTTTTTAATTGCTTCAAAAGCTCTATCAAAGTTGTATATTGGAGAAGATTTTTGAAAAGAAAAAGAAAAAGAAACTACATAAGGAAAAGGCGGATCTTTTTCTGGCAACCTCAATTATAAAGGCAAGATGTTTGCAAATTTTTGTTGCTCTCTCAATCTCTCATGCTCTTTTTTCAACTTTTACAAACTCTCTTTAGATTGTCTTTACAATGTTTCCATAAGACTTTCTTCATCATTCATTTTCGAAACAAAAAACAATTAAAACTTGTTTGTAGAAACGGAAAACAAAGAGTCATTATAGTGTTTACTGCCTTTTGATGCATTATCACCTCATTTCATGAAATGGCATTTCATTTTTCATTTTAGGGCAAGTGTTTTAATGATTTGTAATTTTTTTACATTATTTCATAGATGTCATCTCCCACTTAAATTCATATTGACATCAACATGGGCTATAGTAAATACCTATTGACCAACTAATTATGTGGACATGGCATTGGGTAACTCTAATGACATTCCTGAATCTGATGACCTGGTGTTGTCTACATTACAAATGGCCTTTGACCCATGCTAAGTCATCATATCAGCAAAATTTTGTTTTGACATCATTAACTTATCTACCCCACAATCTAATAATTGTGAATCTACATAATCATGGTTTGGATATTTGATCATAACATGTTGATTAATCATATTTACTAAGGTTTTGTCTAAAACTACTATTTGATTAGTCCAATTGGTCTTTGTTTCTCTCTAACCTTCTATATTTTCATTAGATATTTCTTCCATGTGGTCCTCATTTATGGATGATAAAGACTTCTGATTTTTGAACTTTAAATCCCTTTCAATGTCTGATCCAAATATGTGTATGGTTTCAAATTATTAACATTGACCAATAGTGGGTTTGGTTCAAAATTGTTATTAATAACAATAACAATATTATTGGGTAAGCAATACTATACCCTAAATGAACCAAACAATCTTTTCTTGAATTTGCCTAGATGTGTTTTTTCTCCCTTGGGAAACCATAGAACACAGTCTCCAAATTGGAACTTTTTCTCAATATTTTTCTATTGACTCCACAGAAATTTGCTCCACTTGTTGGCTCCCACATTGTTCAAAGCTTATAATTTGTTTTCTTATAACTTTTCCAATTTTGTAATTTTGGTTGTTAACACTTTGGTGGGTTTTGCATCTTTGTGGTCCCCATTAATAGTTAGCAAAATATATTTTGTTGGCATTAGAGGATGCAAACCATAGACTAACTAATAAGGTGTATAATTTGTTGCCACCTTGTAAGTAGTCCAATATGAAAACAAAACTATAGACAGATGTTCATTCGAGTTTGTTCTTTTCTCATTAACCAACTTGGTCAATAATTTACCAATAACTTTATTAGTAGACTTTGCTTGTCCATTCCCTTGTGGATAATATGTAGTAGAACTAAAAGACTTTAGCAAAAACTATGTTGTCAAATGTTTTATTTTGTAATTAATGAAATGTACCTCTTGATATGTAACTATGGTCAATGGACATCCAAATCTGGTCAAAATATATTCATATAGGAATATGGTTGTAACTACTACAATATTGGTTCAGAGTTTTTTACTTCTACCCACTTGGTTGCATAATTTGTAGTTACCAAAATATATTTGTTTCCTATTAGTATTCTTGTTGGTTTGATTGGACCTATAAAATTTAGATCCCAGTTCATAAAAGGTTCTCCTAGAAATGTTTTTACCAACTTGGTCAAACTTTTTGTTTTTAATCCTCCAATTTTTTAACAATTGTCACATTTTTTGCAAAAATCATGAATATCCTCGAACAAAATTGGCCACCAATATCCTGCATCCAATTTTTTTTTTTGTAGTAATATCTATAGCAAAATGTCCTCCAACCACTCCTTCATGCAACTCCTTTAAAACAATCTATGTTTTTGAGGTGGTTAAACATCTATGCATTTTGGTGTCTTCTCCCACTATGTACATAATTCCTTCTTTCAAAATAAAAGGTTTTGCCTTTTTAGCCAACTTCTATTTCTAAGCTAGGTTCAAAGTTTTTGACATCTTCCCATCTTTAAATAGGTTTTCATTTCTTGCATCCATATAGATTCTATAGAAAATAATGATGCATCCATAGTCTGATCTAGGACATGACCCAATGGTTCTAAACTATTTAGCAACATGGATATAACATTAACAACTACATGTGTTTGACCATGTTTGTACACTACTATGAACTCATACTCCAATAATAACAACAACCATCATGTTATCCTTCTCAACACCTATGGTTTGTTGACCAAGTACAGTATTAGAGCCATATTGTCTGCATAAAACACAAACTTGTTTCCCAATAAAAAATGTATAAACTTATGCAAAGCATAAACCATTGTTAAGGTTTTTCTTTTTATGGTTGTATAATTGTGTTTCACTTTATTGAATAATCTAGAGGCATATATTATGGGTTGATCATATTTACAAGTTGGGTTATGTGCTAACATTGCACCTATTGCCAACAATGATGCATCTGTGTGCACATGAAACTCCACTTACCAATTTGGAGGTATCAAAATTGGTGCTTCCATGTACTTTTATTTAATTTGATCCCAAGCTTTTTAACACATTGTGGTCCAAATAAAGGGTTTCATTTTCTTCATCAAGTTTGTGGTTGGTGCCATGATAAAAGCAAAGGATAAGGATTTTTTTTGGTTGCCTTATTCAACTTTTTGAAATCCACACAAATTCTCAATTTTCCATTCTTCTTAGGCACTACCACTATGGGTGATAACCATGTAGCCTCTTCTATTGGTTAAATGAATCCGGATGCTAATAATTTGTTAATGTCATGCTTGACGTGTTGGTGGTATTGAGGTATCTAACTCAATTTTGTGTTGAACTAATTCTGAAGGTATGCCTTTCAGATCTTTTTATGTCCAAGCAAACACATCCTTGAATTCAAGTAGCATTTGAAGCTCTTCAATCTTCTCCTTTGTCAATTGGGAATTAACCTTGATGTATTGTGGATTTGCCTCTATACCAAGATTCAATTTAACAAGTTGTTTTTTTTCAATCAAAGTCCAACCTACTATCTAAAGATTTTGTACCTATATTTTTACTAGTATTTCATCCACTTGCATATCATCATGGTTATGATTGTAATAGGTTTCTAGATAAACCTTATCTTCCAATGAAACCTTTGGTTTGACACAAAAGTCTTCTAATTTCACTATTGAAAGCACCATTTCTGTAGTTGTTTGATCTAATGTCTTTTGCTCTAGATCAGATTCCTTAGTGCTTCTAATTTCTGATACTCCAACATTTAGCCATGGAATAGTTTCTTCTAATAATGTAATTATGCCAATTGAAAACAATTATGGTTCTATCTCAAAGGTCAGGACCTCCTTTTCATTTGTTAACCCTTCCATCAAGTCATAACAAACAAGTACTTGGGGCTTTTTGGTTTTATTCCCAATTTCCTACTAATTGATAGTGTTTTGATTGTTCCATTACCTTAAACAATAATGACATTGTTACACTAGTCATGTGTAACCTTTACATCTTTGAGCCATAGTCTTCCTAGCAACATAAAATAGTTAGAATATACCACACTTTTTTCAAAATAGTAAATGTGGCTATATAAAGAATACCATGTATGTGAATCTTCAAATTCCTGATGATTCCTACATGTCTAGTCATATTTTGATATGCCATTTTAAGGTGGTACGAAATTAGTTTTGGTTTAGGTAAACCTAATTTTGTTTTGAGGTTTTCTATTATAATGTTCACACTTGCTCCTCCATCTATCAAAACATCCTCAACAATGTTCTTCCCCATATGTACTTGGATAACTACCATTTGGTTATTTACTTCTATAGCTACTGTGTTTAGTTCAGAATGTGTTTCAACCATTATGGCTACATTAGGTTTTAATATTTGCTTAGTAAGTATATTTGGTTTTTCTACCTTTAGTTTCTGCCACATATACTTTGTAATATCTTCAGCAATTGACCTAACCACAAAGTATAGGTAGTCTCGATCATCTATTTATTGATATCTTGGAATATTTGTTCCATAAACATAACTTTGTTGATAGGATTAGAAGACAAACTTGGTGACACAATTGGTTCTATGGAGACCTCAAATTTTAGAAATCTCACCCAACTTGTACTCCATTGTGTTTTCTCCTTTGGAATTAGATTTTGTGGTGGGTCCTCCACTTGCATCTCTTAAATAGTCTTGACAAAAGATTGTTGTAGTCTCTGCTCCTTTGCCTAGTCAACAACATATTTCTTTTTTATTGCCTCTTTATTTTTAAACACCTATTCTTCAATAACCTTGCTCCTGGTGATGGCCATATTCACATCCACCATATGGACTAAAGGATTTGAAACCTTGGGTTCTACCACAGTTTATTTATCTATTGGCTTCACTCCTTTATTCTTAAACATATTTTGCATATCATTGTACTTAGGACAATCTATGATCTCATGTCTAGTATCACCACAAATATGACAAGAATATCTCATAAGCCTTTATACTTTAATTTGTTGAATAGTAACTTCAAAAATTGCAAGAATAAGATCTAATTGTTTGAGGTTTTTGAGCTAATAATGTTTTACTATTTTATGGTACTAATAGATTGTTTATGGCCTCTACTTCAAAAATTCCTTCTTCACAAACCAAAGCTACTTCCTTTTACTCTTGTAGAGTTTTTCTTTTCATGCTTGTTGTTGCTACATGTTGATATGGTTGTAATCCAGATTTAAAAACAATAGTTAAGAAATTATGTGTTGTCTTATGTTTAAGACTATTAGCTAACTTCAATAATCTTTCATAATAAACTTCCACTCTTTCATTATTTTCCTACTTCATGTTTTTCAATTGTAGGTAAACTTGTTCATCATTTTGAATTTTTCTATATTTTTTACAAAAAAACTATTTACAATTCAACAAAAGTACAATATGGGTAATCTCTTAGATAATTATTACACCAGTCAAACATAATATCTTTGAGGGTAAAACTGAACATATCAATCATTTTTGCATCATTTGTTTCATTATTTGTTCTAAAGGCAACTTTAAATACTCTAACATGAACATTTGGGTCAAAATCCTTGACATACTCAAGATAGTTAAATGGTCGATGATAAGATTTGTTTGGTGGTAATGGTGGTCTACCTGGATGCACCAATAGCAATCCAAAATATTTTGGAGGTCTTGGTGGATTTAAGCCACCTCCTCCTTGATCTAATGGCTGACTAGCAAAAACTTTGTTCACCTCTCTAAGAAGATCTTCATGCAAATTCACAAATTTTGTTCGCCTTGGAATGTGTGGTGTAGATTTGATACCACCAACAATAGTAATTGGTGTTGACACAAATGGAACTTCAGTAACTGCAATTATAGACTAGGGCAATGCCACAAAATACAATGGCATGGATCTTACTAATTCCATTCTGAAATTTGAAATTTTTGCATAGGTAACTCCAATATTGTTTTGTTGTAATAGACTTTGTACATGAGCTATAGAGATAGGTATTATATCTGCCATAGTTTAAGATCTCATTTTGACTGTTATTTCTCCACATCTATTTTCTAAATGTATCTAAAATTTTGTCCCTCTCATGGTATAGATCCTTTAACTCAATATGTCCATGATTCCCTACTTTTGCAGGTTTTGGATTTAGATTCTAGAAATGCTCAGCAAATCCTTACCTCACATTATTTTTAATAAATGGACATTCATTGATCTAATGTCCAATCTGATGGCAATATGTGCAACATGAAGAATTTGGTCTTGGAACTATGTTGACACTATGAATTCCTCTATTCTAATCCCTTGGAACTCCATTATTAATGTTGCCATTCTGCTAATTAACTTTAGGTTCATTGTCCCTCACTTTTACAACCATAAGAACACCTTTTGCTACTATTCGTTTTGTTTTTGGTAAGACTACAATTTTTTGTTTAGTTACAAGTACTGGCTCAATTTTTTTGAATATTCTAATACCCTAGGTTGCGGTTTCTTGTTCAACAATATAATGAATCAAAGGTTCAAAATTAAGTTATTTGTTCAAACTCTTCATTTTCCTAGCCTTCTCAATAATAAAGAGGTGAAATAGATCTATACTTTAGTACCACTTCCTCCTTTTCTAACATGTTGAATCTCTATTGTTCTTCTTGAATTAAAACATTAAAATCATGTTGCTACATCAAATCTATTGATTCCAACACAACTCTTTGTCAAGGTTTAGATTCCCAACTCCTTTGTATAAACTCAACCTATGAGTCTGTATTTTCAATTTAACATTTTTCTCTTGTGGAGTTTTATTACAAACTGTTGGTGCACCTTTGTGCTTCACCACTTTGCACTTCATGAGGAATAATCGATGCTGCCTAAGGTGTTCCATGGCCTATAGGTCTCTTTTCTATCCAAGGATTTTTATGTTTTATCTAAAAAACTCGTCTAGGTGTTTCAAACTACTGATCTACTTGATCTGCATTCAAATTGTTGCTAATGGCAATGCATGTAATGCAACTTGATCTAATTGTCTCTTTAGACTTCTAGTTACATTTCTATTTTCCATCTCTCCACATCCTAATTCAAATCTAAACAAACTTTTGGATTAAAACAAAATCCTCACAGTTAGCTATTCTAATAGTTACTTTGCTTAGATCTATTTCTTGAACAAAATTTATGATCAAGATTTGAAAAAAAAAAATGCAGAAAAAAAATTTGAAGTTCACTATCTATTTATAGACACAAAATTTTTAACAAGACAAACAATATCTTGAAATTCACTTTGAATTCAGACCTTGGGATGGTTGCCAAATGGTAAATATAGAATATCTAATCCTATATTCTAGTTTGAAATATGGACTAAAATATAATAAAGCTAATACTAACAAAATTTGTTCATTTAGATCTTCTTAGAACTAGTTTCAAAATTAAAATCCAATAATGAAAGTATGATAAAATGACATCAAAATAACAACTCTAACTATGGAAACAAAGTCTAAAAATCGAAACATTTTTTTTTTATACTCCATTAAAGTTCCATGTTCTACAATGACATAATGGTCTTTTATCTCTTCCTCTTTTCCAAAAAATATACCTCCAAAAAAATAAAAATAGTCCTATGTTTTATTCAAATTCAAATATGTTATATTCGAATTCAAATGGTGATGAAAACTATGTGATCTAGCTAGTAATTCCTAAAATAGTAATTAATAAATAGAAATATACTAACTAATAATTATTGCAAGTAATTATTCCCTTAATAGTGGACTTGGATGACATATGTTTTCATCCAATGCTAAATGGCAACAAGAGGCATAACATTTCAAAAGAGGAAACCCTAAAAGGTAAAGTGATAAATCATGGGATGTGAAAGTTAGTGGCATTGATTTATCATGACAATGTTTGTGAATAATCATTTTCACTTGTTTATACCACTTTCCATCGTTTTTTGCTCTTCAAAATGAACAAAGAGTTTAGTTGAGAAGCTCAAAAAAATAACAAAAAAGAAAGAAGAAGTTTGCATTGTTCATGAGTAAAAGAGAGAATTACAACATTAGGAAATGATTATTGTAGGAAACGAATAGTTGGGAGCATGTTAAGCTTCACATTCAGGATTTGCAAATTTGTAGCCTGTCCAAGTTTGTTCTCCACCTTCTTTAGGTGAATCCATGCTTGGGTGGTACCACTAAAAATCATTTCAAGGAATGTTCAAGGAACCAAAAGTGGCCAAATCATTTTCTTGGGTCTTTTTCTTTAAATGTTTTCACAATCATAATTTATTTATTTTTCATGTTTATCCATTGCATGCCTTAATATATGTCTTGAAGTTTATTTTGGAATAAAAAAAGTGTAAATTGTTAAAATTGTATATTCCTAATTAAAGTGGCCCTTTAAAAAATTGATAGCTTTAATTTTGGAAACTCATTTGGTCAAACATTTTGGCTAAGTGGTTGTGTTTTTAAACATCAATAGGTACAATGACTATTTCCACTAGTTTTACATGTGGTTGAGAACTAAATTAGTGTGAAGGTTTTCATTCCAAGTTGCATAGATATTTCAATCAATTTAGTAGTTGGTTGCACTCTAATTTTGAATATATTGTGGTTGGATTCAAAATAGGAATTGGTTTTAAAATATAATACCCAACAATGAGTGTTAATCATGATGGTATAATAGCTTTGGGAATGTAGTACCTAGGTGTTATAGATTGCCATTGTTGGCCTACAAAGGTTATTTCATTAGCATTTGGAACATGTGTGGTGTGATGCCCACTTAGTTGTGCGTTCAGCCTTGGTTGTTGGGACATATACTGGGGTTTTAAAAAGTGATTGGTTGAAGGTACTTGTGGTTCCCTCCCTTCCTCATATTCTGCTGGTATCTAATGAAGAGGTATGTATATTATTACCAACTATTGAGACTTAATGTTTGGAACATCAACCAGTTGAATTCCTTTAACTTGAAAACATTGTTGTTCTTATGGTAGTATTATTTTAGGCATAGATTGTTGCGGTGCAACCATGTTTAGTTGCTTTCTAAGGCCTCATGTAATTATTCTTGACAGATTTTAACAAGTTCGAACATTAAATTCCTCAAATTCTATTGATCAATAGGTTGAAGTTATTTTTAGAAATCAATTGGGTTTCTTCAAAAATAACCTAAGTAATAAAAAAAATTTAAGCATAAATAATATTCAACAACAAGACAACGTAAAAAGTAAACAAGATTCTAAGTAAACTAATTCAAAAAAATCATAAAATTAATCTCAAAAAATTGTTTAGTAAATTTTTACCTACAAATTTCATTTAAAACCAGAGATTACAAGTGCAATTGTTCACAATTTTGATCCATTATGTGGTTGCCAAATGTTAAAGGTGTTTTCTATTACTTTAAAATAAAAAAAAATTATTTTTTGTAAATTCACACTTATACACAAACATCAACAAATGTGTTTTTCTTTAATTCTGAAAATAAGAAAAGCAAAAAAAATTGAAGATGTTCAAAAGAAAAAGTCCATAATAGATTCGAAAATTAGATAAAAAGAAAATTTTGTTCATCATCTTCAAATCTTCCTATTTATACCAAAACATAGTGCTATTTAAAATTAAACAGCCACTAGCAAGTATAATTATTAAGTAATTCATATTTTAAATTGTAGTAGCTATTAGCTATAGCTTATTCTTAGACCTATTCTATCAATGGAACGATCACCTTAACAAACCTGTTATTAGTTAACTTAACAAACTAATTACCTATTGCTTAATAACAATTTAACAATTTAAAAAAACAATAATGCTTAATTGGTTACCAATTAGCAATAATTAGTTACTATATACATAAAGTGAAAATTTGGGTTAATAATATGTTTATGCCAAAAGTGCCTTTCTACATGGATGGGTGAAAATCTTTTAAGGTGTACCATTCATATGAAAAGGACTTAGTTTTTATTAAGGTCATTTTTTTCTTATATTTTGATCCCCATCAAAACTAATGAATTAAAGAGTGTGAAATATTTCATAAGTATCATACTTCAAACCATTTTAATTTTAGATTCCATCATAATCATTTATAAATGTGTTTTTGCATGATAAAAAAATATTAAATAAAAAACACAAAAAAGGTGACGTTGTGTCATGATTTTGGTACACCTTAAAAAAGTTGGACCTAGATGGACGTGATGGCTTGCTTAAGTTTGCAAAGTAAAGGTTACTTAAAAATGGACATGACATGGTGATTTTATTGACAAAAGGTGTCAGGGCCAAGGCTAAAAGTTGATGGTACAAAACATGGATAGCCATATTAAGTGAAATTGACTATGGGGTTGTGCTTAGAGTCTCCCATTAGTTTGCTTGGAAGTGCTACTAGTTAATGGCAACAAATTCTACCTTGGTTTTGTACAATAACTCAAGAACTTGAAATACAATTGTGACCTAAAACAATGTCAAACATATTTTGTGGATGGGCATGGATGAAAGTGGGAACCCTAAGTCATATGGGTGGCAGATGATGCTAAATTATGAAGCAGTTATGCTTCGTTAGGAATTGAAGACACTAAAAGTCCAGTTTCTTGTTTTCTTTTTTGTTTTTGGTTTTGTTTTGCAAGTTACTATGTTTAATGTTGTTATTCAATGGAACAGCTATGGTGAGCTAGTTTCAGTGGTGGAGCAAAATCCTTGTTGCTCAATTGACAATCTTTATGGTGAGTGTGAGTCACGATTCTTAGAAATGATTAGTATTGTGGTTTCAAGGGAGTAGGAGGATGAGGACTAGGAGAAACTATATGAAGTTGGTTGAGGAGGAGGAAAGACAAACATTTTTGGGTGGAAGAAGCTAAGTTTTGATTTTTCAAATTGTGAGGTTGTTGAGTTTGTTTGGATTTTACATAATGAATAGTTAGGGATGAATGCCCCTTCGGAATTCTTCTTCTCTTTAACCTAGTGCATATTTTTTATTATGCCATGAATGTTAGGAGGAGAGTAGGAGGTCTAGAGTTTGTATTTAAGGACTGATTTAAGGGAAGTGATGAAAGAATTTAACAATTTCAGGAGTAGTTGCGGTGGCAGTCATCATATGTGTTAGGTTTTGGGGAACTTAGTGGGAATGTGTAATGTGGTTTATTTTGAAAAGAAAATACTTATGATATAATGGGAGTTTTAGGGATTTTGGAATGTGAAGAAATTGTGATGTTTTGATTTTCATAATTATTAGTTTGTTTTGAGTCATTGTCCAACTTTTGAATAAAACTACATGATGATGATGATGGGGTAGCATTTGTGGGGTTTTGTTGTTGAATGATGAAGTGCCGCACTCATTAACAACTAGTTGGCTCCTTGAGAGGAAATCAAAAGAGGCCTAATCCCTTGTGGTCCATAGTTTTAAAATTGTAAGAATTATTTGGCTAGAAGGATTAGTAGTTTAGGAATAATATTTGTTGTAACCTCCTTCCTACTCCTTGGAAATATTTAGTAAGCCTTGGTGCACTTACATTCAAAATGTTAGAAAGTGTCATGGCAAAATCACCTCCCCTTCTTTTTAGGTGACACGATAATCATGGAATGTATAATAACTCCAAGCTCTTGAACTATTATACAAAAACCAAGGCCAAATTTATCTCCATAAAAATAAGGAGAAAAGTTTTGGGGATTCATGAATCAAATGAAACTTGAATATATGATCATCTTTGTTTTTGCAATAATTTGGTTGTCATAAGTTTAAGGTAAGATTACCCCTATTTTTGTACTTTCCTTCATGATCATTCTTTGAAGGAATTCAAAAAGCTAAGGTAAGTAAGGTAAAGCTAACACCATATCTTGGTTGCAACAATTTTTCAACAAGTTGTAGAAAGTAATTGAAGAGAACACAGTTGATGGTTGTTTTTGTGTAACCAAAAAAATGGGGCTTGGTCAATTCCTAGAGATCATAATGGATATACATCAATAAACCATACTCATAATACACAGAATCTACATATCTATTATTTGATCCAACAACTTTCAATGTTCTATTCCCACAAGATCTATATGTCCAAAGATCATCATGGGTCAGGTCTCTTCAATTTCTTTCTCTCGAGCTTCAACTAACCATTTTGGCATGTCTAGAGCTTCCCTCTATGTTAACACAACCCAACAACAACCTCAAAGTAGGAGAACCCAATTCACCCACATAAATTCCATCACAATCACTAATAACAATACAATTTTGGCACCCAACTATACCTCCAAAAGACATAGGAACCCAACCACAAAACATTGACTCCCCACTTGCTTTATAGTATTGATTAAAGAAGTTTGACAAACATTGCCATACTCTCACTAAAATAAACTTGACAACCCAATTGAGTATTGTAAGCACACATTCGGAGGTCCCAACTTAATGGGTATTCTCTTCCTTCACACAAAACAATCAACCCCAACACAACAATCACTCACATGTTCCCTTGCCAATGGTTGCTCACGAAACCCTTGAAATTTTCATCATCCCCTTAATCATTGACCTATCTATGTAATGCATTATTTCTGAAAAAACAAATG